>UEXM01001157.1_pt1 | contig 23663 bp, 21 predicted proteins | sample 1796661 | NCBI WGS metagenome assembly UEXM01 (sample SAMEA4772469, study PRJEB27181) | metagenome | reverse complement strand
GAGGCGGCGAAAGGGAAACAAGAAAAGAGGCTTGGATTCAAACTAACGTATGGACAATTCATAACTATACTTCTAACAAGGTGGGAAAATGACGAAAGCTAACGAGAACAGATTGCAGGTCGCAATCGATTACATGGAAGGACTGCCAGATGAAAGACCGTTTAAGGTTAACATCAAAGGCAAGTGGTACGCTCAGGTGGCAACTAGGATTGTCGCTTTCAGAAAAGCTTATGGCGATCAGGGCCGAATAATTACAAAGGTGCATGAGTCAACAGAGAACAGGGTTCTCATGGAGGCAAGTATCTATGTGAATGACGGCAAGACTTGGCAACTCATTGGCAACGACTGGGCTGAAGAGTTTAGGAACGATGGGCCTATCAATAAAAAATCAGCAACTGAGAACTGCTCAACAAGTGCCATTGGCAGAGCGTTAGCTTCTTGCGGTTTAGGTGGTGGTGAGTACGCATCTGTAGATGAGGTCGAGTACGCTATTACTGAGAAGCAGGGGGTTAGCGAAGAACCAAAGGAGAAGGAACCGCCCAAAGAAAAGCCAAAAGAAGAACCCAAAGAAGAACCTAAAGAGCAGCCTAAAGAAGAGCCGAAAGAGGAAGTCGAAGATGAAAAGACGGAGGAGATGTTCGCTTTCACTCAAGGCATGATTGCGATGGTTGACATGATGGACAGCCATGAGGCACTTAACTCTTATTGGAACGACAAGACCAACCTTCCAAAGATAGAGGTTCTGGAGAACAACTACCCAAAGTATTTCAACACGCTCAAGCAAGTATTTGTCAGAAAATACGAGGAGATTGAGCAATCCAAGGCAACACAAGGAGAAAAAGATGCCTAACTATGACGCAAAGGAAACCTCAAAAGGTGGACTGTTTAAGGAAGATAATCGTAAGAGTGACCGCGCTCCTCATTATCGGGGGAACCTAAAGATCACACGCGCTCAAGCGAAACATATCGTGGAGCAGTTCAAGGGATCTACTGACCAAGAATACAAGATGACGATTGCAGGCTGGGTCAATCAGGATAAAAACGGCAGAGACTACATTTCGGTGCAGGCTGAAACGATGCCGGCTGAAGACTCTATGGATTCTGGATTTGGTAATGCACCGGAGCCATCATCCAAGCCTAGTTTTCTAGACTGATGGGGTTCTCCTACTGCGTTTGCCGCTCAGAGCCAGAGAAGATTAAATCCTTTCTGGCTCAACTCATTAGCGAGTGTGATAATCAGCAAGACTTTTCAGAAGTCTTCTCCATAGAGCGGGAGATACATAAAAGCAAGTCATCCGTTGGTCTGCAAATAGATGTCTCTGTAAAGAAGAAAGAGCGAAGCCGCCCACAGGAAAACTACTATCGTAAGTGGTGCGGCAGGTTCGCTAATTTTTGTGGGATGACTCCTGACGAGATGCATGAAGAAATGCTGTGCCAAACATTTGGCAGTGAGGAGGTTGATACGAAGATGGGTATCAGGAGAAGGCCGATCAAAAGAAGCAGCGGTACAAACACCTCAACTTACGCAGAGCTAATAGAGACTTTAGTTAGGGTGTCTTCTGAGCTGGGGTTCGTTGTGCCATTACCAAACACAAGGGAATACGAGAATGGATGAAGAAGAAGCGGAAGAAATGAGGAAGGATATCTTGGAATTGATGCAGTCAATACAAGAGAGCTTTGATAAAATTGCTGATTCAATCAAAGACATAGCAGACAACTTTGATGAGCTGATTGAGTCTGCCAAGGGAGAAGATTTTGGCGATTAAGAAAGATCTGGTGACTAGCAAAAAGATGCTTGAAGGTGCCAAAGATCAGGCTTGCGTCAACTGTGGAGCGAGGGACGGAACGGTGGTAGCTGCACATTATCAAGGGATTCGCTCTGGGGAGTTTGGTAAGGGTATAGGTAGGAAACCTCAAGACCTGCTAGTCGCAGATCTTTGTCATAGGTGTCACAGAGCTTTTGATAATTACGAGGGATCGAGTTATGAAAACAGGCAGTACAGAAGAATAGATAACTCTGAGCAGTTTCTTACGAATATAATAAGAACGCTGCTGAGAAGAATAGAACAAGGAATAATAGAGGTTAAGTAATGAAGTCAAACAAAGAGCAGGAAAGAGAAGAGCTACAAAGATTGGTTGATGAATACTTAGAAGATGGCAATGAGATAGAGCAGGTTCCCACTGGGCTTAGTGGTGGAAGGGCTGCGTTTCACGGGTACAAAACAGCTAACGGGAAAGCTCAGTTGTATTGCTTGTCCGAAAAGAAAGCCGGCTTTGAGACTCAGCGTATAACGTTGTCAACCAAAGGAAAGATGTCTAATATCCAAAGCAAAGTGAGCTAGGGGTAGTTGAATATATCTGTTGGCGACCTGTTAGCTATCTTCTCTAAGATAGGAGCTGAAGCTGTTAGGTAATCTATTTCTTTTTTAAATTGATCCATATATTCTTGCTTTAAATCTGCGCTCATATTTGATTGAAGAACTATGCTTCTTTGGTCTCTTATCTTTTTAAGTCTTTTCGTTATGTATCTTACGTCTTTTTCTATAGCAACCAAGCCGCTCTTAGCGTACAAAAGCTTTTGATATGTTTCTATTTCTTCTCTTTCTTCAAGCTCGTTAAGGGAAGAAACGGCTTTTTTAATTTCTTTCTCTAACTCGTAAATCTTTGTTTGATTCACAGAGCCGCTTTGCTTTGCAAGAAACCTTTTCATTATTGGAAGGTCTGAAAGTTTTCTTGTTGGTCTTGTTTCATCTGAATCTCTGACCATGCTATCTGCCAGCATAAGAACGTAGCTTCCGATTGTTCCAGTGTACCCTTTCATTAAATGTTCTATCTTTAACGGAGACATATTTAAAGCCTCGCCAATAGCAACAGCGGTGTCTGAGGTTGTAGACCTTTTTTGAAGAGCGGGAAGAAGGTTTTCGGACATATAGTAAGGAACAATACCCCTTCCTGTGTAAAGATTGTGGTTAACCGTTGTCTCAAGTAACGGAAGAATAAATTGAGGAGGCTGGACTTCTAACGTGCTACTCAAAGCTCTGCCAAAAGACTCTAAAGATTCTCTGCCTGTATCTTTTCCATCATACGACCTAGCAATCCTTTCTGGGAGGGTTTTGAAAATAAGACCTATTTCAAAAGGAATAGGTATTTGTATCGGCTCGCTTATATCTACGCCAAAAGCTTTTTTTATGTAGCTTGTTGGAATTATCCAGTGATTATCTTTTATGTATTCCTCTTGGCTTTCATATTCATCCTCATCACTAACCATCGCGTAATACATTGCAGACAAGGCAGCTAAAGTACCGCCTCTGAGTATGAACTGCCTTAACCTTGCCCCTTTTTCGAGAGACTTGTTTGATGAATACCTACCCCTAGAAGCCCTGTTTATAACATCAAGACCCTGTATTCTTGCATTCAAGAACGGTATCCATGCTGTCAATATCTTAGCAAGAGGGTCATAACCCCTTCTTCCAAAATTAAGAACCTCTAATCCTTGAAACTGAGCTTCTGCAACATTACCCCCGGTTCTTTTTAAAACATCCTGAAAAACAGCTTTTCTTGTCGCCGCATCAGAAGCTGTAGTTGCTTGCCCCATTACATCCCATATTTTTTGAAAAGCTTTTAATGGGCCTTTATCAAAAACCTTTCCAACAGCGTTTAGCTCTCCAACTTCCATCCCAAGCTTTCTAGATTCTCTAGCAATCCAGTTTTCTAAATCCCCTCCTATATCATCTTTAAAGTCATACCCGCCAACTATTCCTAACATTTCCATTTCTTTTGTGTCTAATGAAAAGTTTTTTAGTGTGCTAATGAAAGGAACAAAGTCAGCTCCACTAGTTGTCCAAGCTGAAAGCGTATCTCTGGTCATGTTACCCATCTGGAATCCCGGCTCTCTCGTAACAAGCTCTCTTAAAACATTTGCTGGTATAGAAAGAAACTCTACTATTTCAGATAAATCCTGACCCCCCATAGCCATCATTGACTCAAAAAGAAGAGGGTCATCTATTTCAAACTTCCTCTGAACCCCATCAACTTTGAAGGTAATAACATTCCTTCCTTCTTCTCTTTCCCCCGGTTTTACCTCCCTAGCTGTACCAAGCTGAGTCATATCCCTAACTATTCTTTGCTGGGCTATGTTTTGCATACCCATGTCTATTGCCGCACTTAAATTTCTTGTTATGGACTCAAGCATTGGCACATCAATAGGCTTTTCGCTTTTCCCTACAGGTTTGAAGTTATTTGTTCCTGTTAGCCCCTTAAAGACATTCGGGCCTTCTACATAGCCAGAACCTTCAGACTGCTTATAAAATGGAAAATAAACAGCAGCCGCGCTCCAAGCTTCAGCCCCTGCATCGTCAATCATTCCAGTATTTTTTAAAAATTTTATTGTTTTGTTGTTGTATGCTTGCCAAGTGTCATACCATTCAAGAACAACAGGCTTGCCTGTTTCTGGGTTTATATGCTTATTTACTTCTTTCATTATTGCTTCTTCAATAATGCCTTCTTGGCCCCTTTCAATAGGGGTTTTTAAATCTGGATTTTCGTTTAGGTATTTTGCTCTCTTCATTATCGCAAATCTTTTTGCGAGTTCTTCTAATGAAACATTCCCTGCGTTGCCGCCGGGATAAAGCATAGCCATTACTTCCAGCAGCCCTTGATATGTTTTGCCGTTATGAACAAACTCTTTTACAGTGACCGCACCATTCTCATAAGATGGATAGCCGTATTTCAAAGAAGAGCCAAGGAATCCTTTAGACCTGTCTAGCATCATTGCAGCCGCAATAGAAGATGAATCTCCAAGCTCGTTGGTAAAATACTTATGACTTAAGTCTTCTAGCCTTGCCCATTTGTTAACATATTTTTGCTTTAAATTTGTCATTAAAGCACCAAACGGCCCTAACTCTGTCTCCTCTATGTATGTATCCATAGGGGTTTTTGTTGGAACAGGCTCTGAAGACAAGCCCCCTGTTATTGCTTCAAAGTCAGGGTCGTAATTAGGTGCTTTTGATCTTGAAAACTTTATATCTAATGAAGGATCTATAGGGGGGAGATCTTTTTTGCCAGCAATAACTTGAGCTTCGGCAGAGGCTCTGTAGTTGATTCGAGGAGCGTGTCCTAAAACGGGTTCAAAAGCCTGATTAATATTACTTTCTACAGCCTCTACAAGCTTTTTCTCTGGTATTGGTGGAGGGGTTGTGTCTCTTGGTTTTGATTCGGCATCTCTTCTTGCGTTTTCTGAAAGAAAATCTCTTCTTAGATTTTCTTCATAAAATTCTTGTCTGGAGATAGCACTAATATTTCTGGCAATAATACCTCTAGTTCCAGAAGCATCTATTGGCTGATCAAGCTTTGTTGGCTCAAGCATTTCGTAGAGAAACTTTGATTGCCCCGGCTTGATGTCGAACTTGCTTCCCTCTGGGACAAGATGAAGATCTCTTGAGTCGTTAAACTCAGACTCTCCAACTTCGATAGGGTCTCCGACAGTAGCATAACCAACCAGATTCGCTGGGCCAGAACCTGTCTCTACAATTCCAACCCTTTTGCCTATGTAAGGGCGAAGAGAATCTTTATCTCTTGTTTCGTATTTCTTTTGACCGCTTACAATTAAATCAGAATAATTAACGCCCTCATCTGTACGGACGTTGATGCCCATCTCGGCTGACTCTCTCGAATAAAGAACATCACCTGCTTCTCCTGTTAAGGATCTTTCTTGAGCATCATCTCTTCTAACATCTGAACGAAGAGCTTCATCTTGTCTTCTGGAACTTGACTCAAAATCGACTGCTCTGTTTCTGTCTGTGTTGCTGAGTGCTTCTTCAACTCGTCCACGGTCTACCCCTTCTTTTTCTGCTAACAACTTAGCAGCATCTAAATAATCGTTGTCAGAACCTCTTCCCGGTTGAACCCCTAAAGCCCTGAATAACTGCTTTTCAGGATACCACATGAGTGCTTGGAAGTCGGCAGTGGTTATGTCGTAGTTTCTTTCTTTTAATCTTTCCTTAGCCGCATCCACAACCTGACGCATATAAGCTCTTTCTTTAACGCCTTTAGGAGTTGCTTGTAATTGATCTTTAAGGTTCTTTTTAAAAGTTCCTGTTTTTTTAAATAGATCTGGTTTTTGTGGATTAATACCGTTTTCAATCTTGTAATCTTTGAAGTAACGTTGCCATCTAGAATCTAAGTCTGAAATAAATTGATCAGTTAAATCTGGATCTTGGGATATAGAATCAAAATCTATAGGTGACTTTTCTAAAACTTCATCAAAAAGAGACTTGGAAACACCGTCAGATTCTAAAGCAATAGAAATTATTTCATCTCTTCTTGGTTGAAGATCTTTTCTAGCGGCAAAGGGTCTTCCCACAGCCCTATTCCACATCCTCATCCACCAAATATCCATAGTCAAAGGATCGTAATTTCCGCGAATGTTTTGGTAAAAACCTTGTCCTATTTTAGGGCCAAGAATGTAGCTGCCTTTAACAATAACTGAAGCACCTTCTGCGCTAGGAACTTTGATTGCCTTAAAGCCAATCCTCTTATTAAAATCAGAAGCAAATTTCTTTAAATCTCTAACAGCAAAATCTTTGTTTAAAAAATCAACTATTTTTGAGTTAGTGTTTGTTTCAGAATATATATTGTGAAATCTAAAGGCTTCCAACATCGCATTATTTCTTTCACCGCCTTTATTAAACTCCTTCTTTGTGCTTGGTAAAACACCATTATCCATGTGATAACGAAACATTTCTGTAGCGAGCGCGAAGTTGTCTGTTACCGCCTGACCATTGGAGGTTACCGCCAAAACAAAATCAAACAAGGCTTCGTTTTCTTTGGAGTCCATGATTCTAGGCTCGACTAGACGCATAACAGACTTTGCTGACTTTATTTTGTTGTCGTACCAGCCTATAGCGTTAGAGTCGTTCTGAAGAGCGACTAGTGCCTCATCTGCCAACATATCTGACAAAATATCAACATTCTTATCGTTATATTCAAAAGGTTTTTTTCTTCCAGTTGCTTTAGTCCATCTGTCTTGAAGTAACTGAGCTGCTTGGACAAGCGATCTTTTTTTCTTGGGCTTATAAGTGCCATTCTTCATGCTAACAAGGTCTTCGGCTGTGGGAAGAAGATCTGTATTAGTCATCCCCATTTCTCTAGCCTTGCCTATTGGCCCTCTCGAATAAAGAACATCAAAAGCTTCTCCTGTGGGAAGCACATTTTTAGTCGCGTTTTTAGCGAGAACAAGCGGCCCTACCTGAACAACTTCTTCTGCATAGGTAACAGGCTCTCCTGTAGTTCTGTCATAAAAATAAGAATGTCTTCTTGGATCAAAACCAACTTGAGTCCAATCTTTTGAGGTTAAAGCCTTTCTTGCAATTGCTGCATTTTGTTGAGGGGTTCTTTGTAGGTAATTACCTCTTATCTGAGCAAAAGGAAATTTTTGTCTTTCGCCCTTCATTATCTGCAATGCATCTTCTTGAAGGTTTTTAAAAGCTGGTTGTCCTGTTTTTTTATCAACCCCCCTTGGCCTTAACAGGGTAAAATCAGCACCTGTTATAGATGCTGTTGACATATGAGATATGGCGGTTCCTGAAGAGTTGTGTATTGTTGGAACCCAAACACCATGATTGGTATACGCTGGAATATCTAATCTAAGACCGACACTAGAGCCGTCCTCTACTGGCAAATTTACTTTCTTTTTTTGCGGTTCTTTTAAAGCAGCAACCATTTCTTTTTTAGTCGATGGCTTTGGAACAAAGTCGTATGGACTAATAGTGCCTAGAACAACGCTGTTATATTGATCTCTTGTTATTTTTCCAGACTGTAATTGTTTAAATGCCTCTTCAATTTCTGGCTTTATCTTAAGATCTGGAACACCAGATTCCCTTCGATACAGATTTCCAAAGTCAGCTCTGGTTTGCGTGGTAAACTCTGGATCACCAGCAACATCTCCAACTGGCAGTATTTCTCTATCAGGAACAGCACCTCTTTCTTTTTCGGTAAGCCTTAACGTTCTGACTACACCTCTTTCTCTACCTCCTATAACGCCAGCTTCGACATTTTGCATTATGTCGCTTATAGATTGGTATCCTGTACCTCTAACAAAGCTAACCAGTCTTTCAAAAAACTCGCCAACTCTTTCAAGAGATGATCTAGGCTTTCCTCCAAGCCGAATGCCAGCCTTGAGATCCTTTGTCATCTCAGCTATAGCTTCTTCCATCTGCAATATCGGGCTTGTTCCGGGCTGATTGTAAGTACTTTGCGCCCATTTCAAATACGTTTCACCGTCTTCCCGTTTAGTGTTTCGGGCAGCAAGCTCTAAAGAGTTCCATTCTTTATCAGTCCATAGATCAAGCTGTCTAAGCGCATGAACAGATTCGTGATCAAGCGTCTTTACTAGCTCATTGCTTATTTGTTTTATCCCTTTTTTAGATGGATCAACTCGATCAATAGATAAAAACACTTGATTTATTAAGGGCGAGTAGTAAGCAACAGCACCCTCTGGAGCCATTTCTTCAGCAACAAAATTTCCAGCTTCATCTATGGGAACAACAGACTGATCGTCTTTTCTAACTCTTCTTATGCCAAACATGAGGTTGCCATTAGAATCAACCACAGTATTCCTCAATGCATAATCTAGATTGACCCCGATCTCTTTAAGACCATACCTGTTCATGTGGTTGCTAAGAGTTGACCTTAACCTATCCATTTGTTTAGAGGTTAATGGAAGGTCTTGATCTGCTTTTTCTGGCGAAGGAAGCAATCTAGCGGGATCTTCCATTGGTCTTTCTTTAGCCCTAAACTCTCGCTCTAACCTATCTCCTTCTTCCAGTTCTCTTCTTACTTGATCTGAAGACTCAAACTCAGGCACTTTGCCATTGACGATAACCCCTTGGGCTTTAAGTTCATTAATAATTGCAAAAGATTTTTGCTCTGACCTAGGAGAAGTTGGATCGATTGCTGCCGCAGAAAGAATCCCTGCTTCGCTTATATCCCCAGTGTTTTGAACGTGTTCAGTTGCTAAAGCAAGCTGGTCTGCGGTGTATATCTTAGGGCCAAAATCAGGAAGGATTGTTGGAGAAGAGAAAGAAGGAAGGACTGCTAATCGTTGAGCAAGCAACTTGCGCTCGCCGTTTGTCATTCTTTTTATGCCAGTCTTTCCAACAAAAGCTCTAGCCATTTCATTAAACTCTTTCGAGTCAATAGCTGATGCTATGTTCTTCTGGTCAAGAATCTTTTGTATGTCTTGAGCGCCAACTTTTTCAGGAACAGGACTAACCTCAACATCACTAGACTCTCTGCCCTCAAAATAAATAATGTCAGCAATTCGATCAAACTTTCTGCCTAAAGCTTTTCTTGCTTCTTGGGGGGTGAAAAGCTTAGTCTCTGTTTGACCTTTTTGACCCAGCCTATCTCTATTTATTTTTTGAGAAGCAGTTAATATGTTTTCTAGCTGCGCTTTGTTGTAGCCAAGCCTTCTTGCTTTATCTATTTGCTCATCAAAGGTTGCAGTTTCATCAAACCCTTTTTCGGTAATAGTTCCAGCAGCTTCGTTAACTGCATAGTAAGGGATAAGATTTTCTTCAGGGTGAACTATGCGTCTGTTATAACGCTTTAGTATGCTCTTTGTAGGATCGTCGTAGGATTCTTGAGTGGCTTCTATTCTAGATATGGCGTTAAGATCTATTTGCTGGTCAATAGCTTGACCGTTTAGAGATGATGCTAATTGAAATGCTTCATTAATAGTATCAAATGAAGTGCCGTACTGAACGCCGTCTGACCCTACCACAGCAAACTGAGGATTTTGAGGATCTAGACTTTGAACTTGTTCTGCCTTGAATGTTATGTGGGTTGGAAACTTTAACCCCATTGTCGCTCTTATGTGATGAGCATAAGTGTCACCAGCTTTCTTTGTGCTTGCAGCAGTTGTTTTGTCTCCAGCAAGTTTTTTGTTTCTTAACGCAGAACTTACAATTGTTTCTTGAGGCTTTCTTTCTAATACGGAAAAGCCTTCATTAGGAACACCATTTGTGGCAATGGTCTTAATGCTCTTTTCGTTACTCTGATTTACATACTCGACCTGAGTTGTTGTGGTGTTTTTGTTTCTTTTTATTGTCTTTTCTTGACCCTGAACAATACTGCCATCTGGGAATTGAACAGTAACGTAATCTCTAGGAGTAGCCATTCTCCTACCAATCTGCTCTGGACTAGGAAATCCTATAGTAGACGGGTCAACTTCTGGAATATCAGGAGGAGCATCAGGCAACGGAAAGCCTAGGTCTTCAGTAACATCCTTTACAGCAGCAGCTCTTTCAGTTTTTAAATTGTCTACAAGCTCTTTTTCAAGAGCCATAGCTTGCTCTTCTTTTTCTCTTAACTCTGCCTCATGGTCTCTTTCGCTTTCTGTTATTCCTTGCTGTCTTCTTCTTAACGCAAGGTCTGCAATAGTACCGATGGCACCGCCAACGGTAAAATCATCAAAAAGAGAATCGTTTTCTGGAAGGTTTTCATTATAAATTCCTCTTTCTACCCAATCTTGAGCTATTGCAGCTAAGACCTCTTGGCCGCCCTCAAGACCACCCGTAACCAAGGCTTCATTGACCCTAGAGACCATTCTCTTTCTAACAGAATCGCTGTAGGCTGACTTAGGAATGAATTTTAAAAGCCTATTAATTGGGACAAAAGCTTCGCTAGTGCCAATAGCACCGCCAAAAAAAACAGATAAATCTTCCTGACCTTGAGAGACATCAAGCCCAGATGCCCTAGCAGCATCAACTCTTGCAGATTGTTCTCCAGCGCCAGCCGCCGCACCAGCTCCAGCACCTAAAGCAGTTAACCCTTTGCCGGCAAGACCTAAACCTCTGCCAATTCCAATTGGTGTGAAAAAAGAAGCGAACGAACCAACACCTTCGCCAAACTTATTAGCCCATGTGTCTCGATAAGCAACGTCAGCACCAAACTCTTCGTCTAAATAACGCTTGCCTTCTCGTATAGTGTTAACAACTTCGTTCTCATCTTCTATTAATTCGTCAAGACCAATAAGATTAGTGCCTGCATCAGCAAGCTCAACGAGTCCTTCTCCCATAGAAAGAAAGCTATTAGCAAATCCTCTTGGCACAGCAGCTAAAGTCTCAGAAACATAGCCCCCTATATCTCTCTGAGAGTCATAGTAATTTTCAAAAAGCTCAGGAACTATATCTGGACTAGGCTGAAGCTCGCTTTCAAACGTAAGTCTAGTTCCGTCTTTATCTTCGTAAGTCCAATTAGGCATTAATTAACGCCAATAAATTTAATACCAGAAGGATCTGTTTGATACTCAGGCGGCGGCAATGAAGCCTCTTCACCAGCAGCACTTCCCTCTTCAACAGAAATTGCACCTAATGAACTTTCAGGCACTGCGTATGATCTTGCTATATCAGCTATTAAGTTTCTTTCCGCTCGCGTCATAGCAGCAGTAAGGTCTTCTTTTGTGTATTCACCTCTTAACGCAAGTTGTTTAAGAACCTCGCTTTGAAGCTCTTTTCTTCTTGCAGCATAAGCTCTTTGAGCCTCAGTAGTTTTTCTTCTTTCTTCTTGTCCAGAATAAAGCTCTTCTTGTCTTCTTCTATAAGCAATTTGCTCATCGGCCTTCTTTAACTGAAGCTCTGCCATTCTTCCCTTCAAAGCCCTGTCTTTATAATCGCTCATTGTTTCACTAGCCGCCTTACCAGCAGCAGAAAGACCAGCAGCTAAGTTACCAGAGGCGACACCAGCTCCAAGCTGTATCATTGCATTGGCAAATGCTTCTTTCTTTGCTTCTTCTCTGGTGCCAGCTATTTCTCTCATAAGGTCATACATCCCACCACTAGAAGTAGCTCCCGCGCTAGGTGTAGCAGCAGATCCTCTGGGCGTTGTTTCTGGAGGTGTTGTAGTAGTGGTTTCTAATCCAGCATCAAGAGTACCTTTCTCTGCCTCTGTTTTCTTTAGTTGCCGTGTAACAGCATCTATATCTACGCCGGGAACATAAGGCTCGTCAGTTTGATCTGATTTTTTCATATTCCTAATAGCAGCTTCAGTTTTGTCTAGGTCTGGCGTTAAATAACGAAGAGCTTTCTTCCATCCCGGCTCTTTATTGGGGTCAGGTTCAGACGGCCCAGAATAAACTTCTTCTCCAGACTCAATCATTAATTCTTTTGCTTTTGATTGAGCTTTTTTGCTGTCGTACCCTTCTGTCTCAGGATTACGACCAGCCTCCATTATCTGCAAATACCTATCTATATAGCTACCAAGAGGCGCTTTTTTCATCTCTTTTCTAAGGAAGCTAGGCTCTGCTTCTTCCAACTCTGCTCTTTCAGCTTTAAATTGAGCTAGAGGATCAGGCATATATTCTTTTCGAGTGGCTCCTTTGCCAACAGAGTCAACGAGAGCAGCGGCTCTTTCAGCGTCAAACTGACCAAGCGGGTCTGGCATATATGGTTTTGTCATTCCAGCCATGAACTCTTTTCGAGTAGCGCCTTCTCCAACAGAGTCAACGAGAGCCGCTAACCTTTCTGAATCAAACTGGCCTAAAGGATCAGGCATATATTGTTTTTTGCGATAAGAGTCTTTTTCTTTTTCTATCTGACCGAGAAGGTCAGGCATATATGATTGAGAAGCTTTTTTCGGGCCTGACATACTAGCGAGAAGTTCTTCAGCTCTTCTTGATCCAGCAAAAAGATCTTCGTCAGACTTCCTGACTCCTTTATCAACTATAATAGGAACGCCAGTTGAACCGGCTGTAAACGACTCAACCGCTTTTATTTGATCTGGATCTTGAGTATCTTTTTCGTTAGTTCTTTTTGCGTCAGCTTCAATAGCCCCAGCAATTGCTTTTGTAAACTCTCCAGCCTGTCTGTCTTTTGTGGGAAATCTTGACACAGAACCCTGCCTTTCTCTTCCTTGACCTTGAGAAAAAGGCTTGCCCCTTGTAATAGCATCAAGTAATGCTTCAGTACTTTCTACATCAACAAACTCACGCTTTCTCTGGCCTCCCTCTGGGCCAACATTAATAAAAGGAATGTTTAACCTAGGATCTTCTGTTTGTACATCAGGAACAGGGAACCCTTCTGTAGGCACTTGAATGCCAGCTTTAACTTCAGGAGACATAAACGGAATATCTCTTTCAGGCAAAGTCGCTGCGTATTCTTTATCAACAGAAGAAATCGTGTCTCTTACCTGATCTGGCGTAAGAACAGTATTTGACTCAAAAAATGCCATAGGTGAAACAAGCCTGCTTCTTGTCACTGGGTCTTCAAAGTCCAGCGGCTCATCAGGATCTATACCAGATTGCTGTGACACATAATCTATGTATTGCTGAGTTGGATTCTTATAACCAGCATCTCCTTTTGGAGGAGCGTATCTAGTAAGAGCTTTTGCTAAGGTATCAGCACCATATTTTCGATTACCAGTTCTTAATATTCTATCCGCAGCGCGGAAACTGTACTCTGGAGATCCATACTCAACAAAATCACCAGAATCCTTTGACGAATAAGTTCCAGTTTCGCCTTCCCAGTCTTGATTAGATTGTCTAACACTCATTGGATTGTTAGCGGCCTCAGATATACTAAGTCCATAACGTTTTTTGTCTTCCTCATCATCAGGAAGACCTAGCGTTGCTTGACGACCTTCTTGCATCTCAACCACCCCACCCCGATACATCGGTTGAGCAAGCGGCTGTCCCATTGGATTTTGCTGCATTGGCATAGGTTGTTGCGGAGGCATTGCTTGTTGCGGAGGCATAGGCTGCTGCGGCATCATTTGCTGTTGTTGAGGAGGAGGAGCTAACGAAGCAATCCCTTCTTGTACTATCTGTTGAGAAACAGTCCCTTGAGGCTGCTCTTGTCCTTGAGACTGAAAGCGTTTACGCATATCAGTGCGTCTTTGTATTTCAGATACAACCAAAAACTGTGGGACTTGACCACTAGGAGCCTGTGCTTCCTTCTGAAGGGCTTGATCAGGCAGACCCTTTATGATGTCCTCAACTTCTAATATGTTCATCTACCGCCTCTCATTGCGTTGTAAAGACCAACCCCGCCTATACCTGTACCAAGCATCTGCTGCATATCACTAGGGCCAGTACCAAACGATGACGTAGTTGTTCCCGGTTGGATTGGCAGCCCTTGGAGCATGGCATTAAGCAAAGCAAGCTGTTCTCTTGGGAAGGCTTGCTGTCTCAGGAAGTCCTGATAACCAATATCCATCCCTCTTTGTCCAAGGTCTCTTCTTATCTGACCAGCAGCTTGTAGGTTTTGCAGTCTATCGTAACCCATGTCTTGACGCTGACCGCCAAGCCCACCCAAGAACCTAGCAGCATCTAATCCTAAACCAGCAGCATCTCTAGATGACTGAACATTAAACTCTTGTGATCGCATTCTAGCTTCGTTTTGAGCTTGATTAACGCGCTCTTGAATTTCTTGAGCATTAAGACCAAGCCTAGCGCCTTCTTGCCTAGCTCTTTCCTGAGCTTCAAACACAGCCCTGTTTTCTTGTTGCTGAAACTGCCTAAGTTGTTCGTTTTGAGAAAACTGTTGCTGCTGAAAGTTTTCACCAGCTTGCCTAGCTCTGTCTTCCATTTCTTGGGCAGATAGCCCCATCTGAGCCGCTTGCTGTCTTGCTTGTTCTTCTGCTTGAAACTTTTGATTTTGAAAATCTTGAAGTCTTGCTTGAGTGCTTTCTTGAAACTGAGATCCAGAAAGCCTAGCAGATTCTTGAGCTTGTCTTGCGGCTTCTTCTTGTTGTTGTGCATTAAGTCCCATTTGTGCAGCTTGTTGCCTTGCTTGCTCTCCCGCCTGAAAAGCTTGCTGCTGCATTTGTTCTTGAGATTGCAAAGCTCCTTCACCGGCTTGAAAGGCTTGTATGTCTTGACCTCTAACTGACGTTCCAAATTGAGCTTCCTGTAATCTTGCTTGTCGATCTCCTTCCATTGCTTGCATAGCTTGCTGATAAGCAGCTTGATCGCCTGTAGCCTGTATATCTTGAAGCTGCTGCGACAAGTCACCCTCTCTTTCAGACTGCATTATTGCTTCTCGGTAACCTCCAAGGCCACCAGATTGCGCTGCTTGTTGAGCTATATTAGATCCACTTATGTCTGATTGTTTTCTTGCTTCTCTTTTCTGTATATCCGTAACTAGCTGTGTGTACGGATTCATGTAGTCTTGAATCTGGTTTGCATCTGTTGTTGTACCAGCCTCAAACGTTGGCCCTGCATATTGACGAGATATATCTTGAGCTTGATAGCCTGAATCTCTTGCTCCAGCAGTGTATCCGGGATCAAATTGACCTGCCTGATAACCAGATTGGTAGTTTGTTGGCTGATACCCAATGTCCATTGTTCCGGCTTGATAACCGGGGTCAAACTGTCCGGGCTGATAACCAACTCCCCTTTGACCTGCCTGATACTGATTAGATATGTTTCCAGCACTATATCCCGGCGATATGTTACCTGCCGTGTACCCTGAATATACTTGCCCCGGAGTAAAAGACCCTGCTTTTTGTGCATATTTAGAGGCTAATCCTATTTCTGCTGGATCGCCCATAGCAGCCATGTCAGCCATGCCTTCCATAGCAGCGGTTTCATACGGGTCAAACTCAGCAAGCCTTGATTCTGTGTATGCTTCATATGGACGAGTAGTCTCGTACATAGTCCTGCCCATAAGCTCTTGATAAAACGGCTTGGCAAACTCTGGTATGTTAGAGCTAGTTTGTTCGACTTTTTGCGGCCCGCTTGGCCCTTTACTTTTACCCATCTACAAACCTCTTTTCGTAAATAACATAGGCTCTTTCATAACCATCCTGCTCAAGCCACTTCCAAAAACCCATTCTTGCAGTAGCTTCTACGCCAGAACAACCATTTTCTTTAGCCCAATCTTGAAACCTTTGATTAATATCCCAAACCCAATCATTAAAATTATCACCGCCTAAAAACTGAACGGCTAACATTTTCTTTCCGGGGTATTCAATAATTTCTGTAGTGCCAATACCATCAATCTTGTGGTCTTTATTAAAAGCCAACCACAAACTCTGATAATCATAAATTAACGCTTCTTTCAAACCATCTAAAGTCCATCTTCCTCTGGATCGAATAACGGCTTTCCCGACATGATGTTTAACATCTTCCCATAATGTCTCTATGTAATGAGGAGGAACCAGAGTAATAGTATGAGTTACTTCTCTAGGAGCATTTTTTCGTTTAATTTTAGGCTCTCTAGAAATGTCTCTAATAATAGAATCATCTATCTCTAGTAAATTTTTCATGCGGGTAAAAGACCTCCAGCAGACAACCTAGGCGGCTGTTGTTGCGTACCAGTACGTTCAACTCTAACTCTATCCATCATGTCATCTAGCTCATCAGCGCCAGCCCCAGTATCCCCATCACCTAAACCAGATACAACATCTGCTGGCACAATAAATTCACCGGGGCTAACCGCAACTCGCTGCTGATCACCAATCATTCCCTGAACCTCATCGTCCATACCACCGCCTTCACCTTCAATTAATCCTTGGGTTTGAGCATTTGGAACAACGCCTTGAAGAACTTGCTCTCTAAGCATCTGAAATGCTTCCTGTCCAAATTCATCTATAAACCGATTAATAATTATTTCTGCTTCTTCTTGAGGAACCTGACCTAATAAAGCCAAAGCTGTTTGTTCTATTAACTGACCAAACTGAGCGTCATCAGCAGAAGGCTGATTCATCATTTGCTCTTGATCGGGAAGCTCGGCAACACCGCCTTCTTGCATCCCCATAGACCCTCTAAATTTAGGTCTAAAGTTAGAAAAATCAGCAATAGTTCTAGGATTAAAATCAGATAAATAAGGGCTATCCATTGCTGATTCAGGCATTCCTGCCACTTTCCCTTTAGGAGCAGAAGACTCTGTTATTGCTGTAATGCCAGCCATTTCAGATTCAAATTCATTAGCTTTTTCTATTTCTTCGCTTTGTTTTTCTTGTAAATTACGAAGCTTCTTTCTAGCCATTATTCCCTTTCTTCCAAGCCCATCTGCACTTTTTTGAAGATCCATAAACTCTGATGGATCAAGACCTTCCATTCCTAAGAACCGGGGATTTAACCCACCAAGAGCTTCTCCTACAATTGCATTTATATAAGGATCATCAGCAAACTGTGAAACTTGATCTGAAACAACCGCATCTTTAGATGCATTAGAATCAGCAGTTGAATCTTCAACTTTTTCAATGTTTTGAAAAAAACGATGCTCTGCATCAAATCCGGGACGATAACCTTCTTCAGGAGCAACAAGATCTGTACCTCTTATTTTGGCTTGTCTATTTCTTGCCAGAGAGCTTCCTGTTGGAGAGCCAGCTCCACCAACACCACCTTTGCCGGCACCGCTAGGGCTAGTGTTGTATATCATTGATGCAGGGCCACCTTCACGCATGTTTACAACACCTCCGGCATTCATATCTATTGGGCCAGCAACATCGGACAACCCTTGCAATGTTTGAGCATACTGAGTGGGGTCTATAGAAATAATGCCACCTTGACCATATGCGTATGGATTATACTTATTATCCATTTCTGGATAGTCTTCTCTTATCTGACCAAAGCTTCTTTCCATTAAGTCTCTGGAATATTGCTCTTCTGCGGCTTTCTCTTCTTCCATCCGCCTACCTTCAGCATCCATAGCGTCTTGATAATCAAGCTCTGCTCTTTGGCTTGCTCCAAGGGCTAACGGCAAAAAAGCTTCTGGCTTTGTTATTGCGCTAACCCCTGCTTTAAATCCTTTAGGATCAAACACATCGCCTAAAGACTTATAACCCTCTGTACCTGAGCCAGCGGCAATACGAGCTTGCTGAAGAGCGCCTTCAGCATCAGTTATTTTTCCAACACCAGAACTAAAAGAAGGGCCATAATCGCCGCCAACACTGTAACCTTTTGTCAAACTATCTCTAATGCCTTCTTGTTGCGCTAAAGAATTAAGCTGGTTATCGGTTAAATTAGTTCCTGCTTGTTTAAGGCTCTCAAGACTACCTATAGTCTTTTCAGCACCAGCAAGGTCAGTTGTAAGCCCTTCAAGATTTTCAGTAGCAGTGCCTATACCTTTATCTACCGCATCAGTTGCAGCGCCTAATGCCTTACCAATACCAGCGCCCATCAGGCCAGAGGTAAATCCTTTCTTAATATCGCCTGTTCTAGCTGTTTCAATAAGGCCAGAAGTTATACCTGTCATTGCAGCAGAACTGCCGGCTAGACCAGTCAACGCGCTTCCTAGCGCCCCAGCTCCTGCCTTAGCGCCAAGAGCAGCAACCCCTTTGGTGAGTAGGGGTTTTGCAATCATGCTTAATATCATGCCTATAAAGGCTTCTGGCTGGCCTGTCATGGGGTTTCTAGGTAACTGACCTCCGGGAATCAAAGAAGCAATTCCTTCAACTTCAGCAGGATTAACGTGCATAAGCATACTGTCGCCATAGCGACCTTGATTGGCTAAATGCTCTGCAATGCCTTCCATTGGATATTGTTGTTGATTCATACTAGCTAGTCTCCACCCCGAACAGGTTGAATGTTAAATTACCATCGCTTCCATACACTGTAACCACATCTGTTTGGTTTAGTGTCATACCAATTACATGAGTATCGGTTGCATTTGCAGCCAATGCTTTGTCATAAAATAAAAATTGTTTGTTATCTGCGCCTGCGCCAGCAACCCTTACTGACACTCGATAAGTAACTCCTGATCCGCTTCTGTTGCAGACAACTAATGAGCTAACTGTTGTTAATGTTAGGTCTGGAACCGTATATAAGGTAGTTGCTGTTGTCGCAGAGGGAGCGACCTGACCTAATACTTTAAGTACATCTGTCAAGACGCACCCATCAAAAGAAATTGAAATCTACGCATAGCTAAAGATCCATCCTTGTCGCCTTGAGTCTTAGCAAGTTGCACATCATTTTCCATTGTTTGAAATGCCAACTCAATAGTTCTTCTATTAAGTCTTTCGTTTTCGGCATTATACTCTTGTGCGGGTATGGGTAATGGTTCTTGTCTTTGTGATGCCATTATCTTCTACCGTCTGTTCTCATATCTAATCTTAGATCACCAAGCCGCCATCCATACCCAGCTCCAGAGCTTTCAAGCCTAACGATTGAATGCCTTGCTCTTGTCCTAACGTCTAGTTGAGTACTGGTATTTGTTACTGTAGATGTTGATAACGTTGAAGCAGTCTCTAAGGGGTAGTTGCTTCCTTTAAGAGTAAGAGCCAGTGAAGCATCTTCAGTGTCACCGCTAAACTTAAAGTCTGGTATTACCCTTCTAATAAATGTAAATACTTCTCCATCGCTTAACTCAAGATCGCCAGACTCTATATATGCTGTCATAGCTGATCCGTCATCATCATGCCCAATCTCATGGTTATACAAGTAGTTTGCATCTGTAGCAGTAACTACAGAGCTTGCTAATGGGTTGTCTCTGGTTGCAGCTCCAATCCAAGCGCCTCTTACCAAGGTGCCAACAGACCACAAGTTTTCTTCATAATTATAGGTGACATAGTTGGTAATTTCTGTATCGCCAGTCCCAATAGGATAAAACCAAGTAACCTCCGAATGAGCATTGTTTTCAGCAGCAAACACTTTATAAGCTTGCCCTAAGTTTATATTGCTAAATACATGATCTAATACGCTGCATTGTAACGGCTGTACTGCACCGTTGTATGTGTAAAAGTTACCCTTATCCATAAAATAGACAACGCCTCTGGCATTTACTGCGGCGTTAGGAGAGACCATAGATATGTCAGTACTTAAGGTAGAAAATTGAAATATAAATGGCGATCCAATAAATCTCATGCTGTGCAAACTAACATCAGTAAACACCAGTATTTCCTGTCTAGACTGAACTGCACCAACAATCCTTGATCCAGAGTTTATTCTAGCGCCACCAGCGGTATTAGTTGCAGTTGGTGTCCAATCTGCTGCACTTTCTTGGTCAGACCACCTAACAAACAAAGGATCTATATTGCTTGATCCTATTGGATTTACACCAAAACAAATAACGTGTTGATCCACATCAGATACTAACACCTGCAACGCAGCAGTTGGGGTATTAGAAGCTCCTCCAAGCGCACTCAAGGCTACTGCCCTGTTAGATGTACCAGATGACTCGTCCCAATAAAAAACGCCACCAGCCCTAACATTGAATATTAAATCCTCACCAAAGTTATCTTGGCTATATAACCTAAGCTGGCTAGAAGCACTTAGCGAACTTACAGATCCAAAGGTTCCTTCACCCCAAGATCCAGCGCCCCATCCGGTGCCTTCTACATAAGCGTTAAGACCTACGTTAATTTGATAAGCACCAACAGTGCTGCTGCCCCCGTTGCCGCTATCGCTGGCATTTGCAGTAACGGTAGTTCCGCTTGTGTCTTTAGCTACAAATGTAAATGTGTTCGCAGTAGGAACAGAAGCAATCTGATATTCCTGATTAAGTACAGCGGCAGTAACATTACCACCTAACGAAGCTGCATCAGAAAAGGTTACAAAATCATTTATATTTGCACCGTGGGCAGTATCTGTAGCTGTAATAGTAGAGCTGCCGTTTGTTGCTGCAAATGTCACATCTCCAGCAGATGTTGTAGATCTTATAGGCGTTACGTCATGGTAGCTTGCGCCCTGATTAACATAAAACTTTAAATGAGTACCAATGCCTATGTAGCGTATAGATTCTAAAGAAGCCCAGTCATGTAACGATCTACATACACCAAGAAATGTGCTATTAGAATACTTAGTCCATCCGCCTATTTTTTCAGGACGACCTTTTCTAAAGCGTATTTTATCAGAATCAAACCAACCAGCATCTGCTGTATATTCAGTTCCCTCTTTGTTAACGCCGGGAGCAAATTGTATTTTAGTTAATGCCATTATCTAGGATAAAGATCCATTATACCGCCACCATAAAATCCGCGACGATATCTGGGATTAGAAGCAAGTTGAGGAGCAAGATGCATTGCGCTTCTATCCATTCGATTTCGTCCCAACCCCTGAAATATCTGGCCTTGCTGACCCATAAAAGGTGACTGAGGCATATTCATTGGGCCTTGAGTACGCAAAATAGGCTCAACTCCAAAGGCTGGAGGCTGTGGTTGAGGAAACTGCATTGGGTTAGTAGGGCCGAGCTGTCCAAAAGATCCCCCAGAAACCCCAGACAAAGGTTGAGGCATAGGCTGACCAAAGCTAGGCTGATAAGGCATAGGTTGTAAATTACCAAAACCTTGATCACCTGTCATAGATTCTTGTCTTATCGGGCCTTGTAGAAGGCTTGGAAGCTCTCCTGTAGTTGCTTGTAGTGGAGGAGGAGGATTGTTTCCCTTCTGACCAAATGGTTGAGGCTGCATTGTTTGCCTGCCAAAAGGATCTTGCGATCTTCCTTTTCCCGGCCCTCCGGGCATTCCTTGAGGCTGCATTGGATATCTTCCTTTCCCCGGCCCTCCATACATAGGGCTTTGCATCATAGGGCTAAACATTGGAGAAAATCCGCCTCCAAAAAAAGAACCTTGCTGACCATAAGGAGAGGGTCTGCCCATGCCCATTACACTTGTCTCCAGTCCATATCTTGAAACATTAAAGATTCAGCCTGTCTTCTTCTTACAAGACCAGCCAAAACTTCTCCTCCAGCCCTGTTCCAACGCTTCATTTCATCAGGAACTCGATCAAATTGACCGCCATTAAGAACTTTTAACATAGTACTTTCACCAAGATTAGTCGGCCCAAGGTTGTAAACCCAAGCAACCAAGGAATCAAACTCATGCTGTTGAAGATCAACCTTTACCATATCGTTAATATAGCCTTCATACTCTTCCATTTCCTGTGAAAGCATAATCTCTGCATCTTCAAATGAACACGTTTGGCCTTCTTCTACGCCTTTTGTATGACCATAACCTATTGTCCATACTCCAACGCTATCTTGATAGGCATCTGTTTCACAGCCTTCAAAGTTTCTTATAAGCTCCAAGCCATCTTCACTTATTTTCATCATCAACCTCATTATCTATTTCTCGGTAATATTTTAATATACTGATTACCTGCCTTAGATATCGTTTAACTTCAGCCATGTTCATTGAAAGATTTTCATAACCTTTCGTAGTAAGCGCATACCATGCATTAGTAGGCGCTTTTCCATCGTTTAAATCATCCAAGTACTCTTGCATTAGTTGCGGATTTAACACCGTCCATTCTACCGGAACAGAGTCTATCTGGTTTGGCAAAGGAGGATGATATGTAGGTGCTTTTTTAACAACAGTAACTACCTCTATTGGTTTAACTTCAGGAATATCTCGGCTTGACCCAAGAACTGAACATCCGCTAACCAGCAGTAGGAGTAGGAATATTAATATCTTCATCAAATTGTGTTTCATCGGTAATAACTTTGAGGTCATTTAGCACTGCCTTCGTACCGCGATTGATAATACCCTCTATTAATTTTGGCTTTCTGATGGACAATACATCCATAGAATGCTTTGAGAACTTTTTTCTGATATCGGTTACCTCGTTCTGAGCAACCATATTTTCTTTAGTAAGCTTTTCAACCTGAGCAACCATAAGTTCTTGATTTTCAACAGCTTGTTTTAGATTTTTATTTTGTTGATCAACAGTACCTTCAAGCGTTTTTTGATTCTGTATTGACTGCTCAAGACGTAAATGGAAGCTTTCTATTTCTGCTTGTGATTTGTCGTAGTAAAGTTTAAACGCTCCTGATAAAACTAGAAGTGCCAGCCCCAACCCCGCACTTAATTTTAACCCCATGTTACGATCCTTTCTTCCATTTCTTAGATGGAGATTTAGTTTTACTAGGACTCCACTTTACCTTGTCTGCCCAGTACGCGGCTGACATTTTCCCTTTCTTAATGTTTTTACCATGCCTTGATTTAAACGCTTTACGTTGCCCAACTGTTTGATTGGTCTTAACACCCTGCTGACCAAACCGAATTGTTTTTACTTTATCGCCTTCTTTGGCTACAACAACGTGAGACTTTTTAGGATGATTAGGTGTGCGCTTTGGTTTATTAAAGCCAGCTACACCCGCTTTAGCCAATCTTGGATCTTTCTTAGAAGGCATTATCGTTTTTTCCCTTTATGCAAGCCATGTTTTGCGTGTTGCTTTCCTTTTGCGGTAGCCTCTCTTTTCTTTTTGTTAGCAGCAGCAAGCTTCTTTTTACCTTTTGATGTTGATTTAAGCTTCTTTATAGTCGCTGATGGAGCATAAACCTCTCCGGTTTCTGAAGACTTTTTTCCGCTTGGGGTTCTCCATTTTTGCTTAGTCCATTTCTTTAAAGATTTTTGAGACTTCTTTAAAGCCATTAGCTTTTGTAACCTCCGCCCTTGTCCTTGTATTGTTTAGCAAGCATTTGAGCCTTACGAGCAGACCATTGCCCCGGTTTTCCGCCTTTAGAACCAGCCTTAATCTTTTTAAAAAGAGTCTTTCTCATAGTAGGCTTTGTATAATTACCAGCTTCATTTACTTTTGACTTGGTTTTTTTCTTTGCAGGAGGCATTTGTTACACCATAAAATTAATAAAGTTATATCTTCTAACGCTTTCCATTTGTACTTTATTGTTTTTAGCAATATACAGTGTAGTTTCTAGCTGTTTTACTCTTTGCCTACGCTCTTTAACTTTAAAATTTTCTTTTAAACTTTTATACTTTTGCTCTT
>UEXM01001156.1_pt1 | contig 23674 bp, 19 predicted proteins | sample 1796661 | NCBI WGS metagenome assembly UEXM01 (sample SAMEA4772469, study PRJEB27181) | metagenome | reverse complement strand
TATCTGTGACAGACTGTAAATTGTGACCAGAAGCAAAGACAGCAATTCCAGATATATAAACAATGTTTTCGTCAGTTAAATCAACCCTAGACTCAAAGTATCCTGAGTTCGCAGTGATACTAGAAGAGTTAGTTGAGATGCTAGAATCTGCCGAGTCTACGCGAGACTGGAAGTAGCCAGAAAGAGAAGCGTCATTGTAGAGCAAACCAGACACGGTTGCTATGTCGGCTTTATTTTGATCTATTAATTGACCGCTAATGAAAGGCAACCCAGCGGTTGTTTGAATAGTTAAGTCACTAAATCTTACTGAAGAAAATTTACCACTAGGAGATATAACATCACCAACTGTTTGAAAATGACCATCCTTATCTATACTTGCTTTTTCTATGGTTGCGACATTCCATGTTTGGAGATCTGAAGCATGACTGACAGCAGACTCGACTTCAAGAACAGGGTTGCCAATTGAAGTATTTTTTATTTTAGTAGAGTTAGTGCTATCCAGAGAAAGTGTCTCTACGGTTATCTCACCACCGTTTTTTCTTAAATGAACGATATCAGTCAGATTGTGTGAGACCTTCAGTCCTTCGTCATTTTCTTGACCTATATTTAAGTATGAAAGAGCAGAACCTTTTACCTCTACAAATCCCTCTTTAGCGGTAATATATCCATAAGAAGGTTCTACAGTATCAGTGCTAGAAGTTTTTAAACCAATTTTCCATTGAGCATCTGTTGATTCAGTAATATAAAAAGAAACGACCCTTGAAGGAACATCAGTAGAAAATGCTTGCCAATAATCCCCGCTATCGGATCTTTTAAATACAGTTGGCGTAGGAAATAACGTATTGTTATTTTCATCTTTAAATACTAATTTTTCCGCAGGGAGAACGCCAAAAATAACAGAAGTGCCGACTAAACTTATTTTACTATCTGAATTAGAACTTTGAAGAACTGTATCTCTACTAAAAGTCCCAGAAGAAAATGTACCAACTCCAATCTCGAAATTAGAACCGTTTTCGATACAGTAGTAAGTTGAGTTTCCTTCGCCCACAGAGTCGGAGAATGACTGAAATCCTCCAAAAGTAGAACCTCCAAGAGTGACCGTTCCGGTCCCCTGAGTTGTAGTAGTTTCTTTAACTCTGTCTGCTATTATAAGTGCCATTTTCTATTCCCTGTTATATAGATAATTTGCTTCTCTTACAAAAGAATTATACACTATTTCATCAAAATCACTTTGCTGACTAAAATGCTGCTTAACGGGAGACAGGTCTAAACCCAACTCTACAAACTCAAGTATGTAATTTCTTAGTTTATAATGGTTTTTAAGGGGATATTTTGGCATTTCTGGTCTACCAAATCTGTGTAACCACTTTAGAAACGGTAAACAGTAAGCTTTATGCCCTGCTTTTCTGTATTTTTCATGTATGTAGCATTCTTCTCCACCAAAACCCCTAGCGTGTTGATTATAACCCAACCAAGCATCTTTCCTAACAAAGAAACAACCTGTACCTTGAGCGAAAATCTCAAAAGGTTCATCGCTGTTTAGCATCATAGTTGGAATAATGCCCTCGTTCTTGTCTGTATAAAAATTATGACCGCAATTTTCACATTTAGTTATTTCCTTTCCCGTTGCAACAGAGTGGAATTTTCCCTGATCTCCATCTGTTCTTATTTCAAAGTTGAAGTTCTTGCAAGAACAAGACATCGCAGTTGACCAAGTACCCCACATGGAGTCACTCCACTTATCAGACAGATGCGTTGAAAGATTGATGCAATCATCATAAACCAGTGGTCCGTTATAGATGTGGTTTGTTTCTGGGTTTTCTTCTATAAATTTAAACAGTTTTTCTATTGTTTGAACCACAGGACAAAGTAGCACATGACAATCAAGCACAAGCACAAAGTCTGCATTTGCAATTTTGACGACTTCGTTTTTTGCTATACCAGTGCCGTTCGCACTCATAATTGAATAGACCAAAGACTTTTCTTTGCTCAACGTATTGACTAAAAAATGTTTTAGTTCGTTTGAGTGGGAGGATTTTTTGTCGTTCTCAACAACAACAAATTCTATTTGATCTAAAAGATCTTTCCTTCCGTTAAATAAAAGTTCTTTTCTTATGTCTTGTATTGTAAACCATGCGCCACTAAAATCATTATGGTGCGCAAATCCTATTGATAATTTCTTTTCCATTTTTTTCCTTTCTTAAAATATTAAATTCCGCCGCCGCCTCCTGAGAGGTCTTCTCCTGCGCATATTCTTTTAATTTCACCACAACTTGGATAAGTCCAAAAACCGGCGCTTCCAGAGAAATCGTAATCGCTTGCTTCAGGAACTTCAGAAGGAGGAGCAGTGCAAGTGCGGAATCCAGCTCTAGGTAAGATCTGATAAAACGCATTCCAGTGTGTGTAAACACTAGAGAAGTCGTAAAATACTGGATTGCAGGGGTCGTCAAATAGTTCTTGAGTAGTGGGATTATAAAGTCCAGCGCCTATTTTGCAATCGCATGTTTCTTCTGAAACATTTTCGTAACAATCGCCATTAAGGTCTGAGCCGTCGCAACACATAGTTGCAAAGCATGAACAATCCTGATAGTTATTAGTACCTGCTAATAAAACCTCGTCCAAAGATAAATAAGGCGCCTCGTATAAAAATTTATAATCAAATTCATCAGGAAGGGTTTGATCCGATTTGTCTTGAGAGTGTACCGTAATACAACCAATTTTAAAATCGTTAAAGTCATACGAGCAGCTTTGTCCTGATCGCTCTCCTGATGAGGGTATGTATTTTCGAGAGCATAGGTTTCCTACTTGTTTTACGTGAAGCATTAAACTTGCTTGAGAACAACCTTTTGTCGGATAGTCATAGCGACTATTCCTTGCGAAGTTTGAGAGGAAATTTTGGACGTTCTCAGGGTTGTCCCATTCTAGTAAATTTCGAGGGTAAGCGGGCCATTCGTATACAGGTTGACAATTATTTGAAGTGAGCGTATCTGATATACTATATGAATAATTGATAGTTATATTATATGAACTTGAATGATCGGGATGTCCTATGAGAGTGTTTACCCGAAAACTTGCTGAACCATCTTCTATATCAAGTCCTGAAACGTCTGGGGGAGTGCCTAGTTGCCAAAAACCATTTAAATCTCCCAGTGTAGTTGAACCATCCAGTGATCCCGGAGTGCCATCTAGTTTATAAAAATAATTCGTACCAACACCACAGTCGCGGAATTGAGATGAACCAACACCTCTATATTTTTGACCTATCATAACCGTTTTGAATTGCTGTGTACTGTAACGACTTACAGCCGGCTCGATTTTATCTACAATGTGAGCAAAGGTGCTTGTATCAGTGTCAAAATCAAAAAGTCTGTTTGGATTATATCCCAAGTTTGGATATAGATCAAAATTTAAAAACCCGTCTGAATTAATTACGTGAGCAAATCTTCTTTCAAATGCGGGGATAAAAAAATCGCTAAATTCATCAGTCATGTTATTAACAATACTGTTTATACAGTTATAAGGACAGGTCGCATTATAGGACCAAGTTGACTTCTCTCCGCAATCTAGTGGAGAACTAATATCTACACCTAGAGTTCCCGCACCATCAAAGAAAATACCACTATGAAATAGACCCTGCCAACTAGATATTGGACTTGAAGAACCTAAGGCCGCGTCTAGTTCTGCTTGGTAAGACGGATCACCAAAGTATGGCGATTCGCATACGGTAACGCCATCTTTCTTTAAGGTTACTTTTACAGGGCAATTCCCAGAATCTAGATTAGTCCAAGAAAAAGACTTATCATGTAAAAGACCACTGTAAAGACGGAAGTTAACGTTTCCGCTAGTCGATATGGTATACGATTGACTGTTAGGGGTATGAACTCCACTTCCCTCATATCTTACTAAGTATCCCGTGGTTAGGTCGCAACCGTTTGTATTGCAGTAGGATTTTGCCACGTCTCCAAAAGGAGAACTTGCGGTATAGGCGGGAAGGTCTCCAGAATTTATACAAACACCTTTTAGGGCAGCACATTCAGCAGAGGTAAGGGTTGTTGAACCTGCTCCGTCTGGATCTACACAGCAATAATCACAGTTTGAACTTGCGGGCGGCGGCGTTGTACAGCAACATGGTTTTCCAAATAAATCGCCGTTACTTAGCGCGGGAGTTCTAAAGCAATCTACATCGTAATCTAAGCAAGATGCTCCATCTGGACAATTTGAAGTCAATGAGAAAGAATCAGTCGATGAATTATATACAAATATACAACCGTCTTCATTTATATTTTCTTCACAATCTATTTTTCCTGCCTCTGCGCAAGAACATGGACTTGGAGTTGTGGTTGTTGTGGTAGTTGTATAGCAAGGATCAGAATCGCAATTCTCGCCTTTTGAAAAATTTGTTTGCGTTTGGAAGCTTATTCCGTTAATGGTGAATATTTTTTCGTCACACTCTCGCTTGGTTATTCCGTCTTCGCATATGAAGTCTTCTGGACAAGCTTCGTAACACTGTGGACCGTAACAGCATCGACCTAGGTCATCTCTAGGTGTGCCGCAGTCATTTGTATTTGAGCATTCGCCGCCTAAAGCAAAGCAATCACAAGGAGAAATATTTGTTCCTATAACAGCATCATCTTTGCAACAAAATGGACACTCGTCTGGAATTACAACTTTAATTTCTAAACGGCACGTAAAACTGCTTATCTTCGCTCCATTTGTCGGGTTCCTAAGTTGTACAAATAAAGGATGTTCACCAGTAGAAAAATCTCTAGGTAGAGTTAAAGTAAAAGGTACTGTTTGAGTAAACTCTTCGTTTACTATATCTGGAGTGGGGAAATTTACCGTACCAGAAAGAAGTTCAACATTGTTACGAAGAGCTACAACTTCAACAGATACAGGTCCAGCCTTGCCCGTTTTATCATATTTAAATCTATTTACTGAAACATCTATGGTAAAAGGGTCTACATTACAATCGTTAGTCAAGACTATATCTGATAATCCATTTTTATCCATACTCAAGCATATGTAACCTTGATCTGCGGGAGGATGGGGAGGATCATCATCACCATCGGAACAATTCTCGTCGCAAATGCTTTTCTCTTGAAACGGACCACCTTTTACTTCAGTGTCAATAAACCCTTCTTCTTTAGGGTCTCTGTTAAAGAATTGACAAAACTTGTTTCCACTGCTAAAATCCTCAAGGCAATACCAACCGCTAACCGGAGGATCGTCATCATCATCTCCGTTACAAGGAGATATCGAACCACAAGTAATGTTTCCATTAGAGTCTCTAGTAAATCCGCCGTTGGCTTCACCAACAAACTTTGAAGTAGGAAATATAAATTGATTTACATGAAAAATTCTACCGGCATTGCATAGTGAATCGTCTGAGACGTAAAAAACATTATTGTAGTCTGGTATTTTTCCTTCAGGGTCTTCCCAGTAGTAGCAGCAGCATCCGGGATTTTGTTTTTCACATTCATTACAATTGTCAACCAGTGTGTAGGGATAACTTCCTAATAAACTTGAGTCTATAGAACTACGTAAACCACAGTCGCCAGTTTCTACATTGCAATAGTATCCGGGGCAATCTACTTCTCCACAAGCAGTGTTGTAAGAAAGACTAGGAACAAGAGGACATGAAACTTGTTCTCCGCAAGTTTGATTTGGATTGAATTTATGTCTACCCCTCCTGAAAAAAGTTCGCGTTCCATTGACCGTTTCTTCTGATAGACCAACGCTTGAAAAACATTGCGCTTGAGTTATGTTGTCCACGCACACGTTACCATTGGAGCGAAGGCTTTGTTCAAAGAAAGCTCTTAGGTTCACCAAAGCAAGTAAATCGGCGGCGGTTATAAACCCATCCCCATTTACGTCATAGAAATACCCAAGATCTCCTCCACCCTGAAGATAAGCAGATGTAGCAGTTATAGCAGCATCTAAACTACCTAGTGGATCACCATTGTTAAGTACGTCTAATGGATCGCTTTGATTTTGACGACTAGCCCCAGTCTTTTTCGGTACGCTTTTACTTATCTCTGTAAAGCAACAAGAACCCACAGGAGGAGGATCTGGAGGTGGTGTTACGCAACAACATGTCATATTTTAAGCTCCACTGCAAGCATGGTAGATTGGTCTATATTCTCCATTGACTAAACTCGCAACGCAGAAAAGTGTACCGCTAATTGAAAGATAGGTATCTCTATTTGTCACATAAACAACATCAGACGTTGAAAACTGATCATCCATAACTGTAAGTCTACCGCTCGTAGGACTATTATAACTTGTTGGTGCAAGTAAATCATCTACTAAGAAACCTTCTATATTCACAGGTCTTGACCAAGAAGAACCTTGAGACCTTACCGGATGATCTCCAGCAAAGAATATAGCACCAGAATTTGCAGCAGAAGGAGTTATTGCGGTTTCTAGCGTGGTCCTTTTATCGTAAAAAGGAGTAACAAGATAACCACTTGAATTAACAATATTATTAGGACCACCAGAATCAGCAACTATTTGACCAGATGGATCGGAGTTTCTACTTAGGATAACTTTATTGAAGGTTCCGCTTCCGTGAGTTCTAAACTCATCGTTTTCTAAGATTAAACCACTACCCGCTGTAAGGTTAAGAAGAGAGACAGTATTGAATATACCACTAACTTGCCAAATTAAACCAGAAGGATAACCATTCCAGAGATTATCTGCAACCCCAGATAGGAGATTTAATTCATTGTTGAGAGCGCCGCTCATTGCGGAAACATCTTGATCAATTACACCGTCTACGCCAGATATAGCATCTAAATTATATTCTGTCCAACCGCTAACCTGATCTATTATGCCGTTAAATCCAGATATTTGAGTTAGATTTTCTAGAGACCAACCGCTAACAGCATCTATCTGACCACCGACCCCAGATATGGAGTTAAGTTCACCGGCAGTCCAACCGCTAACCTGATAAACCAGACCGTTGGGATAACCAGAAACTTGATTTATCTCATAAGCCAAGGAACCACTAGCAAGGTTGGCGTGCGCAACCGCATCGTTCTTTGCTTGTTTTGCTCTGATCCTTGTCTGACCAAGTTCATTATAGAAGTTGTAGTTTGCCCAACCCGACAGAGGACCGGCAGATATGGTCAATCCACTAGCACCCGTAGTCCTTGTTTGAGTTTCTATTCCACTAACACCCAGAAACTGAGTTTCTTCTAAGGCTCTAATACTACGAATTGTAGTTCCGTCGCTTATTCTCCAATGAGAGTAACTGTCAGAAGAAAGAGACAGACCTTGGATTTCGCTGTTTATATAATCTCTAATATTGCCACTTACGCTCCATATCAAACCACTAGGACCGTAAATCGTAGGCGCTATGCCACTTAAAGTGTTTAGATTTGTTAATGTCCAGCCGCTAACATTGTCACAGCACTCTGTGTTTGAATCCGGGCAGTTTACACCTTTTATACAATCAAGTTGAGAAGATATTCCATCAATTCTAGAGTCAAGGTATCCAGAAAGAGGATGTGCGGATATCAGAACTTTGTCGTTGTCTATTTCCAAGAAAGTTTCTATACCAGAAACTCCGACAAACTTTGCTTTGTCAGTTCCTTGTATTTGAGAATCTCTAACTGAGTCAGAAAGAATCCAAGTGAAAAGCGTTCCATCTCCCCCGGCATTTTTTATTCTTTCGTCTATTATACCGCCGATACCAGAGATACTATTAAGGTCATCTACCATTAGTCCAGATAAAGGAGAGGCAGAGATATCTAAGTAGTTTATACCGGCATCTTGTCTTACTTGTGTTGAAATTCCATCTTTGCCGATTGCGTTTACTTTATCCGTCGATCCGACTTGGTAGTTAATGTCTGTTGCGTCACCAATTCTCCAGTAACCGTATCCATCTTCACCTACATTGAAGTCTACCTGAGTGTCGGTATATTGTTTATTCCAACCGCTAACTAAATAAATCAAACCTTCTGGGTAATTGCTTAGATAACCCGACAAAGAAGATATTGTATTGTTTAGGTTTCCGCTTGTTTGCTTTAAGGTTCCGTTTACGCCACTGATTGTGTCTATCTCTTTTAAAAGCGTTCTACCTGTTGACGCTATATTTCCCTCAAGGTCAGTAATAGAATTTGCTTGACTGTTATTGGTTTCAGTGTTTGTATTTATATCTTCAATAATAGATTCAAGTCTAGACTCAAGATATCCAGAAATAGGAGATGCGCTTATCTCAACTGTATTTAGACTAGAGTCTTCGTAACCACTAATCGCGATCCCATCAACGCCAGAAAATAATACTGTATCTTTTGAGTCAACATTAAAAGAAGATCTTGTTGTGTCGTAATCATCTATAGTTTCAACTTTCCAGTGGTTGTAACCACCGGCAGTTAAGTCTTTATTGTCTATATAATGTTTCAAAAATCCACTGACTTGGAATATCAAACCTGATGGTCTACCTCCCCAAAGAGGACCATTATGAACTCCAGAGAGAAGATTTAGGTTATCATAAGTCCAACCACTGACAGAATCTATTTGCCCGCCAACACCAGAAACATCATTTATTTCACTAGCAAGCGAACCACTCGCTAAGTACAATAAACCATTGGGAAAACCAGAAATTTGTGGTAATCTTACATCTGTAATATCGTCGATATCGTTAGAGTTGGTGCTTATTAAAGTAGTTAGAGCAACTTCTCTAGCGTCTATATAACCAGAAATCGGCGCAGCGTTAATATTTAATCTGTAGTTATTTGTTACGCCATTTTCGTTAAAATCTAGTGTGGTTTCAACACCACTGCAACCGCTTATAATAACCGTATCTGCATGATTGATTATTCCCGATGCGCCATATTGACCTTCTAATTCCCAGAAAGTATAACCACCAGCAGCACCCACTTGCGCATCTGTATACCCCTTATTCCAACCGCTGACAAGATATATTAAACCTTGAGGGTAATTGGCTAGATAACCAGAAACTTGGTCGATAACACCTCCCGCGCCAGATACTGAGTTTATCTCACTAGCAAGAGATCCACTACTCTGATATAATAGACCGTTTGGAAACCCGCTTATAGCAGAGAAATTATATTGTGACCAACCACTAACTTGGTCTATTTGACCACCGACACCTGAAACAGCATTAATTTCACTAGCAAGTGAACCGCTGGCTTGATAGACTAAACCATTTGGATAACCAGAAATACTGTGTAATAAACCGTTGTCTCCAGATATAGAATTTAAATTTGATTCCGCCCAACCTGAAATTGGATTTGCTGATATAAATACATACTTATTTTCATTTAGGTCTAAGAATTCAGTTTTTATTCCACTTACGCCACTTATGTGAATAGTGTCTCCACTTGCAACGAGATTAGGAGCGACTGCACCATCTGTTACATTGAAATCCCAAGCAAGAGGATAACTTAATTCACCAGAAATGTAGACATTATTAAGGTAAGCATCCCAAGTATACGAACCACTACCTAGAGAAAATGAACCACCGCTTTCGTGTGGTATTATGTTGCCCGAAACTTGAAGCGCAGTGGTGTCATTATGAAAAGACTTGACACCTATACCAAGTTGGTTTTTTAATAGATCGCCATAAATAAGAGGTGGTTTTCCAGAGATTTGTGGGATATCGCAACCACCAGACGCATCAGGAAAAGAACCTAAGTATACTTTAAAACTTGAATTATCATCTACATAATGACCAGCGCCATGACCTATGGCAATATTAAAGTCACCTCTTTTATTTTTTTGCAACGCAAAGTTTCCTAACGCAACATTACCAGAACCGGCAGTCGTTGCGCAAAGAGTATCTTTACCTATAGCAACATTATCATGACCTAAAGAGAGAAACTTTAGACTTTCAGAACCTATTGCGGTATTTCTCTCTCCAGTGTAACTAAACTGTAATGCACCATAACCTAGAGCAGAGTTATCTGTTGAGAATCTTCCTGTTAGTCCTATTTGTTTTAGCGCATCTTCGCCTGCTATTGTTGTTCTAGTATCTGGCGTAGCGAAATTTAGTGAAACAATTTCTTGCTTTGCCAAGAAGGAACCGATAGAATCTGCAAGATCAGTAAATACTGATCTCATGTCTTCTGGCGATATTTCTCTAGAACTATTGTCTGGTAGTAGAGAATTTATTAGGTTTTGAAATTCGTCTCTAGATCTAATAGTCATTTTGGACCTTATTTAAAGCTAACGAGAAGTTTTTCCGCATCAAACATTAATGTGTCACCCGCATAAACTATCCTTGGGTTATCTAGTTGAGCTCTCATTATTATATTTCCAGATCCAATTGTATGGTGATCCATTATTGCTATTCCAGAAACCCAACCCCATCCAAAGTCTGTATTTGCTGGGTCTTTTGTTGCTGTATTCCATATAATTTTATCGCAATTCTTAATAACACCGCTGCCGACATTATAATCTTCTTCGTAAAATTTCCAAAAAGCATCTCCAGAATCCGCAGGGGGACCGATAAGAATTCTTTCGTAACCTGTTGATGTTGTGCCGTCGCTGTAAAATTGTGGTAATTCTCCCATATCAACGCCAGATTGATTGTCTAAAGGTGTACCGCTACACAGTGCAATTGACAAATAAGATGGCTTGGGGAAAGAACCCCCGCGAAAGATATGGTCTAGTAAACCAGATTCTACATAATCTGATAGTGCTGACATATTTTGCTCCTAAAAACAAGTCCTAAACATACATGTATATAGTACTATACACATTTATTTGCGTAGACATAAAAAAAGGAAAGGCGATTCTTTTGAACCACCTCTCCATTAGATATACTAAATTGTTAGTATAATTAGAAGCTTCCGAGAATAACTCTACGGTTATCAAGGACACCGAAACCAAGTTCAGCGAAACCGTACCAACCAACTCTCTGCTGACGATGGAGGGTAGGATCTTCGTGAATAGAAACTTGCTGCTTCATTGGCATAACGAAACTGTCGTTTGCACCTTGGTCAAGACCAACAACAAGTTCTGAGTCACTTCCTTGGACAGAACCGCCAAGACCATTCTCAAAGAAAGTTTGATACTCTTGACCTTCTCCGAGTTCGTCAAGGTCGTGAAGATTTACACCAAAGATATTGGTGATAGGAGCGCCATCTCCACCAGCATTGTAGATCGCAGTTCTGGTTGCATCAGAAACCTGATCAAAACCCCAGTTGCGAACATCTTCAAGCGCCTCTGGAGAAACGTAAAGGTCTGTCAAGCGACCACGATCTCCACTTCCGGTGTTACCACCAGCATTTCTGCGCATGACAGTTTGAAGCAAGCTAACAAGTCTCTTTGAGAACATGCCAGCAGTTGCGTCACCATCATAAACCAAGATGTTACGATCAACGCCAGCAGCCAAAAGTGTGTGCCAACCGTCATCGTTCATCTTCTTGACAAAACCTGCCTCAAGAACCTGCATAGCGCGAGCAGTAATGTCCCAACGTGCTTCGCGAGCATAGCGGAGCAAGAAGTCGATGCTACTTGCAATGCTGTACGTTGGAATCATGACGTAATCGCTTTCGACTGCGCGCTCAGGAACGCGACCATGACCCGGATTAGTGTAAGCAACATGCTCACCCTCAAGTCCCGGAGAAAGCAAATCGAGAGGATACTCAGTGCTTCCGCCCGGTTCTACATTGATAGTCTCGAAAATATTACCGAGGATATTTCCGATAAGAACGCCTTTACGCAAAGGAAGTTCCAAAGCCTTGGCAAATTCTCTTTGTGCTGCAAGGGCGACTTCCATATCGGAGTCACCACATTTGCGAAGTACTGAAATAAATTCTTCGCTAGGTCTTTCTGTATATGACATTATTTAATTCTCCTGTTTATTTATTAACCAAGGTTTGGAAGATTGACGTAAAGTTTAGCATAACCATCTGCGTCTTGATTGGTCATGAAACGACCGACTGCCATTACTCCAGAAGAGTAACTGAGGTCAGTTGCATTTCCTACGTTACCTGCTGTGGTTTCGTCAAGATACGCAACGTCACCAGCACCGGGATTACCAGTGATGTTATTGGTGACAACCCAACCACGGGTAAGCACAGTAACCTTACCGCCCTTTTGAACTTCATCCTTATATTGATTAAGGTGAGTTCTTGTTAGGTCTTTATTGACCACATCGTTAAGCAAAATTCCAACCGGAACGCTATTCTTTGTTGCCGCTACATAAGCAACTTTGTTCTCACCTTGGTCCATTGCTGCACCTGAAGCATTAGTTGCGTCAAGAGCAACTGCGCCACCGCGAGTTGCAGTACCAGCATCATAAAAGAAGCTGATGTCTGTTGATTCTTCATATCTATCTGCTTTGAGAGCCATAGTTAAATCTCCTATTATGATTACTTAGTTGAAAGTACGTTATTTGAAAGCCAGTCAGAAATGCTAGCTCTTGTTGATTCTACTTCGTCTACTTGCTCCGTAGCATCAATTAAAGTTGCTTCAGAAGTTTCGACATCTTCAAGAAGTTCTGGAGTTACTTCAGCTTCAGCCTCTTCGTCAGCTTTTGCTTCTTTCTCTTTTTTCTTCTTTTCGATTGCTTCTTTAAGCGCTGGAGGCATCGCTGCTTCAGCTTCGTCGTCTTTTTTGTCTTTCTTTCCCTTGAGCAACTTTTCAGTCATTGCCGCAAGAATAACGTCGAAAGACTCGTCATTTACACTTTCAAAAGCAGCAAGTGTTTCTTCTGCTTGTTCTTGGTCGAAACCAGCCTCTACGAGAGCAGCAACTCTCTTTTGGGATTTCTCTTTCTTCTTCATGTCGTCCATTTCTTTCATGGCGACAGTAAGTTCTTCTTGCGACTTAGCAAGAGTATCTTCCAACTCAGCGATACGAGCTTGTGAACTTTTGATATTCTCTTCAAGTTCTGCAATGCTTGCATCTTTTTCTTCTACAGTTGCCTCAAAAGCTTCTACCTTAGAAGCAAACTCTTTGTCTTTTGCTTCTTCAATTTTAGCCTTGATAGCTTCGTTTTCAGCTTTAGCAGAAACAAGTTCTTCACGAACTTCTGCCAATTGCTTTTCAAGTACATTATCTGACATATTAAATTCTCCTATATCGAATTGAGAGTCGCCATCTAAATTAAAAGCTACACTTTTTAAAATTACACTTCGTGGATTGGCTGGTTTAGAGACAAGACCCTTACCCGAAAAGGCAATGTTCTTTAGCGCTCTACCAATTTTATAACCTTGATACTCACCGCTACCGCCGTAAGATCTAAGATGTTTTGTTAAGAAAGAAGATTCTTCATCTCTCGCTAAAACCTTCTTCAAACCGTCTTCGTTTGACAGAGCATAATCAAATCCAGCAAATAGACATTCCATAGAAACATACCATTTGCCTTCTTCTATCTCTGCTATAATTTGATCCATTCTTTCTTTATTTTCACTGTTAGTCCAGCTATTGTAAAGAACTGCCTGAGTAATTATATCGAAGTCTTCTGGCATTTCCTGTTCGTCAGAAACAGCTTTGCCATCTTTACCTAGGACATAACTACCAGTAATATGCCCAATGATATCGTTTTCATCGTGCATAAAGTTAAATTGTTTATCTTCTGGGGTGCTACGCGCCGCCCAAGTCGCCTCTGGCATAAACACGTCGTCATTTTTGTTCCAACCACAAGAAACCAAAACAGACTCTAGATAATAGAGATCTATTTGGTCTTTGTTCTCTGCTAATATTTTTTCAGCAATTTCTGTATTTTCCATAGCGCTCGCAAGCCTTTCGGAAAACTGCTGCCCTCTGAAGGTAGTAGCTTGAGAACAATACGCAACACTAGCCGTACTCTTTACGAGTTCGCCAATGCCGTCGTTTATTTCGTTTTGGAATATTTTTATTGTCATGTATCACCTCTACAATTAGTATACACAAAAATTATAATTTTTTAAAAAAACAAGATTAACTGCCTAAAAAACACTCCACATAACATGAAATAGCATGTCTTCTGAAGTTTTCCATATTCATGTTTTCTAAATTGATATTTAGTGTGTCAAGTTGATTTTTGAGTTTTTCAGGCATCTTTCTTGTAGAACCTATAACCTTCCTGACGTTATCAACATTTACCTCGGACATAGGTTGTAGATTAGATAGGACATGTATCTTTAACTCTTCTAACTCTTTTGCTTCTGCTTTATTTAAAGATCGCATGTTCTTTTTTGATTTTACAGACAAGTACGCCTCGTTTGTTATTTCAGATATCTTGTCAAAGGAAGCATTTGCCCATACTATTAGTTCGGCAACTCCGGGTTTTGACCTTGGCGTTTCCACTCTTTTCTTCCTTGGTCCCTCATCGGTTTTCGCTGGAGGTCGTCCATTAGGATTGATGGGTTTTTGAGATTCTTTTTTGTCCGCTACTTTTTCGTTAATTTTTGCTTGCTTGTCTATCTTTTCAAGTTCTTGTCCGTGATTAGGGTTATGGAATGGACTAGCTTTTTCCGGCAAGTTATCTAAGTCTCTAGATTTGTCCTCTCTCTTTAACCTCATTTTCTCAACCGAAGGAACTTCTTTAAATCTTTCAAGTACTGTCTCATGTGAGATAATATCTCTATCAGCAAGTTGTATTAATAGGTTTTTCTCAGAAGACTCGTCAGATAGACTCATTTGATCGTACATTATGTGTGGAGACTTTCTGAAACCCATTGCCTTCCGCACTATTTCACATTCCTTCTCCCAGAATGCGGTTAGTTGATCTCTACCGTATTGCAATCTTTCAACAAGAGTTTTAAGGGATATAAAGTTATTTGTAAACCCACCACCATTACCTGCCATTCCCGTAAGCGTAGGAGGAACACCTAGACCAGCGTAAATGCTATTTAGGACAGAGTTGTACTTTTCAGAACCTAAAAACTTGTATACTTGACTATTTGACTCTGTGTAAGAAAGTTCTGGACCCCACACCAACTCCATAGTACCTCCACCAACATTACTTGCTAATATGTCTCTAAGTTTATTAATGGCGGCTTTGTTTGGTAGAATTTTATGATCTAGATTACCAAGGGTCCATAGTCTGATATTTGAGATTGCTCCATCTAAAGCAGATAAGTCAGCAAGTCTCATTTTTTCTAACATTATAACATCGTCAAGTATCGCGTAGATCAAGGGGTTTGCCCAGTTAGACCAATCATCTTTCTTATAGTAAAACATAGAAAGTCTTTCTGGGTCTAGTGTTATTTTCCTTTCCCCGTTTTTGATTCTTTTCTTTATGTCTACAGGAAGAGTATCTAACATATGAGCAGGGATAGAACCGTCCTTGAAGTTATCTAAAAAACTTGAAGGTGATATCTCGAAATTTTTAGTACCTAAGAATAGGTTTATATTACTATCTTTAATATCAAGCGACACTGGATTGAAGAAATTGTATCTCCAAGGTATTTGATTCTTTTCAAAGCTGGGTACTTCTACGGTTATGTCTTGACCGATTGATTTTACATACTTTACAACTTCTGGCGTCAGGTTAGCATAACTTCTGTAAACAGGAACTTGACCAGATCTATATAGTAAGTTGAGAAACCTTTCTGACCTTTCTTTGCCGCTGCATTTTTTAAACCATTGTTGATAAAACTTTTCTACACTTTTGTTTTCGTGTACTATGTTTATACCTTGGCATCCAAAATCACCCATAAGGTCAATTACATTTCTAATAATTCCGACCTTTTCGTAGGCATCCATGCACATTTTTATAGCACGTTTTTGCCTGTAAGGAACTCGTTCTTCTGGTCTAAATGCGTGATAATCAGATGTTCTAAAACCCGGACGAACAGATCTGTTTGACTCTATATCTTTAAAATCTCTTAGATGATTAGCTTTGGTTATACCTGCGTAATCTTCCCCTGCTTTTGCGAACTGATCAAACGCAATCGCTTTGCTTGAAGCGTCAGAATCATTCCAAGTTATCAAAGATTTATCTTTATTCATCGGGTTCCTTTTTGGTATTTGGATTGCAATCGGATTGTTATTGTATTATACACAGATTAATAAATATCCTTCATGTTTTCCGTAAACCAATTTGGACCGTTGTATAACTTACCGTCACCCTTCTGTTTTGATTGACTTGGTAAAGAACCTGCAAATCCTCCAAAGAATTCATATACCTCTGGGGTTGGAGTTCTTGCTATTTTTCTTGCCGCCATGTTTGCCATTATTAAAGACGAGTATCTGTCCTTTCTCATTTTACTTTTTTTGCCAGCAGCAACAACAACTTCTGGAGTGTCCCACCTATCCCTGCCGGATGCAGTTTGGGTCATTTGAATCATAGAAAGTTCGTCTTTAAGTTCTTCTATATCCATAACACACTCTTCTAGGGTGTCATACATCCTGCCTTTCATTCCATCGTCAATATTTGATATACCGACTGTTACAGAGTCAAATCTAGGAAATAATATAACTTGGTCTTCTAAGTCTTTTCTTAGACCGTGATTTGCCTCTGCAAGCCAATCGTACTTGGCAAACTGGCACATTTCTAGTATATGTAATCCTCTTTGATCGTCCGTGTCTTTAGGTTTGTCTTCATCAATTACAGGCCATATCTCTATTTCTCCTTCTTGTATCTTATCTTTGTCGTGTAATGACTCCATTACCGCGATACCTCCACCCTGAGCATCCATAGCAATGTGTACACACGGAAACAATTTCATAAGATCTCTAATTTTCCTAGCGCAGTATGAGTAAAAGTCTGTTTCTGTAGAGTATCCTCTTTTTACTTTCTCTTTGTGTTCAGACCTATTTGTGGTCCAGCAGTGAACTATTCTCCTGTGATCATGATTGATCTCTAAGATTATAATACTAAAATTGTCAACCTCTGAAGCAGGGTCAACACCGAACACATATTTTTTATTTGGATCGCCCATTAGTTTTGCTTCAAAGATAATATCGTTACCCTTAGAGTCTTTTGTTGTTTCTTTATCGTCCACTACGCAAGATTCTATCAAGGATCTCTTGAAGAACCCCTCTGAGTCGCGCGTAAACACTGCCCCGAACTCCATTTGATAAATACCAGCGTGAACTGTCGCCTTGGATCTAGCGACCTGTGAGGCATCCATAAAACCTTCTGGTAACAACTCGTAAGGTATTCTCATAATAGAGTATTCTGTCCAGTCAAAGTTTTCGGGAACATCGTCCCCACCAAAGACTTCTCTTAGTTTACTTTCTTCTCCTTTGCTCTTTATGATAGACTTCCATCTTTTCCAGTATGTAGCGAAGTGATTAAAATCATAGTAGGCAGTACCCGACAATATAATTTGATTATCTTTATCTTCTAGTGTGTTTTCATCTTCATCTTCTATTTTTACTCCTAGTTCTTTCGCTTTCTTTTCTGCCGCTAAACGTTTCACGTTTTCAATAGGGTCTGAACTTACAGCAGCAAAACCTGCCACAACAGTCTCGAAAATATCGCGGGGAATAGAAGCAAATTCGTCAGAGATAATATCATTAGCTCTTTGACCCCTAATTTTTTGTCCGTCGCCAAGTGGTAGGCAAGTAACGCGAGAATCGTTAATCCGCATAACGCAACGATCAACATCTCTGCGTGGGCCAGAGTTTCCATCGCATATATCCCTTAAAATTGGAGAATTGTTCCAAATAGTTTCCATGTACTCAAAAAGAACTTTAGATTGCCTAAAAGCAGCGCCTACAACAACAACTTTCCTTCCCGGCAGCAATAATGCTCTAAGCATACAGTATAGCGATAACATGAATGATTTACCGAAACCACGACTAGCTATAAGCATTGGAAACTTACGGTTCCATAGTTCGTATAAGATAAGCGCTTGGGATGGCAGTAATTGTATATTGAATACTTGTTTAACAAGAAAGGAGAAGTATTCTGGTCTAGTCATCAACCAAGTCAACTTCAAATGAAAGTCGTCGTCTGAAGAATTAAGTAAAGAAGTTGGGTTGAAAAGACTTTTCTCATCAACATCTATTTTTAGCCAAGCTTCGTCAATTTGTTTTAATTTTTTGTTCATTTATATATTCCATCGACGAACCCGTAGTACACAGCTTCATCTGCTGTCATGTACCAGTCGCCACCTCCTAGTTTTCTTTTTATGTATGATTTGGTTTTAGATAAATTATTCTGACGTTCTTTAAAATATTCTCCTTTTTGACACCTCTCTGCATATATGTCTATCATTTGCTGTGCAATATATTTTTCAAAGTCAGCTAGGTTTTGTGTGGTTAGATAATGTCCACTTATTTCGCTGCTACCCCAGTGGACCATAAACGCAGAATTATCAGTAATTAAACGTTTGGCTGCCGCTTGAATTATAACCGTACCCATAGAACATAGTTGACCGTATCCAATGAAAGTGGTCTTGCATTTACAACTTTTTATGGTATCGTATATACCCATTCCAGAGTACCAACAACCACCAACAGTCTGCATATGTATGGTAATTGGATCTTTGCTTAGATTTTTTAATATATTTATATTTTTAATAAAGTTCTGGAGCATTCTGTGGTCTACACCGGCAGATTCTCCTGAGTCATCAAACTCGTTAATGTATATTTCTCTATTTTTTACATCTAGATTGTAAGCGTGGATTTCGCCAACGCTGTCTCTATTTGTTGTCATGACTTACGCCCTATCGTGTACTTTTCGTTAATTCTTTTTAGTAGACTACTCGTTAAGTCAAATGCCCCTCTTTCGCTACCAGCGAATATAACATGTACATCATTAAAAACTGCAAATTCCATTAAGCATCTTAGTATATACTTACCTGTTATTTTCACTTTGTTTTTTAGTTCCTTTGGTATGTTAGCACCTTCTGGAAACTTCATGACATCTTCCATAGAAAATTCGCAAATTATAAACTTGTGTTCATACTCTCTCATCCTTTCTACTTCGTTATAAAATGCGTACTTCCCTTTGCCTAGGTTTAACGCTATCTCAGATACGCTTGCTTTTCTTTCTATGCAAACCTTTTCTTCCATTCCAAGTATAGAATAGTCGCCAGTGTCTAATTTTCTTTGCACTGTACCTTGGCATGTGTTGAATTTTTTAAAGAAATAACCTTGCTGCTCCCTTGTGTCTCTCACAACTGTATAACTCGGAGCGGTCTTGTATTTAGCCATTATTTTTTCTCACTATATCTTGAAATAATCCTTGATAATGCTGTTCGTGTCCCGTTACTTTATCGTGACAGTTCTTGCATAAAGTTATACCATTATCAACGTCGTATCTCAATATAGAAGCGCTAGCCCATTTCTGTATGTGGTGCGCGTTCAATCTCTTCTTACGTTTACATCCCGGCATCTGACATGTAAATTTATCTCTTTTGTATACTTTAACCCTCCAGTCTCTATACACTGGGTCGTCATAATTTCTTCTCATGGTATTTCAATCTTTATTATTCTTATGTCATGGAATATATCTTTTATAAAATTTAAGGTTTCAATTGAATGATCAGATTTAAGTATCTTAGAAGCTAACTTATGCATTGCCTTATAGCAAGCATCGTCGGGGTCTTGTGCTTCAACAAATATTATCGGTGTTGAACTATTGTAGTCTTCTAGTTCATATTTCTTTAACCTTGGCATAACTAAAGTTAATACCATATGTACTTTATAAATCTTCATTCTAGATCATGCTTTACCATCATTTTAACCAAGTCTTCAAAACTATGTTTAGGTGTCCATCCTAGTTTCGTATTTGCTTTGCTACAATCACCTCTAAGGTAATCAACCTCTGCTGGTCTGTAGAACTCTGGATCTTGAATAACATAAGCAGACCAATCGGTTATCCCTGCTTCTTGAAAAGCAACATTTAGGAATTCCCTAATAGTATGCGTTTCTCCTGTACAAATAACATAGTCGTCTGCTTCATCTTGTTGCAGCATCATCCACATCGCTTCACAGTAGTCTCCAGCGTATCCCCAGTCTCGATATGCGTCTAGATTGCCTAGACGAAGCTTGGGAAAACCCTCTCCGTCCATAAGGGAGTTATAAAGCATATTCTCATCGTCTTGCTTAGGGATATCTATAATCGCCCCCGTCTCGTTTGTTGGATTGTTCCATTTAACAAAGTCACCAATCCATTTTGTGATTTTTCTTGTTACGAAAGTTTCTCCTCTTCGCGGTCCTTCATGATTAAATAGTATACCGGCACTTGCATGTATTCCATAACCATCCCTGTACAGAGCAGTCATATAGTGGGCAGCACATTTAGCAATAGCATATGGACTTTGCGGCAAAAATTTAGTCTCTTCATTTTGATATTTGGTTTCAGAGGTCATGCCTACTTCGATATCATAATTTTTTCCAAACATTTCACTGCTGCTTGCTTGATAAAATCTAGCACCTAACATGTTTAGATCTACTAATCCTTGTAAAATATTTAAACATCCTTTTCCTGTTATATCCCAAGTTAATCCGGGTTGCTTAAATGAAACTGCAACGTGCGATTGTGCTGCAAGATTATAGACTTCATCTACTTGTTCGTGTTCTCTAAGTATATTTAAAACACTGGACGCATCTGTAATATCGCCACTCGCTAACTTGAAATTTTCGTTATTAAGTAAATGCGAAATACGTGTCGTGTTATCTGTGCTTGTTCTTCTTGTAACGCCCGTAACTTTATAGTTTTTTTCTAGTAGCAAGTCCGCCAAGTGACTTCCGTCTTGTCCTGTTACCCCAAAGATTATAGCTGTCTTCATTTTAGTCCTTAATAGTATCTGAGTTTAAAAAGGGTTGGTCCACCTGTCCGTCTGTATATTTATGATAAGCGCCTAGTCTCTCTTTTTCCTGCGTCATTGCGAGGCGCATCTTTTCCATTTCTATTCCATATTGCTTGGTAACATCTGGATTACCCATTAAGTATGCTATCCAACCAACAAGACTCTGTTTGCTGTCTTCTAATCTTTTTACTCTTTGCTCTCTGGTTGCTTTCATTTCCTTGAGCATCGAGTTCTTTTTGGTTTGCAGTTCTCTGTAGTCTTTATTTAAAGATTCTTGTGATGCCTTCAGAGAGGCAACCTGACGCTCCATGTTGAATACCATGTCTGCATCTTGCTGATCTGGATCGCGCGCTCTCTCCTGTTGTACTAGACCCTCTAACGCAGATATCTGCTGTATGTTGTCTTTGTTTTGTTTGAGCGACCTGTTCATAAGAAGCTCTAACTTTATAAGATCAACAACTTGCAGTTCCTCTGTAGGTATAACATCGTCTCTGAATTGTGATATAATTCTTGCCCAGTGATATTTAAATAACTTTAATTCTTCTTCTGTGAACTGTTGTCTAACTTCTATCCAGTAAGGTCTGTTCTCAAGATCAAAAGCAGCAATCTCTTCTCTGGAAGCGCCCTTGCCGTGCTTCTTTTTTATGAAGTTTTCTATGCTCTCTGGATCTCTATCGAGTTCCTTTGCTATTTGCTCTGGAGAGTGTGTTAATACATTTTCTTCTATGTATTGTATATCTTCTTTAGAAAACCTACCCTTTTTCATAACCTGCCTCTTCTAATATTTCCTTTACTTTTTCCACAACCTCATCTCGCCTAGACTTTGTAATATAAACATTATTAATAATCTTGAGGTAGTCCATTCTCATGGATGCCGGTAGGAATTTATCAATATAAGAATTGCAAGAATCTTTGTCTATCTTTTCTTCATCTACAGAGTACTTTTCTTTCTTGTCGATGAGGGTATCTTCGTAATCAAGTTGTACTGGTTGTAAGACCTTTATTCGCTCGTCATTCGACTCTGCGATGAAATAATTGTCACGAATGAAGTTTTTAAGACGATTAGATAGGTTCACACTGAGGAAGTTTTCCAACGGGCGTTTTTCATCATATCGTTCAAGGGCCTCAATACATATAATGTAGGATTCTTGTTTTATATCATTAACAGCATAACCATAAAAGGTATATCTAGGTGCAATCCTATTAATAACAAGATCCATAGTCTCTAGTACTTGTTCATCTGTCATATTGGATGGTGTCTTCATTCTTCACCCCACATCAGTGCGCGCCATTGTTCTCCTGTGTATCCTTCAAAGCATTTATCTCTCTTGTTGTATCTAATGCTTCCTTCGACGGGCTTTCTATTATTTTGTAATAATATAGTCCATAACTCATTCTGATCTATAGATTGTATAGTATCATTGAGTTTACCCAAGAGAGTACCATCCTGTAATTCTACAGGGGTTGGGCAGAATGCATCGGTGCAGCACATAACGCTATTCTCTATAGAAAATAATTTCTTATAATCTTCAGGTATAGAGGTGCTTACTACTAGATATTCGTCTTCTGGATGTAAAATACTGTTGACTTTGCCATTTCTTGCTCTAGAGAGACCTTCTTTTTTACTATAGTAGTAAAATGCACGATCTCTTACAAGAATTTTGTTCTTGCCTTTCTTTTCGATGTGACCGACACCGGTTTCTTCGTAAGAAAACTCAACTTCATTCTTTGTAGACTGTATTTTGTAAAAGAATTTAGTTTTGAGAGGTATGCTGTGCTTGAGATCTGCTTCTTTCGGAAGCGATCCGTAATACGGCGAATCTGGTTTATTTATAAGAATTACATCTTTCTTATTATTCGCAACAGTCCCTACGCTTACAGACGCGCTCCTCGTCTCTATCTTGTTCTTTTTCATCCAAAAGTTCTCCTAAAGATTTGTCTGGTTTGTCCAGATCTTCTTGTATTTCCTCACTCAACGAAGCATTTGCCCGACAGCAAAGTTCAGATTCTATTTTTTTTGCTTTTTTCATAATTATTCCCTTGAAAGTTGTTCGTACACCTATTATACACCGTATTGCTAGTTTTTTCAAGTTTTTCTCATAAAACCCTGTCGGAATCAAGCAAAAACAGTATAGTATTATGGCATATATGCCGGGAATCTAAGAATTGATGATTTTTTATAACGCAGTCACGTAAAAACCCTGTCCTGTCCGTGGCGCTTGGACGCGAAAGCAGATAAAAAATTTAATAAGATTGTTAGGAGTTGGAAGTAGGTATTACCCTTGCCTACTACATTTGGCAGACGGCGGTTCTAGTAATAGAAAACTTCGTAGTAAAAACACGAACGTTGTGAGTTGATGGCTCTCACCCACACCCTCAAGCAAGCGTCTGGTTCATGGCTCACTAATTAGGTTCTTGTATCCTGCTGAGTACTTGCTTGGTAGGATAAAAGCTAGGGGTTTATAGATACAGCAATTTTTAAAGGAGTGTAAAAATGAAATCACCGTGTGTCAGGGTGTGTTCATTGAACGATCAGAACGTATGTGTTGGTTGTGGAATGACTGTCAGGGATATTAGAATTTGGAGAAGCGCAAGTGACGAAGAAAAACGAGAAATACTTAGGCAAAGTAGTATACGGGTCTCCGGTATGCAGGAAATGCGGGACCAAGGTTTTCATAATGACCGGGAAGAATAGATTCAAATGTGTTTTGTGTAGGGACGAGCGAACCGAGAAGAGTCAAAAGGAATAGATTAGGTGATACATATACATATATTTTGGTGATTGTGTTTGAACCACCCCCCTCTTTCGGGGGGGAAGCAAGTACATTTTACCACAAGATAAAACCCCCGTCAATAGCAAATCAAGCAAAAAGACAAAAAAAACTTTCTTTGTAAAACTTCTAGAATAACTGCACACACCTATTGACAAATGCCGATAAGTATGTATAATGGGGGACATAACAACAACACTTACTAAGGTAAAACAATGATTACAATGATTTTTC
>UEXM01001155.1_pt1 | contig 23678 bp, 30 predicted proteins | sample 1796661 | NCBI WGS metagenome assembly UEXM01 (sample SAMEA4772469, study PRJEB27181) | metagenome | reverse complement strand
CGTAATGATAGAGTACTTCGGGATCGTAGGTGGAATCCATGCGATTTTATAGTGTGTAAATTTTGCTAAATACCTACAGACGGATCACCGCGCTCCCTCTCGGGCGGTTTGATTCCAGTGTCTTTTGTGTCAATGGTTTGACTCATGATTTGTGTGTTGGCCACCAAAAAGTCGACTGGAACGCCAAGTGCAGTGGCAATCAGTTCACGGTGGACGTCGGGCTTGAAGAGAGGCGCATAGCGCACCACGTCTGCCTCTGACACAAAGGGGCGAATAGAGCACTGTAAATTTCGCATGAGTTGGTTGATGCGTTCTCGGTAGGCTGTAATGCGTTGGTAGTACAGTCGAATTGCCAAGTCGGTGATGGCAGCGCTTCCTGCGAGTCGTTCCGAGTTGACGTTTTCTCCGAGTGCTTGTGGCGGGACGCCGAGTGTTTGGAACAGCATCTGGCGCAGCTTTTGAAAGTGGCGTCCAAAGTCGCTTACTGGTGGTTGCAAGTGACGCGCCTCGCTAGCCATGACTTGACCGTCTGAAATCATAAACTCGCTATGATCTGATGCCACTGCCTCGGGGAATCCCGCGCCGGCAGCAAAAGGCATTCTCGAAAACGTCCTGAGTTCCCTGCTTTGTCGCATCAGAGACTCGAGAAGCTCGTGTCGACGTGCGACGGACGTATGGTCGGCTTGTCCGCCATGGGCGCTGCCGCTAGGACCAATAATCACCGATGCCCCTCGCGGTGCAACAAATGCAGGACGCAACAAATCTCCCGTGGTAATATTGGGATTCGCAGTCGTGTACATGGTCGGCAACGAATTGAAACGGTCGCGCTGTTGGTGCAATGCCACCATGTCGGTCAGCTGTTCGTGCACGGAAAGCGCAGCATAGCCTGGTGATGTCAAGGTTTTTGCGTCCGATGTGCCAAGCGATACGGGCGCAGATGTGACACACACTAAAAGGTCTTTGTCAGCCTCGCCTCGCGAGATCCACGTGGCAGTTTCCTTGTGCCACTCTACAGTTGCCCGTGGCAATACGCATCGTTTTTCTGGGTCCACGACAACAAATCCAACCAGCACGAGTTGGCGAACAATCGCAGCAATAAGATCCAAACAAAATGGCGCCATCTCTGGATTTTCGTCCATCACAATACCACCGCGAACCATCTCGGAATACCATGTATCAACCGCAAGTTTGTACTCGGCACTAGCCTCGTACGCATCGTAGACTCTGCTCATTTGTTCATCCATTCTTGATGGATCCAGCCAATACAATTAGTGCCGCACCAGAATATACGTCGGGCGGAAATAAAACGACGGCGATACTCAGAACAAGGTCAACAACTGACGATACAAATGAGGTTTCAAGTGGCAGATGGTTAAACAAAAGCGCGCACACGACCGTAATGCAGCCCCACGCTGTGTGATCAAGAGCAACGGCGTAAAGACCAAGTGCTGCAGCAATAGCGTCCATTCATATAAATACCGCTAGACGTGTATATATACACCGGAAATGGACGCCTGCAATCCGAGCACAATTTTCAGAGCACGGTTCGCTGGACCTGTTCCGAGTCCAGGCGAGCCTTTGTTGTTCAACCGCGACCCCGTAAATGGCGGTTCGTTTGAAGAAGCCATGGTTGCGGGACTCCGAGTGCCGCTGGTCGTGACGCCGCACACGCCATATTTGACACTTGACCAGGAACGGGAACTGAGGAAACTAATGACAAGAAACGCCACATTCAAAACCCTCAAAGACTGGGCCGACAATTTAGGCGACTCGTTCGTGTCGACCGTCATTGCAGCAGCCACGGACGAAAACAAAAAGTATCTCATCTCGCAAGTGTTCTTGCCGTGCAACGAAGCCATGTTTATTGGAATTGTTGCACCGGCCCAACCGCGCAAGTCGGCGTACTCGTATGCAGGTCTCAACCACTGCGACGTGATTATCGGTGGACTCGTCACGCAGCCGGATCCTGACATGATTCATGAGGATGACTTGGTCGTCGGCGATAAAAAAGTAGGGCATGTCGTGTCGGGAAGAGCCGTCGTAACGCATCCATTTCAGATGACCAGGTTGCGCCCTGATGCAACAATATAAGCTTTTTTGAACCATAACCAAAAACAATATGAACAAGGAACCCCTCAAGCGAAAACAAGTCATCCAGGCCGAAGCACGCGTCAAGACGGCGCAAGGCTGTACCGCAATCCTTCGAGCCGGTCAAGGTCGGGCTACACGCCAAGCAAAGGAAGATGCGGCCAAGCTCGTTGAGGAAATCACCGACGAAGTCACACGAGCTGCACTTATCGTAGCCTCATCTTCGGGACGCAAGACGGTGCGTGCGTGCGATGTAGACTATGCTGCAGGACGTGCGGGTGCTAGTCTCTTAGGGGATGGAGTATTAGGAGCAGAATAAATTTATCGCTTCGTCTTTTTCCCGGCTGCCCTATTGGGGCCATCAGCTACATCTATATTTGTTGAAGATCCCTTCCACCTTGCCATGGCCTGGATACTATCTAGCAAGTTCCGCCTAGCGGGCTCGTCTATTGACCCGTCTTCCTTTACAATCCTATCTACCTGTCGCTTAATCATGTGCTGGAATACATTTCCAAGATAGTTGCGGTAGAATATGCAGTCTTGGAATTCGGTCGACATTAAGAGGTGCGTCGTTATCGAGTCTCGTGACCACGGCGGCGACTTGATTTCGTTACCAGACTCGGTCACATGCACCGCGTGGTGGCGGAGTTCCTTGTCATAAATTCGGGAAATAGCAGAGACTATCCGCGGAAGCTCATAGCCACGTCGCGCAAGGACACGAATATGGTCTCTAATGTCGGTCGCGAGTCCCGTTTCTTGTGTGTACTGACACAAGTAACAAAACTGGTCGTTCTTGGAACAACTCAAATTATCTGTCCGTGTATTTGCACTGGGCGTCACCGTATAGAGAGGATACAACGGAGGAGCAGCACCATCGACGCTTGCCGTTTCGAGAAATGGAGATTGCATGTTTCGAACCATGAAACGGTATACTTATAGTCAAAAAGATAAAGGGTTCAACGTATTTATAAAATGCGTCGACATTGTAAAGGATGAGTGATCGAAAAGCGGCGGCTCGCGCCGCTGCTCGTAAGAAAGAAATGATCCGAGAACAAAAACGAAAATTTGCTGAAGCAGCCTTTATTCGGAACAATCCACCTAATCCGCCCGATTTTGGTTTAATTGGGAATTTTCAGTCGCATGCAGGTTTAGACGAAAGAGATGTCGCGGCTTTGCATGAAACTCTTGAGGGATCTGGAGCAAAACACAAATACCAAGAATTGCCCGAAATACCAGACTTTGGAGATGAGGACCCGCGCACTCCATCATTTTTGGAAGAATTCCTTGGAGGAGAAATTGGTACAGCCGGTAGTTTGAGGATTGAAGAACCCCAAGATTCCAGCTCTGTCGCAGCATCAACCCTTGAGGAATCTGGTCTCCAATCGCCACCTGATCTTTCCGAAAAAGATTTGGCCGAAATGCAAACGATGCATGAACTTGATAAATCGGGAGAAGGATTTAGTCTCCCATCGCCACCTGTTCAGACACAACCACAAGATGTGTACACAATAATAAGAACTTTGATCCCGGATATCACGAAAGAACCCCTTTATTATTTATACAAACCTTTCAATGATACCAACTCTGGTAAATATAATTTACGACAATTATTGCAGAACCTATCAAAAGACGGTCCGCGGTTGGAAGAGGCAAAAAAATTGTTCATGAAATTGGTACTGACAGGCAAAAAATTGAACACCCTTAAATATAAAGGTTTGCAATCAAAAAAAATAGAAGAGGAGGTTCAGGCGACAGCAAAAGAGCTTCACGATCTTGTATTTTTCATAAAATAAATTTAAAGAGTGTGTCGTATTCTACTACTCGCCTCCTTCCACCCCACGACTCCCGCGTACTGCTGGTCCAAAATAACCATGAAACAGTATACTTATAGTCAAAAAGATAAAGGGTTCCACGTATTTATAAAATGCGTCGACACTGTAAAGGATGGATACCGAAGAAGAATACAGAGGATTGCCCAAAATACCACACGAAACCCCACCGCTGAAGAACCTGGACCAGCAAAATAAACGAGCAGTTGGTAATTTTAGGACACCAGGCCACAGCGCTTCTAAAATCACGTCTGATTTGAGAACTTTGCGCCCTAATCCCTTGGTTGGCGCGCAGAAAAACACCAAGTTGTTGAGACACTCTCTTGAACTCCAAGAGCCTCGAATAGCGGCCCGGAAATATCATGAACATAAAAAATATCACAAAACAGGTGCTCAGATTAAAGAGATACTACAGGGCATCAATCAATACAACAAACAACTCGAAGATATAGCCGAAGAAATAGCCGCGTTTGAACGGGAATATGACCAAATAAAAAAAGACATGGAATCCCACCAAGAGGAGGTTTTTAAACATCGAAAAAAATATGACGAGCTTAAAACCAGCTTTGATTCAATGGCTGGACAAATTGAAGTTCTTAAACGAGATGCTTCGGATTACAAGAACAAACGTGATGCTCTTAAAGGGGAATTAGCCGAGGCTCAAAAAGCTAATGCTTATTTAGAAGTCCTTAGAAAATCATTGGTTGACCTTTATTAATTTAAAGAGTGTGTCGTATTCTACTACTCGCCTCCTTCCACCCCACGACTCCCGCGTACTGCTGGTCCAAAATATCAAGTGCGAGCGTCGACTGGTAGGCGTTGACGGCAAGTCTGCAAATGTGAACACCGACAGCATCGAGTCCCGGTGTAGAAAGCAGGAACTTTACAAACGCAGAAGCGTACGTCTGCTCGTGTTGCGTGGCTTCTGCTGTCAAAAAGGGCGCAACCAGACATGCAGCTCTTGCAAAGGCAGAGTCTCTAAGTTGACACTGAAGTGCAGCGGGCAGTTCGCTCGCGGGCCGCTTGAATATGGATGCAAGTTGACGTCTAAGGTCCTCGTCGCATGGGTATGACCGTAAAATCTCGTACAGACAAATAATCAAGATCTCAATGTCGTTCGACTTTATAAATAGCAACAACAATGCGTCGATGGTAGCAAACCCGGGCAAGCAAATGTGGTCGGACCCGCATGCCCTGCACCGTGTTGCATCTCCTCCGTCGGCACAGTGCAACCAAAGAGAATCGAACCGGGTTACTGCGCCACAAGAAATGCACGCCCGCGCATCTTGAAGATCGCAGTCCATCGGGATTCTGGCACTCAAAGTAGTTGAGCAGCTATTTGGCGAAGAATTCCCGAGGATGACTTGCGAACTTCCTCGTCCGAAAAACTGACAGTTTCTAGTATGATTTCGTCCCGAAGACGTAGGCACGTCTGATAACAGCGATACGCTTTGTAGACGACTGGCCCGCGACGGGTCTGAAGTGTAATCTCAAGACGATTGTAAATCTCGGGTTGTAGGTCTGATTTAAGGTATTCTAGTTGACCTATTAGACACGCTATTGCTTCAGGTCCCGAATCGTTTGATGTTTCGATCCCGTCGGCTGCAAGTTCGATGCAAGTTCCAAGGAACCAAACCCGAGCGCTCATGTGTTATGGCGATGGAGAAGCCCGTTTTTGACGCACTACTGGCCAAGACACACCCACAAGGGTATCAGAAATAGACACACGATCAGGGTTGGGACATCTCTGTAGAGCAACAAGAAGTTGAGCAACGGGAACTGTTCCGCCGGCACACGGCCCAGTTCGCTCAAGCACAAAGTGGATCCCGTTCGGAAGCGTCGACCCCTGAGCGGATGTGACCGTCATACCAGCCGCTGATTCGAGCTGCACGACAAATCCTGAAAGTGGAGGTCCCGATCCCGAAAAGGGTCGACTTGGTTCAAGCGTGACGACCTCGCCGTCAATATCGATGCAAACACGTCGGTCGGGTCCCATAGCAACAACGTCACCGTCTGCAACATCGATACTTTCGCCATTGGCATCAACAACGCCAAGAAAGACACCTACTGCGCCATTGTAGACCCGTTTTCCTCTGGGCGTTAGCCATGTACCCGTCTCTGAAACTTTGGGGTTTTCAGTCACCCGAACTGGCTTTCCGACCGCAAGAACCCGCGTTTCCCTGTTCCGAGCCGACGCCTGCAAACTGAGTTTGGGACTGGGCGTCAACACCAGCTTGACATCGGATGCATCAAGCTCACGTTCCGTTGCGCGCGACACGTCCTCGCGACGCCAGCCGATTAGTGTAGCACCGTCATGCTTGGGCCGATGTCCCGCCTGAATAAATTTTGCAAGTTGTAGTGCGGCTGATTCTTTTTCGGGACAAGAAATTTCTCCGTTTCTGCAGCGACGTGTCAGAGCAGCAACGTCGGCGAGGAACGATGCCCATGCCATGTCGGAGAAACGCTTGTTGCTCGTCAGGCGAACCTCGTGGAAGCGCGAAAACATGCTCCATGACTGGATCGGATTTCCACCAATGGGTGGCAACTGGTCCGGGTCACCAACAAGAATGATGCGACCGACGCCGCCAAAGAGAAGTTTCGTCGAACGGCGGAGGTTACACAATGCGTCGTGCAGATCTTGTAAATCTTTCGACGTCAACAGACTTACCTCGTCAATCACAAGCGTCGTCTTGCGTCCGAGCGCAACGTGTGTAAGGAATTGCCCGAGGCGTCCCTTGGGAGACGGTCGACGCTTCGACGCGAGACGCGTTCGGATCTGGGCCATGTTGGCAACAGATTCAGCGGGGTAGTTGGCGAGAGCGGCATTGGCAAGCGCCGTAATAAGAACCGTGCCGTCGACCTCCATGTTTTGTACAAGATAACTCTTCCCAGACCCCGGAGGCCCTGTGATGGATACCATACGATACTTCTTGATGGCATCAATGGCTCTCTGTTGGTCATCTGTGAAACTCATGGTTATGAGCCTTCATTTTGTCTTAGAGTCTCTTGCTTCAAGTTATTTAACACCATTCGCCCCCTCTTGAGTTGCAAGGGAGCTGTATCCATTTTTGCAGCGCCTCATGACCCGCTTAGCAACCAACATCAAAACAACGACGCCCAAAACGGCGCCGATACTGATGCCTACAATGGCACCGGTACTCAGGCCAGAACTTGACGATTCTGTCGACGGTGCGCCTACTGAAACTTTGGGCGAGCTTGGATCCGAACACGCGTAAGAGGCACATTCGGAACACGACGGTCGCGACGTGCAGTCAAATTGAAGCGTCACGGTTGCAGCAGTCGCGTTGGCGGATATGACGGATACAGTGGCGCCGGTACGGTCAAGAGATTTACTTTGTCCGGATGCAAGTGTCGCCACAAGAAATGTTCGGTCGACCCAGTAGGCTGTCATGTTTGGCGAGTAGGTGTGGATGTACACCTTTTGCTGGAAGGACGTGCCAAGGTTGGCGTCGATGCCAATTGCCGATGACCGGTAGCTGATGTAGTAGTAAATGTACTCGACGCGTTGGACCGTAAACGGCGAATCATAGAAGAGTGTCGTGCGCCACAAACTTCCACACTCGCACGACTGACTCAAACAGTATGACGACGTGTCGGATTGCTCGGTAGTCGACGGGACACGAAAAAAGCGAACCGCAGACACTTGACCGGCCGGAACATCGACAGGATCCAGCGAGGTTGCGGAAAGTACAATAGTTCTTGGGTCGGTGCTGCACTCGAAAAAGTTGTCAATGGTAAGCGTCGCTTCTGCGGTCGACGTCCGACCAGTATGGTACCCGAGTGCTTCAAGGTGCGGGCGGTTCACAAAGACCACATGAGACGCAGATCCCATGACATCGGTGCCATCGCCATACTCGTCACTCGGGATGGCCAAGACTCGGTCGTCGTTGGGATCATACGTCGCGTGGTGGAGGCCAAGATTGTGACCCAGCTCGTGGGCCAGTGTGGACGCGCTCGACGTTAGCATCCACAAACGACAAAACTCATTCGTGACATCGTTGCATGAGTTGACGAATGCACTTCCTGTAAACGTACACGTAATGCTCTGCGGCAGGTAAAACGCAACATGATCAAAGTCACCTGGCGAGAACCCGGCTGATACCGTCGACCCTTCAAAATGAGAAACGCGACTCGATGTGCTCCACTGAGAAACGGCCGACGATGCAATTGACTCGACCGGACAGCCACTAATGTCGGCCCCGGCTGTGCCCATGGCAAGACTCACAAGGGCGCCTTTGCTAGCAGGAAATCCAATACGATTGAACGAAATCGCTTTGAAGAACTCGTTGACGCCCTGAGTTGATTGCGTGACGTCGACGCCCCACATTTGGTCGTACACGCAGTGCCAGTCGCAGTAGGCAGAAGGCGTCGCATCGGTGTAGTTGAGCATGATAATCAAAATGGACCGGTCGCCATCTGGGACCGAACGCCGCGTTTTTCCGTGATGAATCGGCCGAGTCTCTATGACGCGAGCACGAAATCCAGCATGGTCGGAAACCGACTCGAGCTTCCCAAGCGTCACGTCCACTCGACCGCCCAAAAGTGGGAGTTGCGTTTTGCCATAGATTTCGACCGACTCGGTTGCATTGTCGCCCCAAAAAACAACAGTCTCACGACGATACCACGACGAACGCGGACCGTCGGTATGGTCTTCAGCGATCGACAAGATGCGTCCAGGACTCGACAGTGCAACAAGAAAGCAGGACAACATTTACATGTTGCACTTGTTTGATTTATAGTCAAGGTTCGCATGCTATTTTCTGGGATATATTTTTACAATTTGATGGTCAAAACACAAGATGCCAGTGGGACCGGACGAATGCTGGGGATGTGTGCACGACTCTCCGTCGCAAAAGGATCACGAACCGGGTCTTTGCAAGCTCATGTATACGAAACCAATAGACGAACCGCCGTTGCAACTGGCAATGGCGTGCTCATTTTGTAAAAAGGTTAGACCGATGGATCCCATATTTGGGACCATATGTAGTGTGTGTAGATATTCATACACAAAGAAATAAATGGCTGACAATGATTGTATGAGGTGTGGGTCGTCGGAGCTTGTCAAGTTGGGCAACTCGTATTATACATGCAAGGGATGCACACGTATCGCGGGAGGCGGGAAGGTTGCCCCCAAAGCAAAAATAGAACCCACACAACAAACGCTGAGCTTTGCACAAATCCAAAAGCCTGCAAAAATATAATCTGAAACTCCTCACAACCAACAAAATGTCCAAGCGCGAACTCGACAAAGACGTTCCAGAGCCCAAGCTTGCCCGCGTCGCTCTCACCGAGGAAGAAAAGATTGCTGCAGCGATTGAAACGGCGATGACCAAGTATCCTCTCAACGAGGAACAAGTGACAAAACTTTCTCAGAGGCCGCACACGTCAATTCCAGATGTGCCCGAAGTCACTGTTACTGGATCCATTGCAACCATTGGCAGCGGTGGAAAGGGCTACTCGACTGAAGTTGCCTTTCCTGTAGGAGGCCTCGATGCCGAGGGTAAACACGGCGAGGTAGCTCTTTGGGGCAACGACACGTATCCCGATCAGGCCTTTGCTGCGTCGGTCACCATACCACTCACAAAGCAGGCGCTCAACTTTTTTACGCGTGTTGAAAACGCAGTCCTCGATGCAGTCATCAAAGAAGGCGGCACTGCCAAAAAGGGTCTTTCCAAGACGCTTGAGCGCGAGAAAGGAAATATTGAAAAACAGCGCGAGGCGGTGCTCAAGGCCTATGGGCTCCATTCACCCATAAAAGACGCGGGTCAGTTTGGTGCCTTTAAGAGCAAGTTTTATCTCTTGGACAAAGGTGATCCTGACACGGGTGATGAAGAGTGCATAAAGACACTTCCCGAATGCACCCAGCGCATGTTTGATCAGTGCAAAGATGGCCCCAAGGATCAACGTCGCAAATACAGTCACCGGTGTGTCATTGGACCCGACGGTGAAACCCGTGTACCGATCCATCGCATCTCGAAACCAAACAGTGGTCGGCCCATCGTATCTGGCTTGCAGGGCAAAGTGGTCATTTCAATCAAGAACCAGTGGGATCTTTCGCCTACGATGAATACGACGACATTCAACTCGATCGTGACGTACCAGATGGTGGCGCTCAAGCCCGACACGGATGGAGGTCCCACCATGGCTAGCCTTGTAGACATTTAATCATCATAAAGGCTCATCACTACACATCTAAAATGGACGCATGTGCTCGTAAGGTCAAGGCCAGCGTCAAGGTATGGCCGTCGGCGCGCGCAAGTCAGATGGTTGCCAAGTGCAGGAAACAACACGGAATCATGCGCAAGGGGGCTGCGGGAAAATCGCTCAAGCGGTGGCAAAAGGAAAAATGGGTCGACACGCGCACGGGAAAACCGTGCGGTCACCCAGGCGACTCGGAATACTGTCGGCCTACCGAAAAGGTCTCCAAAAAGACGCCAGTCATGAAACCATCCAAGAAAAAAGTTGCCATAAACCAAGCCCGCAAGGAAAAGGGACTCCGAGCGCTAAAGGCATGAACAGTCTGCTGGATAGGCTACAGGCACCACCAGCCGTGCGCCGATGGAAGGACGACTATGCAGTCGAAAAGTCTGGAGTCGTTTGGTCGATCCAGGACCCAGGAGCACCAATAAAACCCAAGCGCAGCAAGCTACCTTGTGGGAATCGCATAGCTTTTGTCGTCGCAACGCTTTGGGTCGAAAACCCAGACGAGTACCCAGAGGTACGCCACAAAGACGGCGACGTTGCCAATTATAGCGCTCCCAATTTAGAATGGTGCCCAAAATAGAAGCACGACTTTTGTGTACATTTTATTCCATTGCTGCTCATAACCTTGAACATGCAGCTTGTAAGTCCACGGTCGAGAATCGGCGGAGAAACCGTCGGTGATGAACGTGTCATCGAATGGAGCGCTGTGCACGCGACGCTTGTTGCTACTTGCACGGGTAGTTGGAGCCCAGAGCATTGTATTGTTGCCACCACGAATGCAGACATGCCAACACCGAGTGTCGGTTCCGACATTGACGGTGCACCTGGCGCGCCTCGGGAGTGTACGGATGCATTTATGCAATGCTTGAGCAACCCAATTTCGACCATGTCAGAGCACCTCGCAGAAATTTATCCAGACGGAACACTTGCATCTGCGAATCCTTCGACGCGACATTTGGCTGCTTTTTTTCGGAGGAATGATTTTACCAGTGCCGTACAAAGAGTGTCGCGTGGTGAGGACCCAACGGTTGTTGTGTCTCAAATGGAACGATCGCCGTGGCAAAGCCATCACGAAGTTCCAGCCAGCATCAAGGAACTTGACTCAGCAACACAGCACGCAATCCAACAGGACATTGCGGTTCTTGAACTCGAAGCGATCCACGAAGCGCGCGCCGCAAACCCAGCCGAATGGGACGCCTGGCTGCAGACGCTAGGATCCGGAGGCACCATCGAAGAAAAGGCGCGTTTGCTAGCACGTCATCTGATTCAATTGGGACAACAAGACGTCAACATTGTATTTTTGCAAGAGCTTCGCTGCAAAGACTTTGTTCTCGAGCTTGTCCGCCAGGAGTTTCCAGATGCCCAGGTTTACACGCAGGCAGACGAGACGCCACTGATTCCGACGGTTGGCATCATGACATTTGAACGGTGCGATGTCACGCCTATACGTGTCGAGGAACCTCTTCAGAATAAGATTGCAATGGGAATTGTGCAATTTGAAGGATTTCTTCCTTTGGCCGTTGGTACGTGTCATGGCGATGCCAATGGACTCACTGCAAAGGCCGGAGAGCTTTTCAGGATGTGCGACATGTACGGCGGGGATTTTCAAGGCGGCAAGGAAGGCGCGGATGAAGAAACGCTACAGTCGCAGCTGCCACTGACATTGAGCGCTCCAGTGCCCACTCGGGCGGCACCTACGATATCTCCATTTGGACACAACCAAGGCGTAAAAAATAGATTTAAAATGTTTACACAATAAACCCGCTCGCCTCGTATGCGCTTTTGGCTATGATTTGTTCTTTAGCGACTGCGACAATTGCAGGAACACACGCGTGAGGTCCAGTTCCCATGATTGCAGCTGTTATGCGTGACTCAAATTTATCAAAGTACCGCTTGGCCGCTGCAGCTGGAGATCGGTGTATAGCTGCAGCACGAGCTTCTTGGTCAGAGAACCAAATGCCCAAGACGATCCAATGCAATTGCAGAGGCGCTGGGCACTCGAGCACAAGTTTAAGAGCCGAACTTACCTGGTCAGCCAGCGACGGCGCAGGAAAGGCTTCTTGGCTCCCAACCCATTCTCTGCCATTTCCAAGGCGACATGGCGGTTCTCTAGGAGTAGGCGGAGCCGTGTTGCGCAAGATAAACTCTTTTGATTCGGGCGGGGCCAGTGGTAAACGTTCTTCTAGCCATGATTTAATATAACACTCGCTAGCGTTACTATCGAATAATCCCGCTATAATGGATCCGTAGAGCGGCACATGGATTTCGCCATTAGTGGCCATACTCTGCGTTGATGATTTTGGCAATCTTGACGTGCGTCGAGTTCAAAGTTGCCTTGCCTGCACAGTTGGCAAGCGTCGTTGATAGTGCCAACACGCGGTGTGCCTTGGCGTCGATAATTTGTGCCAGTGCAGCGAGGGCGTTGGGTGTCCATCGCATCATGAGGCCCTCGTCACTCATTGTTTTATGAATCAGGCGTTTGAGCACAGCTCTGGGGAGTACTTGATCCAAATCTTGAGCCTTGCGAACACGCTGCCTGGTTCGGTATCCTCCTGATTTCCATCGTCTCTTCTTTTTCAGTTTTTCTTCCGGGGGTCGTGGCGAGTCTTTCTTCTCGGGTTGCTTTTTGGGCTGCTTGATCCTTTGTGATCCCATTGCGGGTTTTTTGTTTCTGAGACTAAATTTCTCCAACTTTATACAGTTTACGTTTAGGAGGTGCACAGGCAATCCTTTAAGCCCACAAAAGGCCAACACAACACATCCAAGACGCACTTGACAGAATCACATGGACATGTGCACAGATTGCAGCAGCACATGGCGGGATCATCCCTTTGTAAAAGATTCGCCATATATACCCTTGACGTATGGCCCGACCATCATGTATCCTGCATCGAATGCCAGGCTTCCCGAAAACCTGCTTCAAGCACTTGCGGTGACGACGACGTCTGTCATCACGGCCGAGTTGTTTCGGAAGCGTGTGGCGCAGTGCCCATCGGTTGAAGAAAAAACAATGCTTCCGCCAGCCTCGGAAGATTGCCTGGATGCATCGGATATCATTGACCTCTGTCGCCGGTGGTCCAAAAATGAACAAATAGGACCACGTCCACACGCCAACGATTTTTGCTGTGGGTCAGAAAAGCAGGGCTGGACGCCGCGCGGTCTCTGGAAAGAATGGCTCGCTCGAATTCGCGCTGAACTCAATCGGTACATGGAAGCGTCGAGCTTTGTCAAGGTCATAGAACCGTTTACGCTCGAAACGCCAGACGGAGACACTGTACGATTCTGTGAGACGCTCGGGTCAAAGTACCACAGTTGGACCACAAATACGCCCGCGGCAACAAAGTATCTCGTGCAAGCCAAATTCCCGGACGCGAACATTGCAAACAACGGTATCGTGCTCACAGTCGAAGCTCCAGCGCCTACAGAGTGGCCAAGCATGATTTCACCTGCCCGTATTTTTTCATACGATGACACCAACAGCGCACCATTTCCAGAACGCGTCGTATTGATTTTTAAGGAAGACGGCGACGTAAGGCTGGCAGGACCCGCAGCGCCACTTTTTCCGCCTCAAGTATGCGGATCCAGCGTGTTCAAGTCAAAGTTGGGAAAGAGCCTTAGGGTGTTTTCGTGGGCGTCGGGACCCAAAAATAAGGGAGCGAGTCTGTTTTTTGGCGAGGAGATTTTGGGTCCCATGGTTTTAGTTGTTCCTGCGTAGTATTATAAAGGCCGCCAGCATACATTTAAAACCAGTGATTATGCCCCAAAAAGAGAAAGAAAAATTTCAAGCCTTAGGGATCGAAGTTGAAAAGAGTGACGGGGACGAATGGGAATCAACAACTTATGCTGATAAGCGCAAACGCTATCGTATACAGGAGGATGTGTCCCAAATAATCGACATAGTCAAACAGTCAAATAAAAAGGTGGTACAGACTTTGGACGAGATCATGGAGCAAAGGCCAACTCCCGGTACCTTGGAAAACGTAAACTCTGGAAAAACAGGGGGTGCAAAGATAGAAGAACTGACTTCGGAAAATTTGATCAGAGTGCTCAACAGAGATGTAGCAGCGGAGCACGAACTCCGGGAACCATTGTTCATTACCGTCGAGAAGACGAAACATGGCAGACAACAAAACAGAACCATCGCAGCTGTTGGCAAGCTGAATGACACGAGGTGGGCTGTGCTTATGAGTCACCATACTAGACCAATACCACCAGCTGCACGGAGACGTTCTACTAACCCTAATCCAATTGGATCAACTGGAATTAACAAGAAGCCCCTAATCCCGGCAATTGGACAAACACCGACTACGACCGCCGCGACAAAGGCAAGACCTCCAGCGAGGCGTCCGAGTAGAACTATAGCTCTTCCAAGAATTGAGGTTGATGCTAATCCCCTTAGTTCTGGAATTCCTGTATTCGACGAGAAATATCAACGAATATTTAACAAGACGCGACTGTTTCTGAAAAGTGGCATACATCTCATTGACAAAAGAGATGCGTCTGTACGGTTACAAGAAATCACAAAGGCCATCAAAATGTATGCGGCTATCTTGGACGTGATCGATGCTTATGACTCCAAACAAGAAAAGCAGGAGAAAGCAACACAATTTTTGGAATATGTAAAAACGGGGTACAGAACGAAATCTGGGATAACGTTAAAGCCGGTCTTTGAACCCCTTTACGATTTAAAAATAGTAAAGGTGTAGATTTCAATATAAGTTTATGCTACACGCGTTCAAGAAGTGTAATGGCGTTGGTCTTGGCTTTTATAGGCGGTCCCAAGACATGTACAAGAGTCCCTGTACGTGTTGTCGAAATACAAGCTTGCAATGTGCGTACCGTCCAAAAACGGATGTGCACAACAACGCGACTTAGATGTCCCAAAGATAATAAAGAGTGTGTGTCATAAACATTAAAGTCATGTGGCCCGCTCTCGTGTTTGTAATTGCCCTTGCGCTTCTTGTTGTCATTGCTCTGGTGGGTACGCTGAGGAGTGGCATTGTTGGCAAAATCGAACCAATATCAGGAATCGACCCGCAACATGTTCCAAAGTCGGTCGTTCTCACCAAAGACCAGACGGCGATTGCACTGCACCTTGCACCGCGTGGTGAGCTGACGCTCGACGCGTTGACAAAACTCGTTGATACTGACACTGAACGTGTGACCTCGGGCGAGGCCATGTTAACGGTTGCAACGCAGCAGGGCGCATTGGCTCTTAATGATGCGCTTCGGATAAGTGGTTCGGTTGTACAGATCTGGGTCGATGGATCCTTGGAGCAGCTGCGTGCAAAACTACATTACATGCTCGGATGTGATGCCATCATTCTTGGCGACTTGGACGGCTACATTCACTGCAACACATCCCTCATGAATACATGGCCAGAAGGGCGAATGGAAATTTCCGCTCTTACGCAGCTTGACTTGTGCTCGGTAGCAGAAGCCATCAACCGAACTATGAACGTACCGTTGGTCGTCGTCGGCTCACTCAGCGAAGGGTGCCCTGACAAGCTGCAGCCCCACGAAGCGTGGTTCGTACCGGCCGGACAACTCAAGCGAACAGTCACTGCCAATACAGCACCTCTTGTGGCTATGTGCGCAGTGCTTTCACTTGTTGCGTACGAGAGAACAGTCATGGTAGTTCAATGTATTTAGAAAAAAGTCATTAAACGAAATGTCAAATGATGAGCTTCATAGGATTTTAGGCTACACACCGGGAGTGTCTTCGAGGTTTATTATCACGTGGCAACAGCAGAGTCGGTATAGAGTAGACCGGGACAATCCTGAGAATCCTCTGGGTATTTTCTATCGTGGCGACGATATTACGATACGGGGAGCTCTCCAGACTCTTACGGAAGAAGAGAGAGCAAGGGGCGTCAAAGAACGAGCAAGGATTACAAAAGACGGAAAAGTTTATATCACACTCAACCTAACACCTAATGAAGATAGGCCCAAATGGAAAACAGCCGTTTTGCAACTAGAAAAAGACGAATCACTCGTGGACTTGCTTGATCGACATATCACCCTTTGAAATCTTTAAGCGGGCTCGGATATCTTTGATTTGAGAAAGACACGTATCGTGGTCCTGGGGATTACTCGCAATGAGCGTCAAAAACTCCAAACAGACGTTGATTGTTTTTGATCCCCAAACCTCGTCCGGGCACGCCTCGAGGGGCCCGAGATTATTGCACCACCTTGCAATAGACGGTGCAATCACATAATTGGCGTCCGTGTTTGAAAAATCGGCATACTTCATGCGGTGCCACACAGAATTTGCATCGAAACCTGCCTGAGCACGTTTATAGGGCGTATTGGCCCGCAACGTATCCAACACGAGCTTTACGACCGTTTCGACCAAAATCTCGTCGAGGAAAATTGAGCCGTGTTTTTTGGGACGACCCGGGGGACAATGTTCAAATTCTCGGAGGGCGAGTAAAAGCGAAGTCATGGCGGTTGTGAAGATTTATTCAAGAACAATTGTTGCCAAAAGACCAAATTCTACCACGCTAGAAATAGCATCTTCCAAAAGTGGTGCGTCTTCATGGCCGCCAAGAATCAATGGATAGTCTTTTTGGTTCAAAGGATATTTGAAAGACCCACACGAGTCAAGAAAGATTGGACGGAGAAACGGGCCAGAGTCGTCGACAATGCGTCCAAGGAGATTACAAACGGAATGTACGACTGACGTACCGTTAGACTTTTGCTCGACAACAATCCCGGCATGCGTAAAGCAGTCACATCCGTGAGACCCAATAGCAATGACATCAGGACCGTCTCCGTTCGTCGTATCGCGGCGCAGCATGGACCGAAAGGCGGAACGGACACTGCCACAAAGCGTTGGAACAATTTCCACCGTGACTTTGATTCCCGCCAGTCGGCATTCGGTCTTGAGAACATGGATGTACAAGGTCTGATTTTTGTCCGTTGGGTCGTTGAGTAGATAGTACGTCATCGTAGACGCAATGGGCGGCAGACGGGTTCGCCACCAAGTTTGAATGCGATGTGCTGCAATTTGCCGCCGCCGCTCTCGCCATGCTCGCTGTAAAATAGTAGCAGCCAATTCTTTGAGAAGAGTCATTAGACACGTGTGACTGTTGGCGAGCTGGCAAAAACTACCAAGAAACAATCATCGGCGCTGAATGTAGATTTGTAAGCTTGGGCCTGTGGAAGTGCCGTTGCGGATGATCGGACCTTGAGTTCGATGACCGTCTTGGTGGTACGCGTTGATACGACTAAATCTGCAATATGAGTTCCCACTGATACGGCCTCTGATGCTCCAGTAGGTTTGAACATGATGGGCGCGTGAACTTCTGTGCTGACGCTATATCCTCGCGAACGCAGGTCGGCTGCAAGGGCGTCGCGAAAGACGGACTCGCGCATCCACGGGCCAAGCTGAGTGTGAACATTTTTGACTGCATCTTCTAGTACACGCTGCATCGTGGTTATGACTTTAAAGAATGGTGTCTACCTCTACATGCCCGACTAAAACACGCCTGCCCAGGAATCGCCCCGCATACTCGACATGACCTTGAGATGCGCCGAAACAGCGTCGCAAGTTTCACGTTGAGTTTGTCCTGTCGCTTGCCGCATGTTGCTATTGTTCGGTTGGACGGGTTCCACACTTGAACAACACGTGGTTTCAACGTGGCATCCGATACAATTGCAAGCTGGCAGCCCGGCTGACTTTCGGGTCCGCGGCTGGATGACCTGGACTGACAAATTCGACCTGAATCACCTACCCAAATGTTGGGCGGACTGCTGATTTGCGAGCCCAGGCCGAGCCTATCGCCGACAGCAAAAATGGGCGTATCGTCGAGTGGCTCGAATGAGTGAAGTACGCCGTCAGAACGGTACTTGCGGGGTGTGATGCTAACTTCTTGCGAACGCCACTGGAAATATCGAACCAAGTGGTGCATCAAAGAAGATAAAGTCGTGTACCGTTTGCCACAGCAACAGTGCCCGTCCAGCGGGTACCATCCATGAAAGGTCTTACCGTCGAGACAAAACTTGACGTCGCCAACACACCCCGGACCCCGATACGGTACAAGATACTCGTCATGCGGGTCGCCCACTGCCCCGACCAGTGCCCGCTTGTCGGGAAGGTTAACTTGCTCTCCCGGAGCAAGGAACTGCAGCCCAGTCAAATCTTGTTTTGCAGTCAAGATGGCGACCCAGACAGGATAGTCCAAAGCCTGCACGGATCGATCGGTGGTAATAAAAATAGGTCCAAGATCTATAGGATGCCGTGGCATCGATTTCCCGACGGGAAAAAGCTCCATGGAACCGTTGTTGTCGATGGATACGGCACCATGTTGGGCGATGCGTGCTTTGGCAATGGCCTTGGATCCAACGGACCCAGCTACCGAGCAGAGGACAGGCTCTGGACTAAAGCAAGCGACTTCTCTTCTCAAATAGCCTCCAGGAGATGCAGTCATTGAGTTTTGACGGATTTGAAATGACTTTATCTATAATTAAGCATTTTTGTCTGTATAGTGTGTGTATCTATAGAACTTCTGCTTCCGCGAGCGGCGATTCGGGCGCATAGTAGTGCTGCATCAGCGTGACCGCGGTTTGCTGCTGCGCGAAGATGCACTTCCGCACATCCCATGGCAAACGGCTGCAACCGCGCCAACTTGAAGTGAATGTCCGCCGCTCGTGATATGGGCTCTGGGTCGTCGGGATCACGAGGCGCGTAGCATTCCGTGAGCGCCGCCATGTAGCTTGATGCAGCGGGACCGGCCTCGCCCATCTTTTCAAAAGCTTGTGCAAGAGGATACGCAGCCTTTGGGTTGCCTCTGTCGAGTGCCCGACTCAGCAGCCGGATCCGTTCCCCGTCGGATGTCGCCATGCGCGCCAAGAGAAGGTCGGCATGCGACGAACCATATTCTTCCGCAGCCTCTGCAAGCGTTTTTTGTGTGTCGATACAGTCGACGGTGACACCAGCAATATGATCCACTATCGCATCCGATGCAATGGAAAGCCCGGCGCGCGCTGCGACTGCGTACCGGGCTATACACACACTCAGGTCGCGCGACGACTTTGCCAGGTTTTTGGCCGAGAAGGGGTCGACCCAGAAAAGTCGGGTCAGTAAAATTCTGCGCGTCGCAAGCGATACTTTTGATATCAACACTTGCGACGCCGCATACGGTGGATCAACGTCGAGGCGTATCGCATATTGTCGCAGCGTCTTGGCAACCGAATCGTCACTGACAATACGCGTCAGCTGGGCAAGACCAAACGGAAAGGGGGGAGCAAAATCTGATCCCTTGCACAAATTAATGCACGCGTCGAGGAGTGGCATCTCCATGGATACATTCTGCCACGCTACCAATTTTTCTATTTTTTGGCCAATTTGCGGACCGTGCGACGAGATCCAATCTGCAAGAATTATTCGGATGGCTTGGTGGAGACCACGGATGGTTCCGTCACTCTGTGGTTCGAGGAGGGACTCGACTCTCTCAAAGGGCGATTTGTTCCATTCTGCTCTGCACACAGGACACTCGCGCGTCTCGAGTCGCCCGTTGCATTCGAGGCAGAGTGTTAAGTTGCATACATGACACCCAGGATCGACACCGAGAGTCACCGGCGTGTCGTGGCAAATATCGCACCGTTTTTCGTTTTGAAGTTTGCATACGGCTCTATGAGAGTCTGCAAGCTCGCTGTCAGTGCAGTCGGCACACACGACCAACTCGCCACACGAGTCACAGGCGCAGGCAGCTTGGCGCCCACATGCAGGACATAGGTCAAACCCCGAAGTGAACGGCATTGCACTGCCCAGTTTGTGGCGCAGTATAAAGGTTTCATCCTGTATGGCAAACTCGAAATGGCCGACAGAGCACCACCGAAACCCGAGGGAGAAAGATCATCTGTATCTGCGTCAAGCGGCGGAGGAGCCGGAATGACCGAACCAGTATGGGAATACGTCGCCGGAGAACCCGGACAATGTAACATTATTGTTGCAGCTCATGTGTGCCCCGAAAAAGTTTACAAGGGCACTGGAATAAAATTCGACGACGAGCACTACATGGTGCCGCCCAATGTTCCCGTCTTTTCAACTGCAAGCGCCATGGCGTCTATGCAGAATGGAAACGGAAAACGATCTCGCACAGGAGTTTCAGATGGACTTCCAATCGTTGCGCACGTCGATCCAAGCTTGAACCAAGACTTATTTGGCGACGGTGTGGAAAATCAGCTTGTTTGTGTTGGCGTCTCCGTTGGATCGACCATGGCTGGCAAAGACGGACCAGCAAACGGTCGCTGCATCTCGATTGCAGTCTCGGGCGCCATGACTATTCCAAAGGCACACTCGACAACTAAAAGTTTAAGGGAATTTTCATTTGGCGGACCAGTCTACTTTAATACTAGCATGGGCAAGTATGGCTCTACGAGCCTTAATATTGCAGCTCCTACAACTGCTGACAGTGGCGATAAGACTGCTGTAATGGCAAACAGGCGCAGCGTGACTTCAATTACGTCGACGGCTCGTGATGTTCGGATTCACATGCACTAAATGTGACGGTCGGCTTGTATTCGGATTCGGGTGCATCGTCGTTGTCGCTCAAGAAAGACGTGTCCAGCGGTGATCCCGGCGGTGTTGAAAGTGTACGCTCTGGTCGAGAATGTTGCATCCGACTGCGATGTCTCCCAAGCGATTGAAATGTGTCAAAGTGTCTCCCACACTCACAACGGTGTTCGGATTTGTAGTGTTCGGGGTGATGTCTAGTTTTGTGTCTATTAAATGCATGGCGTGAAAACTTTCCCTCGCACACGGGACATTCTACCATAATATGAGAATTCAAGTGGCGGTTCAGCTTCCACGCCGTCGAAAACACCCGAGCACACTCGGGGCATACATGTCGTCTATAAGCCGATTCCTGAGTATCCGAAGATTCTATGGACACCTGGCCACTCGACGTGGGCTGTGCCGTACTGGCAGTCGTCATATTTGTAATCGTACGTCGTGTTTCCAAATAAAATGGACGCTCTCGAAGCAAGACTCGCCAATCTGCCTTCTCTTGGTAAGCCGCTCAGCGGTACGGGTATAACAAGTTTCATTGGCGGGACACTCCGGGCCAACAGCAAATTTTGTCCGCGAAGGTATGGCAAGCGTGTGTCGAAAAAACCTGAGGATCCGCTGAAAGTGGGGCGGCGAGCAGATAGACTCTACCAGAACTGCGTCGCACAAAAAAAGCGTGTAGAGCTCACACCCAAAACAGCACATGCATATCATGCCATGAAAGCGCTGCGAGAATTTGGTATCAAGAGCATCGCGACGCAAGTGCCCGTCCAGCTCGGTCAGCTTGTAAGCCGTCTCGATGGGCTGGGTATATACCTGAAAAACGGGACCCCGACCGTCGCAGTCATCGAGCTGAAAACAACGGCACGAACCTTGAACGACGATGCTGCGTATAGTTCTATTTGTAGAAACAAGCCGCAACTCGACATTTTAGATCTCGACAACAGCGAAAAGGTGTGTCACGATATTCAGGCAGAATTTGGTCGTCTCGCTTTCAATGCGACCTATGGCGAAGTCCTTGGTAAACCACCGTGTCACTCGGTTGTCGTCATTGCAAATAGCGTCGAGGCGGGCGTACGCGAAGTGAAGCCCATTGTGCCGCCCAACGGACGATCCCTCGCAGTCATTTCTTCCACGGCAAATATTACGCCGCTGCTACGTGCAGGATCCTTTTCTGCTCTGCCGTCCCGACTCGACGGAGGCGGACTGATACGTACCGCAATCCGAAGCCTCGGATACAAGTCCATCGCGACGGACAAGAAAAAGGTGCCCCGCGGCGCTTCGTGCGTGGCACTGTCGGGCGCGGATTCGAAAACGCGTACGCTCTTTGGTATACGTCCCCAGTTTTTAGAACAGAGCCAAGAACAACAGTCCCATGATTGCCAGCTGCTGAAAAACATTGCAGCCAGAGGCGGAAGACCCGACGACCGCTTGGCCATATTGTATAGACATAGTGGTGGATGGTCTTCAAAGGTTGTAGCACGAAGCACGTAAACATATAAGGGTTGACTCGTTGCCCATACTAAAGAGACCCAATGTCTGGAATCATCCCACTTTCTTCTCGCGGCGGCACCAAGCGTCCTCATGGCCTTGATGGCGGTGGTGACCGTGAAAAGGCCATGCACAACATTGCCCAAACCGTCCGGTCAATCCTTGGCGATGTCGACGTGTCTCGCGTCACAAGCGTCAACTTGGACGCCTACGAAAGCTTTGCCAATGTCGGCCGCGGCCTCGCGATTGCTCTTAGTGGTCGTGCTACCGTTGTGCAGGCCCAAGTCGCGTCGCACCTCATCGAGTACAGCGACCCGCTCAAGCTCATCATGCCTCCAGAGGTTGCAGAGGACAGTCGGATTGTTATCAAACGCAAGCAGGTCCTCGGCGCAAACGCAGAAATCGTTCCCGAATCCGCACCTGCTCGTGTCGTGTCCGTCAAAGAGGTCGAGCACGAAGTTTTGCTCCAGAGATATGGTGAGCCCGCCGTGATTTAACTTTTGCTAAACTGCGCTGACGTGCGTCTTTTTAGGTGGCGACATTGAAATGAATACGTGAGTCTGCTTTGGCTCGGCGTTTGGTGAGCCATGCTGACGTGGTTGTTTTAGGAATCTGTTGGCCATGCCAGAAGAGTATGCCGAGGACTTGAACCTCAAGCTGAGCTTTCAGCAAAATGCAATGGCACGTCGTCTCTCGGAACTCGGATACGCCGCAGCACTCTCCGAAGGCCAATACTTGCCCAACTTGCTCATCCGCGCCAATCCTGCCATGGCCATGGCAACACCAAAAGACAAGGCCAAGGCAAACACTGTCATCTACGCTCAAAAGTGCTTTGCAGCTCTGCAAAAGTACGAGAACGCCATCCCTGGTTTACTGGCCATGGCCAAGAAGGTAACACCGCCCTTGATCCTAAAGTTGCCTTCTGGACTCTAACGTTGTTCCCAAAGGGATCTGCTGCTCCGTTTGATACGTTGATTTTGCCAGCGGGCGTTCCAGAAATGGAAACCTTTACAGCGGCCGGCGCAAAGTTTTATCTCAACGGCATTTCCGACGCCGACAAGCGCATGACGTTTGGCATGGATAACGTCAAGCGCGATCCAGTAACTGGATTGAACATTGGCACGTACCGCGGATGCGTCGACTACCTCGACGGCCAGCTTCACGGCCAGGTCACGGAAGGAGGCTTGACTCGCCAAGTCAAGTTTTTGATTTACAACGACGATGGCGAGAGGATTGTCGACCTCAAGACCAACACTACAAGCACGTTGGGACAAGATACCGTTCGCATGGTGACAGCATACGTATCGAGCGCAATCCTTGGTGTTTCGGGATCCGGATCGATGGTGGTTGGGTACCCAACGACAAGCACCTTTTCGCAGCCCACGAGTCCGGAGAAAACTATGATCCAGCTCCGCTCGTACCTCGGCGCGTACCTCCGCCAGCCAGAAAATGTTGTTGTAAGTTCACATCGACCAAACCTTTTCCGAGCCACATGTATTGACGTGTTTTTAGGTCCTTCCCGATGTTTATTT
>UEXM01001154.1_pt1 | contig 23678 bp, 43 predicted proteins | sample 1796661 | NCBI WGS metagenome assembly UEXM01 (sample SAMEA4772469, study PRJEB27181) | metagenome | reverse complement strand
ATAGAACTAACAAAGAATGCAGCAATTACTGTAAGTTTTGTTAAAGCAGACGGTAGCACAGCAAGTGTTCCAACTGCAGGTGTTCTTAAGGCATCAGCACATTACAACTTCGTTTAACTTTCATAGGTAGGCGTATAAGGTAAAAGGGTCTCTTCGGAGGCCCTTTTTTTATGCAGATCTGTTTAGCTATCCTTTGGGTTCTATTTCTTCTTAGGTGGTGGTCTGCCGTCCCAAGGAACAGCGGCAGTGAAAGTGTATTGCATTATAACACACGGTGCCATACTATTGTTTGGAGTGAAGCCGGCATTTAAGTGCGAAGGCCAAAATGCGTATTTGTACTTAGCAGGATTAATATAATGATTGTAATCCATTAAGCCTAGTGGTGTAGAATATGTTTTACCTTGTGGGCATTCTAAATATAAGTGGCTACCTTTGTTTGTTGTTTGTAACCAAATGCACCCTGAATAATATCTATTCCTTTCGAATGAAGAAGGTATGTTACTTTTAGGATTTATACTTACAATGTTTGGCCTTACTAGTTCTAACTGTGTCTTAGTTGCTTCCAGGAAAGATAAGTGTTTCCTACTCTCAGCAAAAAATGCATTAAGAACTACTTGCTGTAAATTTTGTAGTGGCTTGTTTAATGGTACAAATTTATTTGTACAAAAACCGTAGTTAGTCTCTTCAACAGAACCACTGTTTGCTTCTGCAGTTATAGCGTCATTTAGTTTAGTTTCTATCTCACTTGTTAAGGGCAAACTGCCTTCAAATATTATGTCTGGGAATACTGTATATGTCTTTGCCATGCTACTATTTACACAAAAAGGCACGGTAAGTCGTTGTTAATACGGCAAAATAAACCATTGACAACCGTTATAATTTACTGTATAATATATGTATAGTTTAGAGAAAAGAGAAGAAAGAAGTATGAAGAACAAATTTATTTTTACAGACGTAGATGGCGTCTTACTTAACTGGGAATATGCATTCAATGAATGGATGGAGTTCCAAGGGCATTGCCCAGTAGATGGTCACAAGGATCATTACAATATTGCAAAGCAATACAGTTTACCATCTAAAAATGTAGGGCACGAACTTATTAGGCAGTTCAATGCTAGTGCCGCTATTGGCTTTTTGCCACCCCTTAGAGATGCACAACAGTATATGGAATTGTTATCTGTTGATCATGGATACAAGTTTGTTGTATTAACATCACTTAGCACAGACAAGTATGCTAAAGAATTGAGAACTAGAAACCTTACTAAATTGTTTGGTGATTGTTTTGAAGAGATCATTTGTTTGCCTACTGGTGCTGACAAAGATGATGCATTAGTTGAATTAGCAGATAAGTATGGAACAGGTTACTGGATTGAAGACAAACCAGAAAATGCTGATGCAGGTACTAAAGCAGGATTCGATAGTATTTTAATCGAACACAGACATAACTTAGGTTATACTGGTAGTGCAAAAATTGCTCCGTTGTGGGCAGACGTGTACAATATTATTACAAATTCGTAAGGGGAAAACATGAATAATTTTATAGTATCAGATGTACTTGCTGTTAGTTGTGCCATTCAAAGACTAAACAAAGGTTTTGTTAAGAAGGGCGAGGACTTACAAGATCATCAAAAGTCTAACAGCTCATTCTTATACGAGCATTTTTGCGAGGGCAATGTAGTAACAGTGTCCGAAGAAGACAAGAAGCTCGGAGCAGAAGTAACTGAGTACTTGCAGGGATTAGGCTTTAAAGCATTAGAGCGTAACCTCACAGACTTTGAACGTAAAGTTCTTAGTTTAGTTACCAGTGACACTGTAGATAAGACTACACTTGGTATTGCTGCTAGTTTACCTAATGTATATCTCAATAAGGTTAAGTCAGATGACTGGGCAGACAGAGAACGTGTACTAGGACACACTAGTGACTTTGTAGGCAGCGAAGGATCGCGATGCGAGTTTACTCTTAAGGTAGAGTTTATGCGTTTTATTCCTAGTACTGGTAGCCACTTGGTAACTTGTAGTGTTGAGGATAAGCACATTGTTAAGTTCTTTATGCCTGAGGCTAAGACTAAAGTAGGCAATACCTACACACTGCAAGGTTTTGTTAAGCCACATGCTAAAAATAAGCACACTGGCTTTAAAGAAACAATGATCAACCGTATCAAATTTCAAGAGTAATGTGATAAATACTACTACATAGGTAGGAGTTATCACATGACAGAAGAAGTAAAAGCAACCACACAGCACCATCCTGCCGATACAAATGGAGATGGTAAAGTGTCAAAAGCAGAAGAGCAAATGTTCCTCGAGTTTAAACGTAAAGAATTAGAAGATGCTGATGCAATGAGAGATGCACAACGTAAGATGGCGTGGTTCTCATTATTCGGTATGTTATTATATCCATTCGCAGTAGTTGTTGCTAGTTTAGCAGGACTTAGCGAAGCACAGTCTACACTAGGCAGTATGGCACCAACATACTTTGTAGCAGTTGCAGGCATTGTAGCCGCGTTCTTTGGCGCTCAAGCATTTAGTAAAGGTAAGTAATTGTATGTTCACAAAGCATTTTGCAAGAATAGTCTGTAGACAAGAACTTAACGGTGAAGACGTCGAGCTTTTCTTTGACATTGTGCAAAGTGTTGTGGATACAAAATTAATTATAGCATACGACGAAGGCAAAGAAGAAGTTGGAGTCGATGTAATATCTTACAACGATGAAGATGATAACGGTATGTTATACATCTACGAAATTGTACTTGCTGAAATGATCGACGAGGAAGAGGGTAACGATATATCATATGCCTTATTCCAAGAGTTTGATGAGGTAACATTTACCTTTGAAGCATCTATAGAAATATAGATGAAGGTCACAGTAACTCAGCAAGAAGTACCAGGTGGAGTTAATTTTATAGCATACGATGAAAATGGTGTGCAAATAACCGACAGGGCAATATTAGAAGAAATATCGTTTGACCCATTTATAGGCACTCGCTACATTAACAACATACAGGTTGACAATGATACAGATGATGCTATAATAAACCCATTAGAGATCAACATAAACACTACATTACACAAGAGGTAACACATGGCATTTAATAGAACATTTAACACAGAAGAACAAGCACGTTTAAAACGTCTCATTGACGAAGGTATGCAAGTTACTTTCGAGATGGAAACTCTCAGAGAAGGTCTTAGAGACACTGTAAAAGCAATTGCAGAGGAAATGGATCTTAAACCAGCAATTATCAATAAAGCAATCAAAGTTGCACACAAAGCCAGCTTCCAAGATGAATATGACAAGTTCGATGAACTTGAAACTATCTTAGAGACTGTTGGCAAAACCCTTTAAGGTTTAGTATGGCACTAGGCGACAAAGTTACGGGCTCCGTCTCCTCTATGTTTCTTGATCACTGTATCGCTAGGTACAATGAGGCTAAGGAACAAAACGAGTTGAAACGTGATTCCGTAACTATGTACAGTCGAAAGTTCAGACGTGCTAAAGATATATCTGTTGCTGACGATCCAATTATTCGTAGTACTATACAAACGTTAATGATGCAACATAATGAACTACATTATGAGTTTGACTTAAACGACAATATAGAAATATACATAATGGAGTACACAGAAGCAAGTGCAGGGTATGTTGACTGGCACAATGATTTTTATGGAAAGTCGTTATACGACCAAAGCGTAGGCGAACAAATAAAACTGTCAATGTCGTTAATGCTTAACGATAATTACACTGGGGGCGAACTAGAGTTTGACGAAGGTACTCAACAGTTAGACAAAGGTGAATATATTATCTTTCCTTCGCTTTGGAGACATAAAGTAAACCCTGTGGCTACCGGGACAAGGATATCTGTAGTTGCTTGGAATTACGGACCGAATTGGAAATAGCCAGAATTTCGTGTCTTAAGACACCTAAAGACATATATATTAGTAGTGGTATTGCGACAGCCGAAAGTGTTGCTTGGAGAAAAACAGAATGAGTTACGTTGACGCCTTCTTTGAGAAGAGCAAAGATATTATACATGTAGTTGAGCGTGTAGATGGTAAAAGAATTATTCAACAACTAAAGCCTGAGTACAACTTCTATGTACTTGATCCAAAGGGCAAACAGCAAAGCATATACGGACAAGCAGTTTCAGAAGTTCGCTGTAACAATGACAAAGACTTTAAGAAGAACATTGCAATGAATACGCACAATGTTACTTTTGAAAGCGACATTAAGCCTCTTAACAAAACACTAGCAAAGCATTACACTAATGCAGAGCCACCTAAACTACACACAGCATTCTTTGATATTGAGGTCGACTTCGACCCACTCAGAGGATACAGTTCACCGGACGACTCGTTTACTCCTATTACATCTATTGCTGTATACTTACAGTGGATGGATGCCATGGTATGTTTAGCAGTACCACCCAAGACACTTAGTTGGGGTCAAGCACAAAGCATAGCAAGTAAGATGCCGGAAGTAATATTGTTTCGCACAGAAGGCGAACTACTTAAAACGTTCTTAGAAGTAATTGAAGATGCAGACATACTAAGTGGTTGGAACAGTGAGGGTTATGATATTCCTTACACATACAATCGTATTGTGCGTACACTAGGCAAGGCAGAGACTCGTAAGTTATGCTTGTTTGATAAAACACCAATGAGAAAGACTTATGAAGCGTTTGGTGCTGAACGTACTACATACGACCTTATAGGGCGTGTACACTTAGACTATATGCAACTGTATAGAAAGTATAACTATGAAGAACGACACAGTTACAGACTAGACTATATTGGTGAGATGGAAGTAGGCGAAAAGAAAGTAGCATACGAAGGTTCACTAGATAAACTTTACAATCATGACTTTGAAAAGTTCTTAGAATATAACATACAAGATACAATGTTGCTGGACAAACTAGACAAGAAACTACAGTTCATTGACTTGGCTAACACTATTGCACATGACAATACTGTATTACTTCCAGTAACAATGGGTGCTGTGGCTACAACGGAACAAGCAATTATCAATGAGTCGCACAGACGAGGATACATTGTTCCTGATCGTATTAAGAACCGAGAAGAGAACACACAGGCCGCAGGTGCTTATGTTGCGTTCCCTAAGAAAGGTTATCACGAATGGGTAGGTAGCATGGACTTGAACAGTCTATATCCTAGTGTGTTTAGAGCATTAAACATGGCTCCAGAGACTATTGTTGCACAGCTCAAACCCACATACACTGATGAAGAGATTGATAACAAAGTTAGACTAGAGAAGAAGTCATTTGCTGATGCATGGCTAGGTAAGTTTGGTAGTAATGAATTTGAAATGGTTATGGCTAAGGATACTAATCGCCCACTAGAGTTAGATATGATAGGTGGCGACACAGTAGAAGTCACTGGTGCTGATGTATACAACTTAGTGTTCAACAGCGGACAACCTTGGAACATTAGTGCTAACGGTACTATCTTTAGAACAGACTTCCAAGGTATTGTACCAGGACTACTAGAGCGTTGGTACAGTGAGCGACAAGTGTTGCAAGGCAAGAAGAAAGAAGCAACCACAGATGCTGAGAAGGCGTTCTATGACAAGCGACAGTTAGTTAAGAAGATTAACTTGAACAGTTTGTATGGTGCGATACTTAATCCACATTGTAGGTTCTTTGACAAACGCATAGGACAGAGTACTACACTTACTGGTCGTGCTATCACTAAGCACATGGGTGCTGAAACTAATCGTATGCTTACAGGCGAGTATGATCACACAGGAGACTGTATGATATACGGTGACACTGACTCTGTGTACTTTAGTGCTGTTCCGGCTTTACCTGAAGGGCAAGGCTTAGATATGGAAAGTGCAATTAAGTTGTATGATCATATCTCAGACACAGTTAGTGATACATTCCCACAATGGCTAAAGGATACATTTAATGTTCCACTAGCCTCAGGTGCTGTGATGAAGGCGGGACGTGAAGTAGTTGGTCGTTCAGGATTGTTCATCACTAAGAAGCGTTATGCTATTCAAGTGTTAGATTTAGAAGGCTGGCAACCAGAGGGTGGCAAACTAAAAGTAATGGGCTTGGACTTGAAGCGTAGTGATACGCCTGAGTTCATACAAGACTTCTTAGAAGAGATACTAAGCGATTGCTTGAATGGTTCGCAAGAGTCTGATGTTATTGACAAAGTTCGTGACTATAAGAAATACTTCAAAGGATTGCCTGCTTGGCAAAAAGGTATGCCTAAACGTGTAAACAACTTAACCACATACACTGCTAAGATGGCAGAGAAGGCTAGAGTTAATGCACCAGACAATTATAGACTACACAGACTAGATGCTATTAAAGAAGATGGTAAGAAGAAAGGTGCAACTATCCCTGGGCATGTTAGAGCAAGTATCAATTGGAATAACTTTAAACAAGCACAAGGCGACAACTACAGCATGACTATTACAGATGGTATGAAAGTTATTGTGTGTAGGCTTAAGAGCAATGCAATGGGATATGACAGCATAGCATATCCAACAGATGAAATGCATTTGCCTGATTGGTTTAAAGAGTTACCATTTGATGAGGATGCAATGGAAACAGCAGTCCTTGATAAGAAAGTAACAAACGTTATTGGTGCAATGGGCTTTGACTTAGATCGCATACATGAAACAGAAACTATGCAACAGTTTTTTGAATTCTAATGCCTAACGTAGATAACACATTACTAACAGCGGCAAGAGCAATAGGCTATGGTAATCCTGTAGACAAGATAATACCGTTTGAGGACTTTACTAAGAAGTTTCATTTGTGGGTACATTCTAGTACACAAGAAGTAGCAGGCTTGCCTAACAAACGTAACCCTAACATTGTTAGTGGTATCACAGATGCTTTCAATCAATTGTATGGCATGTATAACAAGATAGGAATATACGAAGGCGAGTATGGTTATCACAAGTTATGCGTAGATGATAGAGCAACACATAACCTAAGTGAAGCAGACTGTATAGTTATAAGTCATCCATTTAGTGCTGACGGTAAGTGTTCGCATGAGAAGATAGAACAAGCAGATAAACTAAACATTCCAATCTTTATTGATTGTGCGTTCTTTGGTATTTGTTCTAACATAGACTTCAACTTTAAGAAATATAAAAATGTACACAGTGTATGCTTTTCACTAAGCAAAACATTTGGTACAGGTTTAACCAGAGTAGGACTATTGTACACAAAGGATAAGTTTCCGTGTACAATCTACAACGAATGGCAGTATCCCTTGATCGCAAGTGCTGAATACCATTACAATATTATTAACAACATAGGGCCCGACGATCTGCCCAGAAAATATATACAGTCTCAGAATAAGATATGTGAAGAACTAGACTTGGAACCAAGTCCAACCGTTATATTTGGTTTGGATTATACCGATAAGTACAATGATTTCAAACGTGGTCCTGTGAACAGAGTGTGTATTACAAGGAGACTGGAACTTGACTAAGGAAAAGAAGGCAGCATTTAAAGAAGCAGTTACTGACACTGCATTAGCAACTGTAATAAACTTTCCACTTAACATATTGTTACTGTGGATTGCAAACAGAACATTTATACCTAACATGATCACTGAAGCACAGCAGATATTTTGGACATCAGTGTACCTAACAGTAATGTTTTCAGCAGTTGCTATAACAAGAAAGACTTATGTTAGACTATATTTTAACAAAAAACAACTGAAAAAAGAGGCAAAAAAAACTTGACTTACCTAAATAACAAGTGTATAATTACACACTACAATACTCAACACGGAGAATAGAGATGGCTGATAATCATATCAAAAATATTTTAAAGGATGTACTAAAGCATACACATGGCTTAGGTATATTCGAAATGGTAAAGGTAACAGGTGACTTGGAGAAAACAGAAATACAAACTGTTGATCCAGAGAAGACTGTAATCTTTAAAGGCAAAACAGTAAACCCAGTACCAGAGTTTGCAGATGCAACACTAGGTCTAAGCAGAATGGGTGTACTACAAGGTTACTTGCAATATCCAGGCTTTGATGCAGAAGATGCCACAGTACAAATTGAAACACAAGATCGCAATGGCGAAACAGTACCAGTTGAAGTAGCATTTAAAAGCACAGACGGCAACGATGCAAACTATCGTTTCATGTTAGCAGATGTTGTTAATCAGCAAATGAAAGACATTACATTTAAGGGTGCTGAGTTTGAAGTAAACATTGTGCCTACTGCAAAGAACTTAAAGGACTTAGGTTACTTTAATGGTATCCTCGGTGCTTATGAAGCAACGTTCTCACCTAAAACTGATGGCACTGACTTAACATTTCACATTGGTGATGGTGTTAGTGACAGAGCTAAAGTACATATTAATGGTAACATTGATGGTGGGATTAAACGTGATTGGAAATGGCCACTAGACATTGTGTTGAAGATTCTAAGACTTAGCGATAGTGCAAACTGTGTTATGAGTATTAATGACTCAGGCTTAATGCAGATTAAAGTACTAAGTGGCTTAGGCGAATACACATACTTGTTACCTGCAAAGGGATAATGAATGAAAGACTTAGGTAAAACACAGAAAGACTATGCGGTATACTTACCGGCTATTAGTAGTTTCTATACAAAACAACTAGATAAGATTGTTAATAAAGTACCTAACGAAAGCAGAGTGCCAGCAGGCTTTGAACATGGAAACGAAGGTTTAGATTTCCTCAAAGACAAAGACACTTATTTTCATTACCCATACGGCCTATACTCGGCGGGACATGCTCATTTAGATATTAGCAAAAGTCACGCCGACGAGCCAATGATACAAGACAGAGATCGTAACACAGTAAAAGTGCTACTTGGAGACTCCGGTGGTTTCCAGATTGCTACAGGTGTTATGAAAATGGATTGGGCTAATGCCAAAGACGCAAACGATCCTGCCAGAACAGCAATCTGTGAGAAGATATTACGTTGGTTAGAACATACAGCAGACTGGAGTATGACATTAGACATTCCAGCCTTTGCCGCAGTTGAACCACTAAGCAGTAAAACAGGACTAACTGAATTCTCAGATACTCTTGACATCAGCCTACTAAACTTACATTACTTTGTGCAGAACAGAGTACCGGGTGCAACTAAGTTCCTAAACGTGTTGAGTGGAACAGATGAAGCAACTAGTAAAGAATGGTATGATGCTGTTAAGAGTTTCTCAGATCCTAAGTTCATAGGTGAGGCATACGGTGATGCTAATCGCACACTAGAAGGCTATGCGTTTGCAGGTATTAACATGAAGGACATGCATTGTGTACTTAACAGGTTGTTAGACTTGCGTGAAGATGGTTTGCTCGAAGGCAAAGACTGGATTCACTTCTTAGGTACAGGTAAACTACAATGGGCATGTTTCTTAACAGCAATACAAAGACAGTTAAGAAAGTATGACAATCCTAACATCACACTATCGTTTGATGCGGCTAGTCCATTTGTTAATACAGCATACGGGCAAACATACGCACACAACTTCTTTGAGCCAGGTAAGTTTGGTTACTTCATGGACAGAGCATTCGATCAACAAGCACTTGTAGGCAGTACAATACCTGCACCGTTTGGACACAGTCCTGTAATGAGTAGACTTACAATGGGTGACCTTTGTACAATGGATGCTGGAGCACAAGACAAGAACGGTAACTTCAAGTTCAGTGAAGGACAACCTCTCACAGACAAGCATGGTGAACCTAAACTAGACAAGGAAGGTAATCAGTTATATGCAGAGCGTGACAGCACAACATGGGACACTCAGACTTACCTTTACTACATGGGTCATAGTGTGTTCAATCACATTGACGCAGTACAAGAAGCAAATAGACTTGCAGACGTCGAACGCTTCAGGGAGAACTTTGATTATAAAGGCTGGAGAAAGACCAAGAAGAATAGTAAGGCAGGCGAACTCTCGCCGTATGTTCCTTCTAACATATTGATGTTTCAAAAGTTTGCAGAGGACTTTTTTGACCCTGCTAATCCTAATCCTAGGCAAATGCTTACAGACTATAAAGAGTTTATTACACATGTTAGTTTTGCTGGTGAAGGTGAGAGTGCAACAGAAGAAGTAATAAACGAATTTTTTGAGTTTTAATATGAGTATAGATCGCAGTATAGAAGGACATTTTTTAAACGAAGGCTATGGAGTAACAGTTAAGATAATTGATGCCAAAGCAGTTGAGTTTGAATATACACACAATGATCAACCAATGACAACTACATGGGTTGAACATAATACTGCGGCAACACTTGTTGATAACTTAATAGCAGAAGGTTATATTAGATATGGATAGAGAAGGTTACACAGACGATACTAAGTTCTTTGTAGGCACAGAGGTTGAGAAGTCTCCTGCTTACGGACAGAAAACATTGTTTGTTATTGGCTTACAGAATCCTAAAGAGATACTAGCAAGGGCATTGAATAACAACTGCCCTCACATCTATCTAGGTGCTAACCAAAGTTTTAATCCATCGCACACAAGCAAAGACCCAGATGTTCAAAGTTGGAGAGATTGGGACTTCATGGTAATGGAACTATTAAAGAATGATATATGGGTCACACTAGATTATGACGTAAAGTATCATGAAACTATACTTGATTATGGTATGACAGAGTATGACACTTTTATACCAATGATTAGTGTTAAGTTGCCTTACATTGGTCAATTGAATTACAATGCGTGTATTAAATTAGACGACAAAGATTTTAAGGCAACAAACCCAGGTGTATGGGTACATCCGTTACACGACCTATTAGATAGGAAAGTGTTTACCGATTGGACCAAGTACACCAAAGATGAGATTATAGACTAATGGATATAGGATTATTAGGTGTACTTGCAGTAATGATGTGCCCAATGGTATTTGGTGCAATCACTTTTATATACTCGCACAAATACACAGAAGAAGTTACCAAAGAATGGTGGAGTAAATTCGATGAATGAATGGTTGACTTACTGTCATTATTGTAGTACAATTATGCTTAAAGAAATATATGTCTAAGGTGACACATGAAAATTAAAATTGAAGTCGAGATTGATACAAAAGAAGATATCGGCGAAATACAAGATGTCGTTGAAATTATCAATGACTTTAAAGAAAAGTTGATTGCGTTAACTGAGGACGAATACTACGATGATGATTGAGTTATTGCAATATGCATTTGGCATTATAGTAATTAGTGTTATGGCATACGGATGCTGGATTAGTTCAGTAATGTTATCTGAACGCAGTAAGCTCAGAAAGATCACCGGCGAATACTATGACTTTGATATTGATGCAAAGTTACAAGAAATGGGTTTAACAAGGCAAGAAGCGTTAGACTTACATGATTGAAACATTGTTTTGGAGTCTAGTTGTTGTTACATGGGCATCATATGGTATGCATGTAATAAAAGAGTATGTGAAAAATCACATTGAATAGGAGAAATACATAATGGAAATTTTAGCAGGACTAGTTGTATTAGGCGTCTGTTTTACAGTTTTAATTGCGTATATTGCATTAGTTAGTACAGGAGAATAGCAATGATCGAACCAAGTTTGAAAAAGCCAAGTTTATTTAGACGAACTGTATTCAGCCTTGTAAATGGTTGGAGACGTGTAATGGATGTTAGATACAATCCACTAAAGTATATCCCAGATCCTAGTTTACAGACTTACTTTATGTTAGTGCTGTTTACTGTATGGAGTGTGTTCTTTGGCTTCTTAGCCGCAAACTATTTAGGATTCTTTAATTACAATACAGTAGTCAGTATCTTTATTCATGTTGCTGTATTATTACCCTTAGCATTCACTAATGCAATCTTTATTGATGCAGAACGTGATGGGCATAAGTGGCTTAAAGAATGGAAAGAAGAACAATCAAGGTATAAGTTAGTATTAAATAGACTTAAGACAAAGAACTTAACACTATGGGATCCTAGCAAAGAAGCATGAACAAGCAGGATAAAAATTTATTAATTAACTTTTCGCCGTTGCTAATTGCCGCGGCGGTTATGTTGTTTATGCTAATTGCAATGGAGGCAAACTAATGGCAATATCAGATGAAATGAGAGAACAACTTGAAATGGTTGTTCAGTACGGTGACCAAGTCAAGGCAATGTTCAAAGAACAAGATAGTGTTGACTATGAGATTGCTGACTACGATGAAGCCATTACACAACTGTTGGGTCACATGAATGAAATCATGGAAGCCATCGACGGAGGTTGGTAATGAGAAGTATTTGGGTAACATTTACCAAAGAAGGTATCCACAAGTATCCAGGTGCGGACACTGATCCTAAGTTAGCAACAGGCGACTGGGATGATGTGTCCTTTCTTGGTTTCCCACATAGACACATATTCCATTTTAAAGTATGGATTGAAGTGTTCCATGATGATAGAGATATTGAATTCATACAGTTTAAAAGATGGTTAGAACGTTTGTACGCAGAAGTAGAAAGCAGTACAAGTGTATTACAACTTAATCATAAGTCATGCGAGATGATTGCAGATGACTTAGCGACAGAGATACAAATAAAATATCCTGGTCGTTACATAAAGATTTCAGTAGCCGAAGACAACGAGAACGGTTGCGAAATGGAGTATCCAATAGACTATATGTCTGTGGATGGTCCAAGTTTTGAAGATACAGATGCAATAGCAGATGTATTTGACTCGTTAAAATAAAGGAGAAAAAAAATGACAGAGACTCATTTACAAATAAAAGCCGCAATGGAAACATATCTTGCTGAGAACGATAAGTTCGAAAACAATGGTGTTAAAGCTGCAGCCGCAAGAGCACGTGGTGCTTTAATGGATTTAACTAAACTTGCTAAAACAAGACGTGGTGAAATCCAAGACAAAAAGAACTCAATGTAAATTGATTTCTTCAGAGCAGAAAGACCTTATTAACAACGAGAGCAACAATGACTAATAAAAAATCGAAAAAAACAGTAGTAGATAACAAAAAGATTCTAAATACTGATGCTGGTAGTTTATCGGACAAAGTAACGCAAGTTGTTGATTACGGTGAGATACCTTTAAATACTCCACCAACACCGGAGAAGGAAACAAAGAAATGAGAAAACTATTTTATATGGGTTTAGAGAGTTACGAGGCTCGCTACACTTTACAACTGCAAGACTGGAACGAAAGAGTATTCAACCATCGCGGACTGGACTATGAAGTCATTACCGGAGAAGAGTTAGATAACAGTAAGGCTATTGTAACAGGTAGTGTGTTAGATGCTCATGGTCGATCATATTATAGTTTATCACAGACCATGGACCTTGTACAAAAGATGAAAAACGGAGAGCTTACTAGCGACGACGTTATCTTTTATGAGGATATGTTTACACCAGGACTAGAGTGCTTGCCATACATTATGGACCAATCACCACCTGAGTATAGACCTAAAGTATTCGTAAGGTTCTTGGCACAAACTACTGACCCAGACGACTTCTTGATTAGAGAAGGTATGTTTGAATGGATGCGTAAGTACGAACAGATGCTAGATAAATTTGTATCTGGTATTTGCGTAGCCTCAGAAGAGTTTGTTGCTCATCTTAGGATAGCAGGTTTCAAGGCACCAATCTATGTAACAGGTTTACCATATGGTAAGTCCGAAGTACAAGAGCGTGTTCCGGAACTTAAAACTCTCATCACTCGATCTAGACGTGTTGGCTTTGCCGCTCGTTGGGATGATGAAAAGCAACCTCATTTTTATATGGATTTAGCAGAAGCATATTACAAAGTAGACCCTAACACAGAGTTTGCTATCTTTTGTGGACACCCAGAACTAAAGAGTAATGACCAAGAGTATGTAGATCGTGCTATGGCATTACAGGAAGGTAACACTGCAAACTTTAAAGTTTACACAGGTCTTAAAAAGAATGATTACTACAACTACTTAGCAGATAGCCAAGTGTTGTTTAATTGTGCTTTACAAGATTGGGTAAGCAATACAGTAAGCGAAGCAGACACTATGGGAACTTTAACACTATATCCAGCATATAGAAGTTTCCCAGAAGTATTTGCTAACAACGGTAATCACTTATATGTACCGTGGAGCATCGAAGATGCAAAAGAAAAGTTGACTAAGATGTTTAATTCAATTGACAACAACGACCTGTCAGCGTATAATATTGGTAAGATAAGTGATTATCAAAACGGAACCATTGATAGAACATTAGATGTACTAGAAGGCAATGGCGAACAATGGGCGAGAAACGATTGGGGTTTCCGTAAGCATGTAGCAAAGGCAAAATATGAATGAAAGTAACGCAGAAGCGAAAACAGTATTAGTAACAGGTGGTAGTGGATACATTGGTGGCATGGTATGTCGCTTACTTGTAGCCGCAGGACACAATGTTATAAACGTAGATCGTGTAAAGAAAGAGATACCAGGTGTAACACAATACCCATTTGATTTGAACAATCATCAAATGAAAGGTGTTATTAATCTAACAAAGCCTGATTCAATTATGCACTTTGCAGCCGACCATGAGGTTGGACGTAGTGTTACAGACCCAGGCGTATTTTATGGTAACAACGTAGCAAACACAATTAACTTAATTAACAATGCAGTTGAAGCAGGTGTTAAAAAGTTTGTGTTTAGTAGTTCAAGTTCAGTGTATGGTGACATACAAGACTTTCCTACCACAGAAGATACTCCAACTAATCCTGTAAGTGCATACGGACTTACTAAGAAGATGGTTGAAGATATGCTACCTGACTACGATAGAGCTTACGGTTTAAAGTATGTTAATCTAAGATACTTTAACGCCGCTGGTGCTGACCCTGAAAACACACATGGTTATACGCAGAAACCAGCAAGTCATTTAGTGCCTATTATTGCTAGAGCAATTATCAACGATGAAACAGTACAAGTGTTTGGTGGAGACTATGACACAGCAGATGGTTCCGCTGAAAGAGACTACACTCATGTATTTGACATTGCTACAGCACACTTAGCCGCACTTAACTACTTAGATGACAAAGGTACTAGTAATACATTCAACTTAGGACAATCAAGTCCTAACAGTGTAATGCAAGTTATCGAAGCATTCCAAAGAGTTACTGGCGAAAAGGTTAAGTGGGAATTAGTTGATAGACGAGCAGGTGATCCACCTAAAACTTATGCTGACATTACCAAGGCAAGAGAAGAACTAGGATGGACGCCAATCTACGGTTTGGATGAAATCATTGAACATTCCTTTGCATGGGAGAAGACACAGAAGTGAGCAAGTTATTTTATGACTACGAAACTTTAGTTGGCGACTTACAGCACATTGTTAGAGATATGTCTGTTGCCCAGTACAAACCAGACGTAGTAATAGGGCCAGGTAGAGGTGCATACTTCCCAGGTGTTATGCTTAGTCATTACTTCGACGTACCATTTGAAGGTTTTAGATGGCAGTATAGAGACGGCAACTTGCAAGACGAAACTACACTAGAACACATCTTAGACAAACATCAAAACGATAAAATACTTGTTGTTGACGATATTAATGATACAGGACATACACTGTTAAGTATTGATAACTATGCATTCGAATGGGCAGGTAATGAAGTAGTTGACATCAAACTAAAGTATGCTACACTACTAAGTAAATCAACAAGTAATTTTGAGCAAGTAGATTTTTACGCAAGGGAACTTACACCAGATTATAATCCATGGGTAGTTTTTCCTTACGAACAATGGTGGAACTTTAAGGAAATAGGATGAACACTAAAAAAACAGCAAAGATTCGAAAAGTAGCATACATGGGGAAAGGGTCCGAAGGACCAGACACAGCGTATGTAGTAGATTTGTTTGAAGGTAGTAAACTAATGGAAAGTAGAACATTACTAGGCAAAAGTATTCACTATGCCGAAGATGTTGCTGAAAATTGGGAAACAGGAATAATTAAACTAGACAAGACATCCACGTCTTAAACTCGGAGAAAACATGAAAAAGCATGAGGAAGTAATCAAGCGATTACAAGATAGTAACACTCGTTACTGGGCAGGAGATAATATCTCCGAACATTTACAAGAAGGTGACAAAGAAGCACTAATCGAAGGAGCAACAGAAGCCTTTGAAGATGTACTAGATAAACTATGCATTGATAGGTTCAATGATCCTAACAGCATGGGCACTGGTAAGCGTCTAGCAAAAATGTACATTAACGAGCTAATGGCAGGACGTTATGATCCAATGCCAGCCGCTACAGCATTTCCAAATGACAGTGAAGATCGTTATGAAGGTATGTTAGTTGTGCGAAGTGAATTAACAAGTATGTGTTCACATCATCACCAGATTGTTAGAGGTGTAGCATACATAGGTATTATTGCTAGTGAGAAACTAATCGGACTAAGTAAGTACACAAGGATTGCACAATGGTGTGCTGAGCGTGGTACGTTGCAAGAAGAACTTGCTAACGACATTGTTAGAGAGATTCAGAAAGCAACAGATGCAGAACACTTAGGCGTTTACATACAAGCCACACACGGTTGCGTAGAAAATAGAGGTGTTAGAGCTCACAGTAGTTTAACACAAACCACAGTGCTTAAAGGCGCTTTCAAAGATGATCCAGGAACTAAGAAGGAATTTATGGATAACATTAAACTTCAGCAACAATATGCGTGTGACAAATAATGGGGATAGAAACTAGAGGAAACGATAATATTCTTGTTGTGTCGGGTAGTGCTGTTCCAGTAGACTCTATCGGTGACGCAGTTATAGATCGCAAAAATTTAGACTGGATCTGTAAAAGATTTCCAGTAACAGTAGACGAAGTATTCCAATGTATCGAAGCACTTGCTGATTCAAGTACTCAATACACTGATGGAATCACTTTGATCAATAGGGGAAATGAAAAAGATATATTACTAGAAACGATAAGTGTTAATGAAACACTTTTCTTTGGGTTAATTGATTACGGTCATAGTATCAAGCCAGAAGCATTAGATATGGACATAGTGTATAATGCAGGACTAGTAAAAGTAATCGAAGACATATACTTTGATCTTAGAAACGGCGAGAATCACTTTGAAGTTAGTGAGTTGCATGATGCAGTATACCAAGCAATCTTACTAGAGATAGGTGATATTGATCCAGCAGTAATACTAAACAGTATCGAATCCGGAGGATTAAACTAATGGCAAATGCAGAAACTCAATTATTAATTGAACGCACTAACGACATTAAGCAATGGCATCACGACCGTAACTTAATTGATGGTGCAACAGACAAAGATCAACTTGCAAAACTTATTCAAGAGATGGGCGAACTAAGTGATAACATCTGTAAAGGCAAAGACGTTGCAGATGATATAGGTGATATGATCGTTGTGCTAATTAACATTGCAGAGCGTAATAACTTATCACTCACTGAATGTGTTAACCATGCATACAACGATATCAAAGACCGTAAAGGTAAAATGATAGATGGTATCTTTGTAAAAGAAGGCGACCAGTAATGGAACTATTCTTGATAGTCGGCCTAATGACAAAGCATGTCATCGCCGACTACTTCATGCAATATAGTTGGATGATCAAAGACAAAGGCACTTACGGTGCTTTTGGAGGAGTTGCCCATGCAAGTTGGCATGGAATACTAACAGGTTTAGTCTTAGTGTTGCTTGATCAACCATTGTTCTTTAGTATTGCATTAGGGGTATTAGACAGCATTATACATTACCATGTTGACTATATCAAAAGTAATGTTTGGAAAAGCAAAGGCTATACAGCAGTAGACCAAATGTATTGGGTAACGCATGGTGTAGATCAGTTTGCACATTTTTTAACTTATGTAGGAATTATATTATGGCTGACGTTATAGTAACAAGTATCAAAGAAGCACAGATGGAAAGGTTTATCCGTAGACTGCTAGATCCAGAAATGTATGGTCATGCAGTAACAGCAGAAGTTCGCGATGAAGCAAGAGTGCTACTTGGCATGAAGAAAGTAGAAACAGTAAAAGAAGTGCCATGTTCATAGAAAAAGTAACCGAAATAAAACATTACAGCGATAGGCTTTTTAGTTTTAAAACAACACGTGATAAGTCTTTCCGTTTTAAGAATGGTGAGTTTGCAATGATAGGCTTGGATTTAGAACCAAAGCCTATATACAGAGCATACAGTGTTGTTAGCACAAACTACGATGATTACATAGAGTTTCTAAGTATTAAAGTACCAGATGGTCCGTTAACAAGTAAGTTACAGAACATTGAAGTAGGTAGTGAAATACTTATTAAGCCTAAGTGTACAGGCAGTTTGGTAATTGATTACCTTAAACCAACTAAGAACTTGGTAATGCTTTCAACAGGTACAGGCATTGCTCCATTTATGAGTATTACTAAAGACTTCGAAACATATGAAAAATACGAAAATGTATTTTTGTTTCACACTGTTAGAGAAAAGGTTGAACTAGCATACAGACCTGAACTAGCATTACTTGAAACTGACTTACCTTTCTTGTATATAGATAGTGTAACTAGAGAAGACTACCCACGCAAGGGTAGGTTCTGGGATTACATTGACGAGTACTTACCAGGTGGACTTACACTTGGTCGAGATTCTGTTATGGTTTGTGGGTCAACAGACCTAAATAAACAATGTAGAGCAGAGTTTACTGAGCAGGGCTGGGTTGAAGGTAACCTAGGCGAAGCAGGAGATTTCATGCTTGAAAGAGCATTTGTAGATTGACATAGCAGTGTACATAATGTATAATAGTAACATTATTGAAGGCAAAATACATGAATTTAAAATATAGTGAAACATTCTATAGTCCACAAGGCGAAGGTGCCTATGTGGGCATACCTAGTTTATGGATTAGGTTTTTCTTGTGCAACTTACAATGTAATGGGTTTGGGCAAGACGAGCCTACTAACCCTGACAGTTGGGAATTACCTTATGAAGATATAGATATATCTAAAATTAAAGTAGTAGAAGAGCTACCTGTATTCAGTAAAGGATGCGACAGTTCATATACATGGGCTAAGAAGTATAAGCATTTGATTACCGATAAGACTGTTGACGAGGCTGTAGACGAGCTTACAGCACTGTTACCCACAGGTACATTCAAACATGCTAAGACAGGACAAAGTGCTGACATGGTGTTTACAGGCGGCGAGCCAATGCTTAAAAACGCACAACTAAGCATGGTTGCTATTATGCGTGAGTTTGCTAAACGCGGAGATTGCCCTCATAGAGTTACAGTTGAAACAAATGGTACAAAGCCTATACAAGAAGGCTTAATTGATTTAATAGATGACATGTATATTAGTTCCGAGTTTGGTGGATTAATTCCGGATGGTCGTGGTAATGATATTGAATGGTATTGGAGTGTGTCTCCTAAACTGTGGACTACTGCTGGCGAAGAAAACAAAAGAGCAATTAAGCCTGAAGTAGTTAGACAATATGCAAATGTAAGTAATCACGGCCAACTAAAGTTTGTAGTAAACGGTTCTAAAGAAAGTTGGGACGAAGTTGAAGAGCATGTACAAGCATTCAGAGAAGTAGGAGTCGAATGGCCTGTTTGGATTATGGGTGTCGGTGGTACTGTAGAAGGACTAAAGATGACAGAAGCAATAATTGCAGACGAAGCAATACAACGAGGGTATTATTATACAAGTCGTGTTCACGCACACATATATGGTAATGCTATTGGAAAGTAATGTTAAAGTGTTATACATGTGATAAACTTCTGTTAGTAGGTAATATTAAATACCATACTGCTGATAAAACTAAAGTATTTTGTGATGCAACTTGCAGTCATACATACTACATAAATTTAAGAGAGGAAAAGAATGAAGAAGAAAACTAAAATACCGTTCGGTATGTTACCTGCTAGTTGGGGTCTCAAAGGTAAGTCGAGGCTTATTGCAGAGGCAGAATACTATTACGACGGCGAAGACTTAGAGAAAGCATTAGCACTCATTGAAGTTGATAACGAAGTTGACGGGCAAGTTGCTGAGTTGGAGATTGATCTAAAGAACGAAAAGATTGGTAAAGTTGAATTTGAAAAGAAGGTTGCTGAACTAAAAGAAGAACCTTGGGTAAATGTGTTAGAGCTAGGTGTTAATCCTGAGAACGCACAGGCTGGATATATTGAACTAGACTGGAATGATCACTTTGTTAAGATGTTACATAACAATGGTTACACAGGCGACAGCGACGAAGCAATTGTTAACAAATGGTTCAACGATGTGTGTAGAACAGTTCTTATACAAGAAAATGCAGACTTAGATTACGGATTACAAGAAGAAGACCCAAGCGGAGTAGGAGCAACAGATGTCATCGTTAGAACAGACGGCAAAGACGAAACTGATTAAATTAGTAAAAGCAATTGAGCCTGTAGTTGAAGCCCAACTAGAAGATTGGAGCACAGGTGAAATTGATTATGTATTAGCAAATTTCAAGCAACACTTGTCATATGATTTGGCTAGAGACTTTGAAACATTGCGAGAGCAAAACTTAAAAGAATCACCATTTGATGACTTTTTAAATGATTGACACGAGCCTAGAACCTATGTTAAAATTAGACACTAAACAAACAACTATGGTAGATAACAACATGCAAAAACAAACATTCTTACTAGTAGACAGCATGAACATGTTCTTTAGAGCAAAACATGTTGCCCGTGGCAACGACATGGACATGAAGATTGGCATGGCTATGCACATTATGTTTAACAGTGTTAAGAAAGCATGGAATGACTTTAATGGTACTCATGTTATATTTTGCTTAGAAGGTCGTTCATGGCGTAAAGACTTTTATACACCTTACAAAGCAAACCGTAAAGTGATTGCTGACAAACGCTCACCTAGAGAACAAGAAGATGATGAGATCTTCTTTGAAGCATATAACGATATGCTATCCTTCTTACAAGAAAAGACTAACTGTTCAGTGATTAGACAAGGCAATGCAGAAGCAGATGACCTTATTGCTACTTGGATACAACAACACCCAGATGACAAGCATGTTATTGTTAGCAGTGACAGTGACTTTCATCAGTTGATTGCAGAGAATGTATCACAGTATGATGGCGTACAAGATAAGATTGTAGCCATTGATGGTATTACTAGCGGCAAGACTGGTGAACCTCTTATTAACAAGAAAACTAAATTACCAGTAGAAGCACCAGACCCTGAATGGATACTGTTTGAAAAGTGTGTACGTGGTGATACTAGTGATAATGTATTCAGTGCATACCCAGGTGCTAGAACTAAAGGCTCTAAGAACAAAACAGGTATCCGTGAAGCATTTGAAGATCGCAACACAGGTGGCTTTAACTTTAATAACTTTATGCTACAACGTTGGGTTGACCATGAAGAACAAGAACACAGAGTCAGAGATGACTTTGAACGTAATAGAATCTTAATTGACTTAACAATGCAACCTGATGAGATTAAACAAGAGTGTATTGCTAGAGTTGAAGAAGCAAAAACTAAAGAACCTATAGGCCAGGTTGGTATTCACTTTATGAAGTTTTGTGCTAGACACAACTTAATGCGTATGAGTGAAAACCCAGGTGATTACTCGGAGTTCCTTAATGGACGATATGGACAAGGCTGAAAAAATACTAGCAGGCACATGGCCTTCTAAAGACCCCAAGTGGATATATGAATCACCTGATAAAGGTAAGACATTATATCGTCGGTTATTTGGTGGTAAATATAAGCAGTTATTTAACAAAAACGACGACATACAAAAACTAAACGAAGAATACTTCGCGATACACTTTAACAAAGGAGATAAGAATGGTATCTAAAATAAAAAAACATTTAGTAATGGATTGGCATTTTGATTTGCCGGCACAAGAGCTGAGTATTAATATAGCAACAGACTTAAAGTATATTGCTCATGAAGGCGGCTCTAAAGGCTATACAAAGATATTTGGCGATGAAGAAACAACTATTACAGTTGATGAATGGGAAAACGAAAAGTTTTGGATTAGTAAACACTACGGCGACGAGTGGGGAGAATACCAGCCAGATTACGAAAGGTTTGTTCCACACCCAACCGAAGATAGACAGGACCATGCACCAATGGGCATTGGACCAGATGGTTACTACTTGGATCACATGCAAAGACGTCAGTGCGTATTAGATGGACAAGACCAAGCAAAGATCGGATTTGGAATGAGCGGCACTTTGTATACTACAATAGATAAAGGTAAAACTATCTTTAAACGTGAGGCTCATCGAAATGTAAAATACGATGAATTAAACGATCCTGAATTCGATCACATGAAGTGGACTGATCACTCTCAACCATGTGCTCAGCAACCATATGCTCAAGGATGTAAAATTAGCTCTTATAAAGAAATGCTTAAAGATGGTATTGATTTTTCTATTGTTGAAAAGTGCGAGTTAGAACATTGGGATGAAGCACCTAAACCAGAATTACAGAAATTATACACATACCCAAAAGCATAACATAAAGAGGCACACACATGATTGATATGAAAACAAAATTACAACAAATTAGTAGCGAAGCCTGGATAGTACAAAAAGGTGAAAAGCGTATTGGTATTCTAAATAAGAATATACAAAATCGTTTTACATTCATCTCAGGACAATCCATTGAAGTATTTGATGCAGAAGAAGAAGTATCTGAACATTTCGGTAACATTACCTTGTTTGAAGATCAAATCGAAAAGCCAACAATGGTGCCAGATGAATTTTATATCAAAGGACATGCTATAGATTATCCTAACCCTATTCCAATTGAACCAGGTGACGAGTCATACAGGGAAGATATTCCTTTGTACTTAAAGTCAGAAGGCAGTGATGTATACTATGCTGCAGGTTGGTATTGCATTAATTTTGATAAGGGCTGGAAACAAGGTCACGGACCTAAATTAACAACCTTACTTGAATATGGTTTTAAAGGACCATTTAAAACCAAGATTGAATGTAAGCAACATATGAAACAGTTAAATAAACTTCGTAAGCAAGAGCAGTGAATGAGTTTGAGAAGTTTGTAATGCATGTTAGAAACTTACAGAAAGAAAAAGTATCAACAGCAACATTTGACGTAGAGTTTTTATGTAGAATGCTAGAGGATGTACCTGTAGCACAAAAAAGAACTGTTAATAATAACGTCGTCGGTGATGGCGGTAAGTTTAGTGACGAATAAATGTCAGAATATGAGATTGCCGAAGAAGTAGGTGGGCGGTATAATATTCACTTAGAGTATAATTGGCGTACACATGTAAATGCGTTACCAATGAGAGCTAAGGAGTATATGGATTCGATTTGTAATAGTAAGTGGGGTTGGTATTTTATTCCTCACCCAACTATGCAATGGGATAGGGAAGATTGGTATAAGGATCAAACACTTATTATAACGTTTGAGGATGAACATGATTTGGCACGATGTAAGTTGTCAGTAGATTTAACATAAGAGAGGAAAAATGAAAGTAGAAATTTATAGTAAACCACAATGTCCATTTTGCGTACAAGCAAAAGCATTGGCAGAAAGAGAAGGATACGAACTAACATACAAAATGTTAGATGAGGACTTTGACAGAGAAACATTAATGGAGACATTTCCGGGTGCTAGAACATTCCCACAAATCATTGTAGACGGCGAAAAGATTGGCGGATTTACAGAATTTAAAGCATTAGTAGATGCAAGTAAATAATGTACGAATTAGTATTATTAATTGCTATTATGGTTGTAGGAACTATAG
>UEXM01001153.1_pt1 | contig 23682 bp, 16 predicted proteins | sample 1796661 | NCBI WGS metagenome assembly UEXM01 (sample SAMEA4772469, study PRJEB27181) | metagenome | reverse complement strand
CCACCACCTTGACCCATGCCCTTGCGTGAGCCGGTCCGTCAGGCCCACGTGCCACCGCCGCATGCGCCACTTGGATCATCGTGATGACCACCACCGCCGCCACCAAGAGTGACAGATGAGCCAGTAATTGTGGAAGCTAAGCCTGCACCACCGGCACCGCCATAGCCGTAGTCGAAGTTCGAGTTGCCACCGCTGCCTGCGGCGCCTTTACCTCCACCGCCGCCACCACACCAGCCTCCAGAAAAGCCGCCGCCACTACCGCCGCTGTTGCCCTGTCCGGCTGTGCCTGCTGCGCCGCTGTTAGATGCGCTTGAACCGCCGCCAGAACCACCAGTTGTTGCATCTGCGCTGTAAGTTGAGCCGCCTGCACCTCCACCGCCTCCGACTGTTGCTTGGATGCTTCCAAAACTTGACGCAGTACCTTGTCCCCCTGCTGCGTTACCACCGCTGACAGAGCCACCGGCTCCTATTGTGACTGTGTAACCAGTCGCAGTAATTGCAGTACTTGTTGACTCCACGTAACCGCCAGCCCCGCCGCCGCCCGCACCGGAGCTTGTGCCGCCTGAACCGCCGCCCGAAACCACCAAATATTTTACGTAGCCAGCGTCATTGCCTGATCCAGCATCAGACACGGTGAAGGTGCCCGAACTGTTGAAGGTGTGAACTTTCCACGTACGCCCGCCGCCATCGTTATAAGTGGTTTCTGTACCACCAGATGCTGCGAGAGCAACAAAACCTCCGGCTGCTGAAGCAAAAACGCCGTGGTCGGATGGTCTTATAGGCATTATGCCAATGCCCCAATAAGCGTCCAAGTGTCAGTAGCAGTTTTGATGCAAGTCGCTGCTGCAAATTGTCCATCGATCTGTTTGGCAGAGTCTTTCGACTGGATAGTCACACCAGACCCTTGGGCGAGGGTGGCGTTAGCCGACCCGATGTTCTGCACCATAATCTGTGTACCGATAGCAAACGCAACCGAAGAGTTCGGCGGAATAGTAATAGTTTGGGCTGAACCATTCGACGACGTAACTAGTTTCCCAGCGTCAGCAGCAACAAACGTGTACGTAGTCCCTGTCTGAGCATTAATAGCTATCGGCGCTACAAGACTGCCAGCCGTTACCGCACCACTAACAGTAAGTGCGCTTAACGTACCAACAGACGTAATGGCCGACTGGGCAGCCCCCGTTACAGTAGCTGCTGAACCAGACGCATTGCCCGTGACGTTGCCGGTCAAAGCACCAGCAAACGCAGTAGCTGTCAACGTCCCAGTGCCAGCGTTATACGTCACTCCACTGTCAGTCTTCGGAGCTAAATCCCCGGTAGCGGATTCAAACAAAGCCACCGAACAAGAGGTATCGGTGGTATCAGCAACCGTGATCGCTGTCGGCGTAGATGCCGGAACGGCCGCCCACTCAGTATCACCATCCGCCTGCTTAACAAGAACATGGTTCGTTGAAGCAGCGTTAGCGACCGTAGCTCCAACACCGAGTTTTGTCTCAAGAGCCAGAATGGCACCCGAATGATTCGTGTGAACAACATCGTGTTCCTTACCTAAATCATCCATTTCATCAGATGCCGAAATGTTTGGCTGCTGATCGGTCGTGTCTAATGTCGTGGGGTATGCAGTCGCCATCTCAACTCACCGTTATCGCTACAGTCAACGTCCACTCGGACCCTGAAGCTTTTGTTCCAAGAGCCGCAACCTTACGGTTAAGGTTCGTTGCAGAGTCGCTCGAGCCGTTCGCAACAGTCCACTCATTCCAAGCAAAGTTGCCGTTACCGGAACCCCAAATCGATCGGAACGTCACAGTCTGACCAGCTACGCTCGGATACCCGGATTCCATACCTCGGTAATCTTTGTTCGAGCTTGCCTGCAAACCGGTCTGACTGGCAGCCGCTGCGGTTGTCGAGTCGCCTACACCGATGTAGGCGTTACCAGTCGAGAACGCTGTTCCGCCCGTAGCGGTAAGGAGTTGAAGCAAAGCTTCAATGCCTGCATTAAGAAGTAAATTGTCCTTTTTTTCAACCACTTCATCTGGCGGGAGACCCGCTTCACGGTCAGCGGCGTTATGCCATTTCTCAACAGTGGCAAGTACATCCCACGTTTTTGAATCAGTGGTTTCAGTGGACATAAATCAAAAGACCTTTCTCAATGTGAGACTGGGTCCACCCTGCCGAAACAGAGTGAACCCAACCCACGAGGAGCACTACCTAAGCGGTGGTGCTATCTGTCCGGCGGTCGTGCGGTGTGCGGACGAAGAGCCCCACGTTGCATGTACCTGAACCGGAATGATCGATAACTGCACGCATGTAGGTTTTGTAAACCTGTGCAGTTAATTGACGGGTAGTGTTATCGTCAGCGTTTCCGACGGCATCGAAGCGGCCATAGCTGACCACTCCAGAACCGAAATTGGAAACATCTGAACCTTGAATCTCAACATCGAAACCGGTTACACCGGAAGCAATTGCCCCGAGGACCATTTCGATGCTGACCATGCAAGGACGGTCAACTTGGATAGCGGTAGTACCAGCGCTGTCGGCTGACACATCCCCCTGAGCCAAGATAACGTTACTTGCTGTTTTTGCGTCCCTGATAGTTGTACCAGGACCGACTGTTCTAGTTGCTTGTGCCATAGTTCAGCCTCCTTAAGCGTTAGTGATGCCATGTAGACGGGCAACGGAAAAGCTGTTCGCAATCACAATGCCGGGATATACTTCGACACGTCCAAGATGACCCGGAGCAGATTCTGTCTCCCCGAAATCTTTAACATCGAAGGATCCACCCAGGCCGAGGATTCCGTACACATTCTCATCTGTACCGAACGCCATCGCATAGATTGACGAAGTCACACTTGAGCTACCCTGGGTCTCATCGAAGTCAAGGATGGCATTGCCACTCTTGTCATCACCGATAATACGAATAGGGGTGCCGTTGTACATGTTCACTTGGCGGCCGAACACATCAGTGCCCACGTCAAGCAAACTGTAGTAAGTGCCTTGAGCAAGACTATTGATCTTGCGGCGAAGCGTACGGTTCATCAACAATGCGTCAGGAGCTGACTGTCCACGAAGGGAATCCCACGCTTCATCCAGCATCGAAAGAGTAAGCGCAGCACCATTGGTGCCTGCCGACACTTTCTGACCGAGGCCCTCATCGACAAGAGCGTTGATGCCCTTAAAGTCTTTTGAGGTGCCAGTGCCATCAAAGAAAGTTGCATCGAATGTACGAGACATCGCTTTCGCAAACTTTGAGTACTGGCGTGCCTTAGCTGATATCTGATCAGCCTGTACACGAACAATGTAGTTGTCTATGAAAATTTCTCCGCCCAGCACGGCCACCCCGAAGTAACGCTCAGTGTCTGTACCCATTGATCTGGTGTACGTCTCGTTCACGTCACGGAATTGGGGGTCCGGCAGGGTGTCTTCAACTGAAACCTTGAGTGCGTTACCAGTAATAGAAGTAAACGGAAGCATCTCCATGATTGGAGATTCCTGGATGAGGGTAGTAACTACGCCTCGACCTAAAGTCGTTGACCCATATTTGGCAGACTCAAGTAGGGATAGTGATCCACTAGCCATAACTTAATTCTCCTTGTAGGAATAACAATGATTTCTAAATGCCGCTAGCCGGATCCTCGAAGAGCAGCCTCAATAGCGTCCAAGCCCATCAAATTGTCGGTGTTACGAGCTGGGGCGGCTACGCCACCCACTGCTGCAACCTCACGAGCCCTTGAATGAGCAGCCGTATCTTGAGACGATTCTGGAGATAAGAAGTCGCTTACAGCGGCATCTAACTCAGAGCCTTCAAATCCACGTTTAGCAAACACGTCCTTCGCCAATTCAGCTTGCAAAGCTCGACGCTCTCCTTGGAGAGCTTCAGCCTTATCAGCCATATCGGAAAGGTTGACCCCAACAAGATCTTCAGGCTTAACTAGTCCATATCCGTGCTCCGTAATCAGCTCGTTGGCCTTTAGAGTGGATAGCTGGCTAGTTAGTTGCTTGTTCTCTTTCAGAGTCGACTCCAACTTTTGTCGGAGTTGCGACGCATTTCCTTCAATGTCAATATCGCCATCGCCATCGAAATCCATATGTCTCCTACGCCCGGGATAGCCTACGCCCACAACCACCGGGGTTGAAGTGGGGAATGGTTCTAACCCCCTTCCCTAGAAGTGTGTACTAGTAGGTACTTCGACCTGGCTGAGCTATCCGCTTACCCACTCGTTGAGCAGAGAAACCGCCTCCGGCTTGACCCAAAGCGCTCTCAGCGGACTGTGCATACCTCAGTTCAGACGACTCGCCCAGCAACGAACCCTCGAAAGCTTCCTGCACAGCGTTAGCGCTGACGTTAGTAGAAGTAGCCCGTGACATCATGCCCTGCAAAGCGCTCTGTCTCTGCCCGAGAGTGTTGTAAGCAGAACGTAACTTCTCACCGTCGATGCCTTGAGCAATGAACTTATCTAGCGTTTCTTTCTCCGGCATAGTGAACCCTGCTTCGCTAGCTGCACTACCCAGCACCGCATACTCGAAAGCGGATTCCATTGCTTCCAAACCTAGGAACTGTTCACCGTTCGGGTTTTGGAAGATTGCGCCCATCAGATTCTGAGCAAACATCGGGTCCATACGCAGAACATCTGACACTTGTTTCTGTGTGATTTGCCCTGAGGACTGTAACCCTCCAAGTTTCTTGGTGAGCCGTTCAACACCAACTGTCGTAGCTCGCTGGATGAAAGTCTCATAATCGGTCGTGCCGCTAGTCGTTGCTTCGTTGTACGCATTCTCGAGCTGGTTACGTTTATCAGGATCAATGACCGCATCGAACAAATCGTCAACAGTAACTGTCAACCCTGCATGAACATAGAAAGCGTCCCGCAGCTCCTCTGAACCGTTCTCTAACTCTCGATATGTAGCGAGCCGGTCACCTAACTCGTTTACGTCAACTCCTGTTTCCATTAACGCTGCATAATCTTGAGCAGATTCTGTGCTCGGATCATAGAAACCGAAGTCGTTAAGCGTCTGCCGATAATTATCGACAGTCTGTAAATAGGTTGCTTCGTTAGCGAACCTCATCGTGCCGTCACGACGAGTCATGCCAGGGAACATTGCCGCATATTTTTCGTCAGAGCGAATCTTAGCGAGAACACCGTCACCCTCAAATCCTTCAGTGACCCAACCCAAAATGTCTCCGAACCAATCTTTTGCCCAAGGGAACATTCCAATCATGGTCTGTTTAAGAACCTCAGGGCTGACAATTTGGTTCTTCTGTTTCGTTATGCTCCCTGGTGTGGGTGTGATGTAGGCACCGTTCAATGTGTAAGTCGGGTTACCTTGAGCATCTTCACCGACGGTGTATTTGCTGTTCCCATCAGCGTCAACTGCATCAGCATCGGTAGGGGCGTCTTGTTGTTTATACGGGTCCTCGGATCCGGCGGGTTGCTGTGATTCGATTGCAGCTACATCTTCTTCGGCTTGACGAGTCAAAGGGCCTCTATAACCATCGACCGTAAGAGGGGTCCGACCATTTGCAATTAACGTGACGTTAAGTGCAGCCTGCTGCGCCTTAATAGCATCCCTTTGTCGCTGAGCCGCTTCCTCATTCTGCCGAGCAAGAGCCAGCTCGTTCTCTCGAGCCAGTAACTGGCTCTTTGAAAGACCAGTCCTGTTCGCTTCATCATCTACTGGATTATAAAAAACCATTATCCGAATCCCATCCTTCGCCCGGCAGCGCTTAGTTCACTAATAAGGGTGCTCTGAGCATTCTCAGTCGATAACCACTCAGGACGTTTCCGAAGCGAAAGTTTGTAATCACTCAAAGAACTCCCAGCCTGTAAAGCATCCTGCAAACCCTCATCCGTATGATCGGGGAGAGCTGTCTCCATAAGGGCAGAATGTGCCCGACGATACGGATCAGCGTAAGTATTCCAATCCATACCCGCAGGCTTATACGCATACAAAGCACTCGACTGCTTATCAAGCAAAGTCTCGAGGTCATCATCACTCAAATCGTTATTCACAATCTGGGTGCTGTACTGCTCCAGCTTCTCATCAGACAACTCGAGGCCATACCGTTGACTCATATCTCGCACATCAGCACGTTTGTCGTCAATGTCTATTGACTGTTGCTTACCTGCTTTTTCCTCATCCATGAGACGACGGCTCCACGGAGAGCCCTCAATCCCTTCAGCTATCGGCTGCAGCCACTGATTCAGTAAACGATTCTGAGAGGTAGTGCCCTGCGCCAAGCTAAACGCCTGGCTATACCAGCCCTTAAACTGAGGATCGGCTTGCAGCTCAGCAATCGTTCCAGGCAACGTCACGTTTTCACCTGTGTACAATCTCCACAAGTTAGCAACCTCACCTAAACTATTTTGGACTGCAACTGCTTTCTCAGCGTCACTCGAACTAGCCCAAAGCCTTTGCCTCTCAGTCGTACTATTGAAGTAGTTGGTCTGCCGATAAGCATTGTTAAATGCAGTATCGTCGAATTCCCCTCCATTCATAAACTCGGAAGGAACACGACCCATCAGTTCAATAATGCTTGGATCTCGCAGCATTTGATCGCCTGAAGTTGCTATCAAATTCTCAAAAACATCGCTGTAAAGGCCAATGTCGTTTTGCTGTGACTCAGCCTTACCGAATTCTATCATGCTCTGAGACATCTGTTCCCAAGTCTCTGAGTCTACAACTGAAGGAATTTCACCTGGAGGCTGACCCGGTAACTGTTGCTTTAGAGTCGCACCGTTACCCAACTGTGAGGTACGAAAATATTGACCGTCAACGATATACAAAGTATTGGAAACAGCGAATTCATTAACCATTATTGACCCCTCATTAGCTCTATAGCCCTCATGAAACCTGCTTTCACATTCGGATCTGCCATCCCACGTTTCGTTGAAGCAAAGCTATCCACAGTGCTAAGGTTCCCAGTTCGCATACCAGCTTGAGCTGCGTCAGTGACAAGCGAAGGAGACTGGAAACTATCGAGCGCATAGTTACCGAACCGAGCAGCATACTGCTGTTCGGTCAGACCTGAACGTCGGAACTCGTCGTTATACAAATCAGAATAAATGTCAGTGTCCTGAATAAAGCCCATCGCAGAATCATCCGCTGTTGGCGCTCCATACATATCGCCCGTCATTTGATCCTTCTCGGACCACGGCACGTTACGGGCAGCTTGACGTTCACTCCACGAAGATATGTCCCCTTCGAACTGCTGCTGGAAAGCATCCAGCGTTTCATCATCAGGAACCGTCAAGAACAAGCTTTGGTAAAGGTTCCTAAACGTTTCTCGAGCTGTGTCTTCTGAAATTGCGACCTCAGGGGTACGACTCTGATACCCAAGATTTATCAAATAGTTCAGACTTTCCTCATTTGAACTGAACGAATTGCCGGATTCGGCTAAGCGTGTGTAAGATTGGAATCTTTCGTCTTTCCAGTTCATCTCCTTTTCGGTAACTGATTCTCCCTTAAATATTTTTTCTGCGATCGTAAGACTTGTTGATGTACCAGTAGCAGCATCACCAGCAGGGTTCATATCCAAAGGCATTTCACTCGCAAACAGATAAGCAAGTTCTTTATTGTTATTGAACTTCTTCAATCCCTCAGCCACCATGGCAGAAGTTTGGCTCATGGTCCCACCAAGAGCAGCCCTCTCACGTTCGCCTTGAGCCATCAAAGTTAACCGAAAGTCAGTGCCAGTACGTGCTCCGGCTATAACGGCTTTACCGATATCGCCTTTTGATTGACCGGTGTGCGTGTTAATGGCTTGCATCTCTGCTGCTTTAAGGACGATTTGTTTGCCGTTAGGCATAGTGATCGCAAGCGTGTCTTCTGCGACGACGTAGTTCGAGGTCATGAATTCGTCTTGGCCTGCTACACCCAGCTCGCCAATGTACTGCTTTGCTGCCTCTATACCAGCCTCATCATTTTCGAAGCCTTCCCCACCAGACGCTTTGGAATGCTCACTCAGTAAGCGATAGAATTCTTCTTCTTTACCTGGATTCCATGTTATCCCATCGTCTGCGACTACCCCAATGCTCTTAAGCCAAGGTTTAAGTAACTCCGGTATTGACGAACTTCCTGCTCCTCTTTGGCTCTCAAAGCTGAAGCCAGGCTCAAACTCTATTTGATCCAGCGTCAGATTGCCGTTACTAAGTCGTGTTTCATAAATTGCAAGGTCTGGGCTTGAGGCAAAGTAGGCGATCTCGTCCTCGGAATAACCCCACTCCTTAAACTTATTTATTAGTCCTTCGGTCATCCAAGTACACTTTCAATAGGTCCCCATGTAGACATGAGATGAGTTCTCCAACCCAAACGTAAATAGTGCTCATCCTTCGCCCAAGAAGCGGCTAATTGCCTAAACGCATCTCGAACCTTTGGATCAACCTGGTCGTAAGATCCGGCATCTCGGATGTGTTTGTCTCCAAGCCATATAAGACCACCCATCTTTTGCTCACGAGAACCATTAGTAGGGTCACTCCCAAAAGCCAGATACTGGGCGACTAGCTCTTTCGAAGCTTGACTCTTCAACACCGAGTTGCTGACACTGTCGGCAACAGCTTCTGCGTAAGCTGGGTAACGCTCCCGGACTGACTGTTTCACACTTTGCTGCATGTCGAAATACCTAGACCATTTATTGCGACGGATCTCACTGATACCACCCGCTCCACCTTTTTCTTTAATTGCAGCGTCGATCAAGTCATTCATCTGCGCTACCTCCGCATAGCCACGTTCGGCTTCAGCGGCCTCAGTTAACCAATTGCCACCAAACAGCACATGACCTTGCTCACCTGACTCTTTGAGCAGGTTCTCCATGTCATTAAACAAAGGAGCGACCCTGCTGAATGTGTCAAACACTTCAGAGGCTTCCGCATCGTTTTGAATTTTGAACCCTTGAGGGAGGAACACGTTAAGAATCGGATTCGTTGAAACCTCATCAAGACCAGACTTGTTGAACGTGTTCATGAACGGGCGGTTAGCGCCGCCCAACTCGCCGGGTGTTAAACCATAAGCAAACACATTCAAACGTTGAAGCTTCTCCAAAATCGGTAAACGTTCCCTAAATAGATCTGTCAGATTGTATTCCTCGTCCAAGAACTCATACGTTTTGACTGCATCGTGCAGCATCGCTGCCCTCGACCAGTCTTGACTCAAATAGTTCGCTGCATGCCCGAACGTTTTCTTCGTGAAACTGAACGGGAAGAACACAGCGTTCGCATTCATTTCGGCGGCAGAACGAGGATTCAATCCATATGTGAAAGCGTTCTTAGCTGTCTCATATGCCTTAAATTTATCCATTCCGTGGAGGCGAGTAAGATCTGCGTACAGCGAAGCCATCCAGTCTTGAGTGTTGAAACCCAAAACGCCGATCTGACGGAAACGGGCAGTAGTTGCCTCTAACGCATCGTAATCAAAATCTTTACGTGCTTTACCCATAGCAGCAAACTCGTCTTGAACATCTTTCCACTCATTATCTGCTTGCGTAATAGCTTCCGGTGTTGGTTTCTTCGAACCGTGGATCTGCCGGGCACGATCTCTTCTCCAACGAGTTGGAGTCATATTGAATCGCAGGCCACCGGCTTCCTGCACAGACTCAGGGATGTTGCCGATCTGCGACAAGACCATACCTTCGGCGTAGCGGGAGGCGTCAAAGATTGGAGACAGCGTGAAACGCATGTAGTCACGCATCGTTGCTAAAGCATCAGCGGTGTAGGAGTAGTGCTTCCACTTTTGACTGTTGTCAAGCTTGAGTGCTCTGTTAGCTAAACCTCGACCACCTACATTAGTTTTCAACACCTGGGCGCTTGAACGTTTGCCGCCCACTCCCACGACTTTGAGCATTCCTTTTTGGGCTTTGAAACCGAGGTTGGTGCTAGCCGCCGTGCGGCCAAGCAAAGCAAAACCGAAGGCATGATATCGGTTCAGACCATCTTCTTGCTGTGTGTCTGCAAGGGCATAAGCAGGAGCACCAATTGCGGCTGTAAGTAAACTTTTTGAAGCCATTTGAGCGCCCTCCTGATAGTTCTTCTTTAAGACACCAGCGCCCCCATCTACGATTCGGGTCTTCGACAAGAACCTCATAGCGTTCGTTAAGTTCGGATTGGCTTGCAGCCGATCCTGCATCGACACAAGCTTGCCTCGGACCTTAGGTCCAACATCTCGAGCGCCTTTCAACCCATCAACAATTTTGATGATTTCGTCTTCACTGTAATTCTTGGCTTTAAGCCCCGCCATCATCTGTTTCGATATACGATTCGTTCGAACTAGATCGGCGGGGTTTTGGGGGCTGAATCCCGACTGGATGTTCGCCAAGCCTTTACTTGTACGGCCTAGGCGAGCTGCAGTCTTCAAATTATCTTCGAAATCTTTAGATATGTCCCGAGCGATCTCTCGAAGAACGTCAAGCAACCTATCTAAATCAACTGAATCAGTCTTAGAGAAATCGTGAACCCCATCAGCAGAATACAAACTCTTCACCAAGCTGTTACGCAACTGAGCGTTATAAATCATCGTTACTTGGTTCTGGTCATACCTTTCACCAACATAGCCAAGCTGCCTGGCTGCCCGTAAAGCTCGAGCTTCCGCACGTTCCATGTTGTCATGCCACTTACGTCCCACGAAACCAAGAGAGTCCTGATACTTACCCTTTTCTACAATGTCGTTAACTTCAACAAATCCGCTACCGACATCGTCAGTTAAGTCTCGAGGCGTTACGAATTCCTCACCGTGAACTAGTTTGTAACCCAGATCGCTCAGTTGATCGGCTAAACCTTCCGGCATCGAATCCGGGTCAACTTCCTGAGCCGTGTGTCGCACCTGTTTCTGTAAAGCTTTTATTTTTTTCTCGAGATCCAATTCGCTTTGGATTCCATGAACTTTAGCCCAACGCTCACTTGCCTCTATTTTGTCAAGTCGACCCTCAAAATGTTTTTCAAGTTGTGTGACATCAACCTGATTTTTGATCGCATAGTTACGCAAACGGCGAGTACGTCGCATTTCAGTTTCTGTATATTTCAGCTCACTCATCACTTTATTAAGATCAGCGACCTTAATGTTTGCGAACCCTGAAGTCGAAACACCAAAATCGTTTTCCAAACGGACAAGAAGGTTTCTCCACTTAGACGCTAACTGTGGATTCGTAGTGAGCTGCCTTGCGTCATCCTGCAATTTTTGTAGCGTCGTAATAGCTTTCAGTTCGCTGTTCTTATCGTTCGCTGAGATTGTTTCCTGGCGAGCGATCGTGAATTTGCCTCGCACACTGTCGTTGCCGCCGAACAAGTTGAACTTGCCGTTCTCTATAAAACCTAGGAAATCGGGATCTTCTACAACGTCACGTAAATCGAAATGGACGCTGTCGTTATCGAACCTATCGAACGACTTCAGCTTAGGTCCTGTGCGTTCCCGCCTAAATGTTTCTTTCTTACCAATTAGGCGACCAGTCTCAGGGTTAACACCTGTCTTCGAAGCAGCACGGTTCAATTGTCCCTTATTGAATGCCTCTTCAACTAGTCCCGATCCTTTGTGGAACGAATCCCATTCACCAACAGTGTCTAGCTTTTGAGTCACTGCTAACTCAAACATGCCAGGTTTCATGTGTGTATCAAGTAGCTCTTGTATCTTCGTTCGACGGTTAACATTATGAGCCTCGACCATTTTCTGAAGCTCTTCAGCTTTGTATCGTCCCGTCTCAAGAGGAGAACCCACAGGCATGCCAGGGCTTGGATCCAGGCCCCACCGAAAGTCTTGCGAATAAATTTTGAATAGCTCGTCAGCATCCTCGATGGATGTGACTCGGGGATCAGCAGCAGCTATAACCCGCAGAGACGACTGCATGTCATCTGGGTCTGCGAAACGCAGCATGCTAATGAGACTGTTCCTAGCTGTAAGGAACCCGTCGTCATACCTTGCGATACCGTCAATGAAAGGATCAGTGTTTTCAATCAATTTCGAAACATGCACAGCGTGAGCATCGATAGCTGCAGTGACAGCCATCCAAGTCATCCACACCCCAAGCTCTTCCCTGTTACCGCCAGTGAATTTGTCAGCTAAAGCTTTAGTAGCACCTTTCTCTTGCACTTCCGCTGTCCAGTCAGCTACTGCCTTGGCTTGAGCTTCTGCGAGAAGCTCAGGAGTTAAACTCGGGTCATCTATTCTGTTGGCAAGATTCACTCCGACCGCATTGCTCATTTCCTCACTGTAGAAAGCAGCGTTAGCTACTTTCTTGAAGTTAGAGAGGTATTTGAGGGGATTGCTTATCACACCAGGATTAATGACCGTGGTTGGTGTGAACATAGCTTCGAACATGATTGAAGATGGGAGACTGAACTTTGTTGGCTCCCCATAGCCACGCATGAACTGAGTACCTGACTCGACTCCAGGGATATCCGATAGAGAAGCTCCGCCTTCATAGCCGAACGCTTGCTCAGTTCGAGAAACTACGCCGAGCTGCATAGCTTTCTGAACGCCTTTCTTGGCGATCATAACTTCAGGAACTTTCCTCCAAGCTTGCATCTGTCTACCGACAGCCATACGGCCCGGACTCACAGTACGACCTGAAGCTGCTAACACGTCAGCGTTAGGAGCTATACGGCTAGAGAGCATGCCGCCTCGCTGCATCCGAGCAATATCTGTTCCAACATCTGCTGTTTCCATAGCCATTCGGCCAATCTGCGGATTCAGTTTCGTCAACGGCGCATACCTGGCCCCGTTAGCTGCTTGTAAAGCTTTAGCTCCAACGATGCCACCCTTTGCGGCCTTACCGAACAGAGCGACCTGACCAACACCAGAAAAAAGTAACGCTACGTTCACTACAGGCATTGCTAAATCGTCTAATGGTCCGAGCGCTTTCCAAACACTTTTGAATGACTCGATGGGATTAAAGTTCCTCAATTGCATGTTCTTTAACGCATCAGCTAAATGCGGCAACGGATTCCGCACCTCTGAAGCGACCTGATCGATATCCCAAAACAAACCAAGTTCGGTAGCTGCCTCCAGCAGACCGGTGGGGGACATCCACTTATCGAATGTGTCCATCACTTCCATGATTGACGAACCAGGCCCAGGAACGTTGCCTTGCTTAGCTCGAGTCAAATCGTCGCCGCTTACATCCCAATACAAGTTGTTTAACGATGGGTCCCAATTCGAATCAGGTGACAACGTGCCAGGCTCCACATATCCAAGACGCACAGCACGCTCTTTGAAAGCTTCAACACCGCCAGCATCTACTCTCCGAGGCAACCGAAAGTTGCCAATACCTGACGTTAACCGCTGCACTTGTTCACCGGTGGTGTAACGCCGTCTGGTGTCCGGAGGGCTAGAGACTGGGTTCGACACATCGTTATCGAGGCCAGTTAAGAAGTTTTGTAACCCGAGCGTGTCCAAACCAGAGTTAGCAGCTAAGTCTAGACTGACCATAGGGGGCAGCTCGGGAAGAGACCACGACTGCTCAATCGATTTGATAGCTCTAATGCCTGCGTCAATCCCTGGAATTTCCATTACTTAACGACCTTGAACTCTGGGAAGCCGTGTGTACGGCCGCCTTGTTTTGAACCGCCTCTGAAACCAGTCCGGTTCAGGAACTGCACCATTTCATCCATCAACGTTGGGTCCATACGCCCATTGCCTTGCACATCTGGAACGTCTACTTCAGAGCGGAAACTACCGCTACGGAAAGAATCCTCAGAACCTCGAGAGGTCAGCCTCCACACCACAGTCCGGTTCGGATCAACGGTAGGAATACTTGTTTCCCCTAAAGCTAACTGAACTAAACCTGTTCCTTCTTTCGGCAGATGCACAGCGATTTCGCTAACTCGCTCACCATCAACAAGCACATCAAACGGATGCTTAGCTGACCAGGCGACATCTTCCCACTGGTCAATACTCGCTGGGTTTAAGACTTCGCCCGCACCATCCCAGTACCATTTCCCATTCATCTTCTGATATTCAGGTTTTGAAGTTCCGGAGTAGCGGCTCGTTGACGCATTCTTAAAGTACTCGTACAAACCGTCTTCCTCGACCCATGCCTGCACTGCGTTAGCCGCATTAGGGTCACCTTCTCTACTCATGTGCTGAACAAGGTTTATGTCGTCTTTGTAGTAATGCTCATAGACCGGAGCCATACCTCGTGGAATAGCTTCACCGTTCCCATACATCACGAAATCGAGGATCTGTTCGTTATACACATGGTCAACCATGCGTCCCTGATCCGAACCCTTCAACAACCCAGGATGGGCAGATAGTGTCTTATCTGACCAAAGTTCCTGCGGGAGAACTTTAGCTTTCTGCTCTGCGAAATTACCCGTATACGAAAGACCTTGACGTATAGACCTAGATGCCTTTGCTCTGTTCTTCTTCGAATAGTTCAACACCGCATTCTGTGCAGCCGTTTCGGAATGCATAGCTCCTCGAGCGGACTCAGAGAACATTTGAGAATGAATCAGATAAGCGGCTTCTTCACCATGTCTAGTGAAAGTGTTGCCCATCACCGTGTGACCAAAGAAGTCATGCACCGCTCTGAAGCGGTCATTCTGTTCATTCGACATGTAAGGATGTCCACCAGTCGATTCGCTCGACAAGACCTTTATTGTGTTGTTGTCACGTATGTCAGCAGCTAACTCTGCGGGAGACGCATAAGGGTTCGAGTTAACTACCTCAACTTTCATAAACATGACTTCTGTCATGTACTCGTATTGAGCATCAACTTCTCGAGCCATCTGGTCGTAGGACGCTATATCAACGTCATTCATCACCGGATCCATCTCGTCATAAATGTTTGCTACACGCCGACCCTGTTTAGAGTCTGTTTGAGTTCGGTCAAGAGATGAAGGCTTACCTTCCAGCTCAGTCTTAGTGCCTCGGAAAGCAAGTTCCTTTTTGACACCACGCACAGGACCCAATCCGAAGACTGAACCCCAAGCATCAAGATAACCTTGCTTCGCCGTAGCAGCCGCAGGCGCATGACCCGCTTCCAAATGAGGGTTAGCTGAATGCATAAAGTTTCGTGCTCTACGCATCATCTCAGGATCATCAAAAATGAAATGAGCACCAGAACGAGATTCGGTGTCAGTCACTATGTCAAGATCGTTTCGATTTAACCCTGCTTCTTCAATGTCTTCAAGCGACCAATACTTGCCACCGTCCTCGTCTTGCCAAACTGTTGACCGACCTTGGAACTGTGGCTCTTCAACTAGCCGGTGAGTGATACCCGCATCGTTCATGAGACCAGACATATGTTTGTGAGCTTGCTGGGCTCTAATACCGTGGTTAGTGGTCACAGGCGCAGAAATGCTTATAGCCATTTCGCCCTCAAGTCCAGGCATAGCTCTGTTCCCAGGTTTTATACGGCTGCCCGTAAACCCAGCACCTTTAACTTCGTCAAAGGTTTGATCCCTCAACGTTTTCTCATAAAACAATTTGCTGGAACCCACAACCATTGGTTGGCGGGGTCGAATGTCTTGCCCTTCTGGCGAGAACCCGAAACTGCCGTAACCACCAGTCATATGTGCCCCACGAGGGGCCTGTACCTGTAAACCGTTTAAGCCTTGAGCTAAACCTATTTCTCGTGATCGAGCGCCTAACCCTGAAGACATTCGCTGCGAACCGGATTTATTTCGACCCAGTAAATCTTTAGGGCGCCTCCACGTTGGAGTCGATACCTGAGCAAGACTGCGATGCGTGAACGCCGGTGGTAACGGAGTAGTAAGAGCATCAATAAGTTTCTGATTAAATACTTGAGCAGGGCCATGACCGTGAATCCAGTTAGATGGCGACTGGATCTGCTTAAAGGTTTCCGGATCGTAAGTCTTGTAATTCTTGGTGGTGCCCTTCCATTCCCTCCACTCGACCCACGCTATTGCTTGTAGTTCGCTAGGTGTGAGTTTTCTAACGTCACCGTTAGGGAATGTGACCTCGCCGATTTGCTCAGAAGCGATCTCGTACGCTCTTCTCACTGAGCGGTAAAGGTTGCTGCCCATTCGGCTATCAGGAGCGATAGGGAAACCTAACGCAATAGCATATGCGTGACGGTCTATAACTACCGGCACCTCTTGGTCTAGCTCACCGAATAGGTACCTGGCGTTGTAGTCATCGATCTCGCCTGTCATTAATCCAAAGACCAGGGCGTTATGCCGGTCAAGGTCATCAACATCCGACTGTAGGATTGCTTCAACGAAGTTCGGTTGCTTTAACGTATCTCTCGCACTCATTTTGTTAGTGAAAAATGATGTGACCTGATCGTCACTCATACTGACTAAGTCAATAACGTTCTTAGCTTCTGCCGTCGTGGACTTAATACCAACGACGTTGTTCATGTAGTCAGCTAACTGCTGTGGCTGAGCCGTAGGGTGATCGGTCAAATACCTACCAGCAGCTACAGCTTTTTCAATGTTCTGCTCCCACAGCTCTCCGGCTGACATAAGAGAAGCGACACCTACCAGTTTCTTGTGGCTCATCCCAATTTCGTTCGCCGCACCAAGAAGGTCGTCTGCAGCGAACTTGTACCAGGCAACACTCGTGTCCATCTGGCGTTGAGACTCTGGGATGATTCCCTGAAACGCCGCTGGAGCTTTCCTGATCGCTTTGTTATTTCCCGCCCCAATGTCCTGCGGGCGTAAGATCTCAGGCACATCACCCTTAAAAACTTTAAGGCCCTTTATTGCTGCACCTTGCAAATCATCATTACGAACAATCTTCAACGGAACCGCTTCGAGCCCCCTCATATCTGCGGCAGCTAAACGTTTGTTGCCGTCTATTAGAGAAGCAGCACCAGTCCTAGGGTTGTACTCCAACACCAAAGCTTCACGAATACCGTTAGCTCGAATATCATCTGAAAGTTCTCTAACATCGTCAGTGACTTCAAGACTGAACTTCTTTAAGTCTGCAACAGGAACAACTTGTGTCAGCTCGTCTGCGGCTAACGCAGGATGTGTTGCCGCTGGACGCATAACGGCACTCTCGAGTTCTTTCATTCTTCCCGAAACTCGCCTTTGAAAAAAGTCAGTGATGCTATTCACATAGAAAGGAATTGCTTGAACCGGGTTCACCATTGCTTGCGTCGTGATACGCCGCTGCATTTCGGCTTCGTCAATGTTGGCTAAGCTCCGACCGTCAACGTCCATAACCTGCAAATACACCATGTCTGACTGCGAGTTTTTGCCTAAATGTATAGCTTTGACACCCACACGCAAATCACTCAAAGCCAACTCGGGATGTCCGTTACCCATTGTTAGCTTCGCTAACTGAGTCAAACCTGCACGAAGTTCGGCCTGTTCGATCTCCGTTAGTTCTTTACCTGACATCATTTTCTTAAAGTGTTTGTCAATAGCTGGCATCCCTTTACCGAGACGCAACTCAGGCTGGTTAGCCCAACCCTTTTTCTTAGTGACAAGATGATCAAACTTCGAAAGTTCAAGAGCGACAGCAGCCACCCGAACTTCACCAAGTGTCATAGGCGGTGGTTGACCAGGTTGCCCTCCAACGTTTTGAGACATCCGGTAGTCAGGAACTTGGTCCAATAGATCGTCTGCTAAGCCTTGCAGGAAATTGTCTACCTGCACCGCTGTGCTGTTATTAGGAGTCCATTGCCCCAAGTCGTCTCTGCTGCCAATCAAAGATTGGCGAAGGTCAGTAAACGCACCCAGCTCAGAGAATTGTGGAGTGCCCATTTGGGCTCGAGCTAAAGACCCCATCGCTTGGCGGGAACGCCCACCAATAGTTGGGATTATTGACCCAGCGATGACTGGTTCGTTTAACGTTCCAGACAACTGAGCAAAAGTTGATTGGTCGGTAGTTGTAACGATTAACGGAATGTTTGTTTCGTAAGGCCCAACTTTTTTGCCAATAGGAGTCAAACCAAAAACGGTGTTCATGGTGAACGCACGAGGCTGCATTTGGGTAGCTGCGTATCCAACTGTTCCTACGCCTGCTGCAATACCCACAGTGCCAAGGGCACGCTCGACCCAACCAGCGTCAGGATTCACTGCAGCTCGTAGAGCCAACGCTTCACCTAAACCCGGTGCGCTGTAAGCCATCTGAGTGCCAAAGTCGCCTAAAGACCCGAACACATCAGACACAGAGAACCCGTCTGATGCTCGCTGCGATAACTGTTGACCCAACACGGTGGATGGCAACATGCCACTCAACATGTTTAACCCACCGCTGAGAACACCTTCTTGCCTGATCGGATCAAAGAACCCTGGTTGAGGCGGTTGCGGCGCTGCAGGCTCTACAACTTCTTCCTCTACAACCGGATCTTCGAAATCAAACCCAAACTGCTCCGGCTGCTGAGGGAGCATACCTCCGGTAAAAACCATTACTTACCGCCGGTTTTCGATCAAAGACTCCATAACTAGCTGAGCCCACTCTCTTGTCTCTTCCGAAACTTCAGGATGTGTAGTTAACGCATCAAGAATGGCAAGTCTCTGCTGGTCAGCAGCTTGCTGCTTAGGAGGCATCGGTTGAGCACCTGGTGCCATAGGTTGAGATATAGGCACATCCGGGCGTTGAGTCCCAGCCATGATCCCTTGAGGAATCATCGACGGACCGTTCTTAGGTCGGCCTTCTTTCTGAGGAACCCCACGAGTAGGTAAAGCGCCGGGGCCAGGACCTTGACCTACACCCTGCGCTCCAGGTGGAGCCATAGGAGGTAATGACGCCTTTAAGGCAGCCACGTCAGCCTTCTCACCATAAGTTCCAGACTCAGGTTTATTGACCGAAGTGTTCGCCGTAGGGGTTTTTTCTATTTCCATCTCAGCCATGAATGACCTCGCCCTCAGTTTCAATCCACACTCGAGCACCGCAACGGTCAGGGGTTTCAGAATGCACAATCGTGCAAGGCCCCTCAACAGTTACTCGCCGGTGATGAGTGGAACCCTTATATGTGCGATCAATGATCGCTGGTTCGTTCTTCTTAAGTTTCTGTTGGTGAACATGAATAACGTGTTTCACTGGCAAGACTCACAGACATCGTAGTTATCAATAGAGCACTCAATGGGAGTGTCATCTTCGAACGGGTCAAGTGCTGGGCGTTCGCCCATCAACTCAGGGAAATCCTCAAATACTTCAACGAGCGGTTTCGGTTCTTGAGGGTTTGTCATCCAGATACCTGCGTTCCGAGCATTCCGCCGTTACCAGCGGGCATTCCTAACCTTGCTAGAAGTTCAGCTCCGCCAGGGGGAGGAGGTACTGCCGATGGTGCCCCAGGAGGGCCGCCCGGAGGGCCGCCCATACCCGGATCGACCGGAGCGCCCAAACCAGTCGGGACTTGAGCCTCCAACATTTCCTGTTCAGGCTTAACGATGTACTCATCGAACAAATCGAACAAGTCATCGCCCTTCTCACGGCTACGAGCAATCTTCACAAGCGCTTCGTTAGGAACCATTCCAGATTCCAAGCCCTGCAACAGTTTCGCTAACGCCATCGACCTGAACTTCTCCACGTCAAGACGTGAACGTTCCCGACCAACATCAGTTAAACCGTCAATGTTTTCCTGCACGAACTCTTTAGAAACAAACTCTGCCTGCGAATACTGGATATGCAGCACAGCGGACTGTGCAGGGTCACGCCCTAACCCAAGCCCGTACTCGACCCGAAGACGATGCAGCGGGTCAATGTCAGTACGGGGAGTGTACTCATGCAAGAATTCTTGGTTGCGTAAAATACCGGCCGCAGTTTTAGTAGCAGGGAAATACGCTTTATCGACCTCGAGGGCGATTCGTAACGCACGCTCCATCTGCCGTTGCAGGATCTGATGGTACGTCCTGATGGCCGTGTTCATCATCCCGGCAGAAGCCTCAAGGAACTTAGCTGAAGCTATCGACTGGTCAATCTCACCAGGCCGACTCTTCGGCCAACGGCCACCAACGTGAATGCCTTCAATCAGTTGAGCCAAATCGGCTTGAACGTTAAGAGAAGACACCGCCGGAGGTACACGACCAATAGCGCCTTGTGGACCCAACTCAATAAACGAGCCACCACCGTAAGGCATCTCACCAATAAGGTCCTTCACATAAATATCTGAATAGACCGCCTGATCGGCGTAATCCAAAATCAGGCCCATTAAACGAATGTGAGCTTCCAGAAGACCAATAACCTGATCGAACTGGCCCCTTATCTCCCCGTCAAGGGAAACACGAGAACCAATAATTACAGGACAAATACCGATCTTGTTAGGTATCCGCTCCAGCTCTACAGGCAATGGCACATCCTGAGATGAGCCATAAGCAACCAAACCAGAAGCCGACGCCTGATACAGGCCAGTCAACAAATACTCTTGTTCGTCGTAATACTCGACGAGTACCACTTTGCTGTTCTCGTCCGGATCCCCATACTCGTTGTGCTCACCTAAAGCATCACGAAGTTTCATCTGATAGGCGTGAGGGATTTGCGTAAAATACACTTCCCGAGCGAACATGCAACGACGAACGTCATCACCCGGCCGGAAACCCGGCTCCGGGTAGCACTGCCTCGGATCCCTACGCTCAATAAGAGGAATCTTCTGCTCGAGGTCAGGAACAACAGTCCACACAGACATGCCGTAGGCAGCCTTATCCATCACAGAACGTGGAACCAACATGTCCATGTTGTTCACGTCCATATAGGACACCGCAATTTTTTCCATCAACGCAGCAGTTTTCTTAGCTGCCTGAGTCGGACGATCCGGTTGCACCCGAACCGTAGGGATGAGAGAAGCAGACTCAGCGGTATCTTCCAAAGCGACCTGAATCAAGTTCGGGGATCGAGAATCCACTCCCTCTTCATCCGGATCAAAAATGTCGAAATCGCCACGCACAACTCGATCAATAGTTTCCATACGAACATCACGGTCATAATGACGAGACCTCCACGATGCGTACATGTTCGGAAGATTATTGATATCTAACATCAGCTTTTTTGCACTTCGACTATTCCAGCGAGTGCTTGTTCAACCTTAGACATAGCCCTACCAGTCCTAATCTCAAAAGCTTTCTCACGAACTTCTACCTCCGTGGCATCTTTCGGCATTGCGAAATAGACGGGTCTGTCATCCACCAAGGTTGCACAAATAATCTCTTCATCCGACTTAGCGGCTTTAGTTTGGCTAAACGATTTCTTATTCTTAAAATTTTTGAACATAAGATCCTCATGGCCCCACCCGACAAGTGTCGCCTAGCCACCCGGGTTCCAAATCTCAGGGTCTATGTTCATAGGCTCAGGGCCATTCTCGATGTCGTATTCCTCCACAGAGCCGTGCGGTTCAGCTTTCCCCACCGTTTGACGGCGATACCCCCACTGACCTCGAGTCATGTGGCCCGGTCTCTGATCACGAAGATTTATGCCCCTAACTTCCTGGTTCTGGAAATCCACGACACGACGGCGACGCTTAACACGGTTAGGTACCCGCATGCGCTCATGGAACATCGGTAAATGTGCTCGGTTCATCAGCTCACGGATACCAAGATCAGCGAACCACAAACTCATGACACGGTCAGAGACCTGCCCCATCGGGAAAGCAATCAGCTCCTCCATCAAAGGCTGGAACACCTGTGTAGTGGGGGCGTTACCCCACGGGATAGAAACCAGACCGGTTTCCATCAAAGGAGCCAAAGACTCCACACCGAACTGAGGATCCCACTTGTTGCCGTGAGTGTGATGAGGAACAACCCTCACCCCTCGCTTAGCGAGGTGCTGAACCAGCTCCATGTCATACTGCACAATCTGAGACTGCACACCGTTCGACTCGACCCTCCACTCAAACAGCGGGTACTGATCGGTCCACTCCAAAATCTGGTTTTTCATCTGAGGGGCTTTCATCGACCGGACAGCCAACGAATCCACCAAATAACGTTTCCCGGTAGCAGGATCAACACCAATCAAAGTGAACGCCGTAAACCCGGAACCCTTATTGCCACCCGCCGGATCCAACCCAGCGAACAAACGCCAAGAAGAATCGTAATGGCCCCTAACACGGGAAGTGTCCTTACACATATCCAGCATGTCCTGCGTGAACGAAGCACCAACACCAGGGATATCTACCTGCTGGTAGATGAGCTGGAAATCGGCGGGGCGCATCTCCGCTCGGTGAACCAAAGCTTGCGTATACGGGAAATGTTCCGGCCATAACGTCGACTCGGTCTCATCATCCATAATGCACGGATACCTAAGAACCTTGTAACCAGTACGAGTACTCAACGTCGAATAAATATCTCCAGGGTTAACACGAGTACCAATCCAGATAGCTCGCCCCGACTTACCGATACGAGACAAAGCTTCCTTATCGAACCACTCCAACATCGCAGCAACCCGATCAGGGTTACGCATGTTGTCCAAAGTAGCAACGTCGTCAAACTTGATCACGTCAGCACGCCGACCGTAAATCTGTTGCCCTACACCCAACGCCGCAACAGTAGGATCCTTCTCCGCCGTAGTACGGCCAGCAACATAGATCTGCTCACTCGACCAGTTCGACTGGCCGTCAGGCTTAAACGGACCCCAATCATCAATCGGGCTAGGGCCACCCTCATACAGCTCAGGGTTCGTCAACATCTCATTAATCGAATGCATGAAAGTACGTGCAAAAGGCAACGACTTAGACACAATCAAAGTACGCAAATTCGGATTACGGCAAATGTCATACACCGTGTGCCAAACAGTAACCAAAGTCGACTTCGAATGGTAAGGAGGCATATTGATCAACACACGAGGATTAGATTCCGTAATCGCATCCGCAATATCTTTATGGAACCCTGGCGTCTCATGATGAACACCACAATCCGGGCACGACCAATTCTGTAAATAACGATCACAAAACTCAGTGAACGTCCCAATACGACGCTTCTCATTCAAACCCAAAGGGCCAACACGATGCTGCTCCTTAACCTCAGCAACACGAACATCCCGCTTCTCCTTCTCGCCCTTCATACGGCCAGACAAATGCTGACGAGAAACACCAAACTCCTTAGCCGACTCCGTCTGAGTCCAACCATGATTCAAACACTTATCAATCGCCGCCTTATAGCGGCGCTCCTTAGACCAAGACCGATACTTCGCCAACCGAGGTTCAGGCACCCAACACCCCCAGCGACTTAACACGCAGGGTCTGCGTTCGTTGTTGCGGTTTGGGTGTGCTCGGACGCATTGGTGTGCTTTCTTTGTGCAATGTTTTTGTGCTCATATGGTGACCCTTGACGAGTGAACAGGTTTAGGGTAATACTTTACAGAGTAAACCTTGTGTCAACATTGATGCCAGTACAAGGTGCAGTTAAATATTCTTGGAGCCGGAACCCCGAACCACTGGCAGGTTGGTCGGAACGGTTGTCACCCGAATAGGGTCAGTAAAGAATGTGTTAGAGCGACGACAGCTCTTAAGAAAAGGTCGGGGACGTACAGGGCGGGGGGATAAACGACGTACGTCCGTTCGTAGTTGAGCCAGACACAAAACGATCATCAAAACGGTTCGACGAAACGACTACCCTAGTATGTCGTTTTGTCGGCGACTAGGTGTAGTCCCTTTCCCCCGCTTCCCCGCCGCCGAGCTTATGCACCCCGGTTGCTGGTTGGCTCGATACGCCGAGTTTCTGGGCTCTGAGCACTGTTTCGGTCAATTTCAGCAGCGGGACCGGTCAGGGTTCTATTCGCCGTAGATCATTCACCCAGGTCGTTCCCTGTCTGGCTCTGTTTAGCTCTGGTTGCCCGGCGTTCGTTAGAGATTGGACG
>UEXM01001152.1_pt1 | contig 23713 bp, 20 predicted proteins | sample 1796661 | NCBI WGS metagenome assembly UEXM01 (sample SAMEA4772469, study PRJEB27181) | metagenome | reverse complement strand
GCTTCACCTTTAACGTCAGCGTGAGAGCCACACTTGTGCCCGGCCATTTAGGTGTTCGACGGAATACGTTTATGTCGGCTGAGGCCGCTGCTCGCAGGCGGCGCCCCAGATCGTCTGGCGTGGGCGCTTGCATGTCGGGCCCGTACGGCACGTTGTGCATCACGCTACGCCACGAATCCTCGTTCGTCTGTCTCTTCCACCTGCGCAATTCCTCGACTGTGAACTTCGAATCCTTGGCGTCGACGGCACGCCCGTGCACGTCGCAGAGCCAGATGCCGTTATCGGCGGCTGCGCGCTCGTCAGAAGTCATTTGCGCGTTGTAGCGGGGACCGCCAGGCGCGGCAGCGCAGATGTGCGATGCTTGGCCGATATTGATTTCGCCTGCGCCATCGGATGTGGCGGCGTGGGTCAAACGGCGGCATGCCGGGTTGGAGCAATGGCCGCGCGCTTGCCGCTCTATGGCCCGTTTGGTTGAGGGCGAAAACTCGTCTCTGTTCTTACTCTTGGCCATTGCCGGCTAGCTCGGGTGAGGTTGTTTGGACACGCTCGGACGCTTGTCCTTCGACCAGAATACTGTCGATCTCTGCAGACATCAAAAGCAGAGACACATACCCCGCTGCCTCGGCGATATTGCTTGCTGTTCCGCCGATCGCAGCCTGCGCTTCTGCGGCTAAATCAACGTCCCCGGTTCGCAGATGCTCGATCAATTCGGCCACATCCCTTTGCAGGGCTGGATCACAAGCATCGAGCCGTCGGGTCAACTCCTCGTACTTACTTGCGAAGGCGGCCTCCAAGCTCATACGGGCTGCAATTTCTTCTTCTGGACGAGTCTCATTACCGAAATGTTTTCGATCCATTGCTCCAAGTTCGCTGGCAAGGCTCAGCACCTCCCCAAACATGCTTGCCACAGCCGATGGGGCTTGTGGGAGTTCGAGTTGTTCGGCCCAGAAAGCTGCGCCTTCCACGTCAGGAAGGAGAGTCTGGTATCCAGACTTTGCGAGCGCCGGGAACGCGACATCCTCATTGTAAGGCATGACCGTCAGGTGGATCGACGAGTCCACCAATGACCGCACGAGTTCGGCGTGTTCAGCGAGCGTCACCACCGCATCTGCAATGTTGGGTGCGGGCAACAGCGCGAGAACATCTACTGGTGGCCACGGTAAAATACCCTTGGCGTTAACGCGAAGATGAAACTGTGCGACGAGCCTGACTTCCTCGGCCGAGCGTTCAATTTCTGCCTTTCGCTGAGCTAGTCGTTTTTCCCCCGCAGCTTTGGCAGAGAGGTATACGCGCCGCATGGCGTTGCCAATTTGCGCACCTTTGCCGCGCGCCGCCCAAGTTACCCCCGGCGCTTCTTTCCTTTCATGGGCTTCTCCGGCCAGAACTCGTAATGTCTCCAAGAGCGTCTTGAGTCGGGTAAGCATTAGCGGGGGGGCATCGGCGATCAGCTGCCAAGGCTCTTCGGCAATTGCAGTGTCGACATCAGCGATGAGATCGCTCAACCAGGCAATGTATGCGCCAGCTTGGTCGGGCAGGATCGCGAACCTCTTGATTATATTAACGCTTGCGCTGTGCAGGAGGTTCTGAAACTTGGTGACGGAGGAGTTGAACTCTCCGCTTCCCGCACCCGACGCTTCTAATGGCGAGACAGCGGGAGGTGTCAGCGCTTCAGTATCCATATTGAGTGAATTCAGCCTGTCGACGAGGCCAGCGAGTGCATCCTTTCCTCGGAAATGCGCGTCGAAGATCTTCTCCAATGTCGGCACAAGGGCCTCGAGAATGGCCACGCCTCTTGCAAGATAATCGCTATAGCTCGGAGCGGCGACGCGGCGGGAAATCAGATTACCCCACCGCCGATTCCACTGAGGAACTGATGGTGGGGGAAGATTGTCACGGAAAATTCGTTTTGTCGCGAGAGGCATGTGGGCAAGTCCTGCCAGCTCACCGCTTGCCGTAACGGCGTTGGACGCAGCAATCTCAGCCGACGGGCACAATGCCAGAATCAGCTCGCACAATCTCACAACCGCGTCATGCGGATTTTCCTGTACGGAGCCGGCGACATACCAAAGGTCGCAACGAACGATAACCCCATCATCCGAATCTTCAGTAGTCACAGGTCCGGCCCAAGCCGTCTCTGCCTGGGTCCGTGCAAATAACTCCTCTTGCCCGACATCAGTAACCCACTGACTGGCAATCTCACGATCAAGGACGGACAGAGTGCCCATTACTGAACCCACAAGATTTAGATCGGCGTTCAACAGACCCTCTGGAGCCTGCACGAGACTTGTCCTCACTGCGGCTGGTACAGGAATGCCAACCAAGGCCGCGAGAATTTCATCGAGACTCGCCAGATCCGCTGCCTTTATCAGGGGAAACAAGGTAGAAGGTGATATACGCTCCATCAACAGACGGCGAGGGTCATCTTCCGGCGAACCTTTGATCTGTGAAAGTCGATCCGCCGCGGCTTGGACCTCTGTAATGGTGCTGAGACTACTCAGATCAATACCGGCGATCCCGAACGTTGCGGCGCTTCCGACTTGCGTTCGCGGCAGCGCACGCGCTTCAGGCGTGTTCAACCATTCGTCCACGCCCGAAGAAACGCGGCCCGAACCTAGGCCCCGAAGCGCTGAAGCCAACGCCAGCGCATCCTGTTCGTCCTCCAATCGGGTAATCAAGCAATCGAGCACTATCGGAACAGGCAAACGCCGCGCAGATAGCGTGTCTGCGACCAAGGGCTCGAGATCGGTGGCGGGAACACTTGCGATAGTCCGTTCGAAACTCGTTGCAAGGGTCGGCAATATCGTCTGGTGCGTGAGCTGCAGCAATGCTTCGGATCGAAGTTGATGTAGGCCAGTGAGCGCGCCCGGAGAAGGTGAATTAACCAGATGTTCCTGGATAAGTCGCTGTAGGGCGCGTGACAGATCTGCTTCACTGACCGAGAGCGCGCGTGCCAATCGCGATGCATCGACTTCAGCATTTGCTGTGCCTGCCCAGGCGGCGGATCGTAAAATATCCAGTTCAAGGGAGCGGTTCGGATCTGAAACTCTGGCCGCGACTTGATCGGCGATAAGTTCGTGCATCCTTTGTCTGCGCGTCAGGATATGGACATATTCGAGAAGAAGACCATCGCTCATCTTCCACGGCTCGCGCCAACCCGCCCAGTTCGTCTTTTTGTCTTCGCGCAGTTCTAGCCAGAGTCGTTCTGCGAGCTCATCATCGGGAACGGCGCGTATTTCGGCTGCGCGCGCGCGCTCGGCAATCAGCGCGACATCTTCTTCCCGGACCGAACCGAGCAGGACGACGCCGGGCACAGACATCGCTTCCTTGAGCAAGGCGCCCCAACTTTCCGGTCCATTCCGGCCGACATCATCCATTACGAAACCCAAGGGACTGTCTTCTGAAGCGCGGAACGTCCGGACTAACTGGCGCAGCGATGGAATATCCGCAGCCCTCAGACGACGGATACGAAACCACCGCACCGTATGGCGCAAGGTGTTGGCGGCCTCCCACATTAAAGCGGATTTTCCGGCTCCTGACGGTCCGACGATCAAAGCGGCCCTGCGTTGTTCAATACCTTCCACCAATGCCGATCTGGTTCGGGGGCGTTCAGCCACCAATCCTGCCGCGATGTGACCGGGTTCTGCATCGACCCCAAGATAGAAGTTCGGATCGTTGAGAGGTGTGAGGAAATCGACCGGTTCGCAGACGCCATCCCTGAGGGCGCGCTCAATCGCATCAACGTCGATAGCGGCCAAGACATCGCGGATCGACGTTTCGGTGTCAGAGATCGAAAGGCCACTATAGTTTTCAGGCGCTAATCGGCCATTCGCGTCAGCTAAAGAGCCCACGCGAACGAGCAGTTCGGCAAAGCACATCTGGGCTGCAATCCGGGCGCAGTTCAACCGATCGACGATCAGGCTGATCGCCCATTCCTGTGGCGAGGTCGCCACGCTGATCGATGTTGTTGGGAGAAGATCTTCGGCCCCACTGAACTTTGAAAGTCTGGTGCTAATTGGACCTTTGATTGAGCGGACTGCAGGATGGTCGTCGAGGGGATTGAGGCCTGCCACCTCCCGCTCAAGAACGAGTTCCAGTCGCTGGGGCCGCGGTACGGAGCCAAGCGACCGATTCCACAGATCTTCTATGTGTCCGGCCGTCTCGCCTTCTGAATAGTCCCCAAGGTGTTCCCGCCGGCTCTTGACCTGGACAAAGCTCGTTGCTTCGCCACGCAGCTCAATATCGTCGCCACCTTCCGGGATCACGGTGGCAGGCGCTCGCTGACCAGCCCATATCTCCACTGCTAACCAAGCGGACACGGCGTCTTGGTAGCGAAAGCCGCGGCCTGCGTTGGATCCAGCCCTAGACGCAGCCTTGGCCGATTTAGACGATGGCTTTGGGTAGCGAACCCGCTTGTTGTGTTTGGACTTCTTCTTCAAGTATTCGATCCCTAGCGCAAACACGCTGTGCCACTGTTACTACCGCGAAGCGATGTGTCGATCGCGAGCAGCAATCTCTTTAGCACCAAACAAGTCATCGGACTGTTGAGCATTCCTGATAGCCCGCAATCACCTGAACGTCCGACTTTAGGGCGCAAGGCAGTCGTATTCACATGCATTCACTGTTGCCTAATGTCAGATACTCACTCATATTTCTGGCACTAAGAGATGCATGCCACGGATAGCTGAGCAGATTCTAACCCATGTAGCCGGCCTGCCGGCAGCCTTTCCCCTTAAATAGCATCATTCAAAAGGCGAGTAATTCATCAGTCGAAATTATGGGCTAGAAGTGTCCGGGAAACCGGGATCAGTCCAGACACTATCGAATCAGGAGAATATCGGATCGAAATATGATGGCCGGACGCTTGCTTTCATTCTGCATAGTTATAACTCCATATAAAAGGAAAGCCCCGGCATGGCGTCCGGGGCTTCAGGCGGTGGATCATTGATTGAGTTCTTGCAGGTAATTCATCAGGTAGGCTTCCAGAACCCCTCCGGGTAGTTCATATGCTCTGAATCCAGTATTGCGATGGCGGTATCCTCATACAGCTGTAGCTGGACATCCTCGGGCCAGACCGTGGTTAAATACTCCACGACTTCATCCAGATGATTACCTACCTCCGGCAGCTCCGGTGTTGTCATGGCAAGGTTCCTTTATTTATCGGCGGATGGGATTAAGCAGAGAGGTCTAGCGACGATTCGACAGGCATGCCAGCAAGGTACTTCAGCTGGCTTTCGATTAGGTATGCAACATCATCCTCTGTCTCCAGAGATGACAGCAGTAGGTGAACTATCAGGGGTTCAAACATGGGAATTGCACCTTGGTAAAGGTAAATGAAGAACTGGGAAGGACGGCAAGGAAGGCCACAAAAGCGATGCTTCTGAAGAAAAAATGTTATTAAAACAAAAAGTTAAAGAGTATTAACTTCGTATTGAAATTTGGGTCGGTATTGGGTCGGTAAGCGGGACATGCGCTGGGAGCCTATTGGGAAGGATTTATACAAATCAACGGGTTATGTAAACGAGGAAGTATACGAGTAATGGACTGGAGATACCTGCAATCAGGATGTGGCGTGGCCTTTCTTGCGTGCTGCGTCAGTAAGCATGTAGTGCCGTACCTTACCGGGCTGACGTTCAAGCAGGCCTTGATCCTTTAATGCTGCCAGCAGGAACCCGGCAGTGTTCACGCTTTTGCCTTTGAATAGGCCCCGGAACAGGATCGACGTGATCGGATCGTGGTTGGTGCAAACCTCGTGGACCTGGCTCCATGCGACCCACTCCTTGGACCAGAAGCCGCCTGCGTTGTTCGCTGTTATACGAAAGAGGACCTCACCGGCTTCATCAGTACCCACTTCATAATCGAGCACTCCTGTATCCATGATGCTTGGGCATGATCCGACGCGAACTACCTTGATATTGAGCTCAGGGGCATTCTCTGGTGCGGGTTATTCGGCGGGTTTTGAGGATTGCTTGGCTGGACTGGCTTTCTTGGCTTTTGCTTTGGCTGTCATGAATATATAGCTCCTTTGGGTAATTGACTACGGGGTATGAGACGCAGGACACTTGCCGGGGGAAGCAAATCGGGCTACTGTCCGGAAGGTTTGCTGTATGAATCAGGCGGATATGAATCTGATTTCATATAAGATACCGGTTTTACCGCAAAATCGAGTTGGTGAAACTGATAATGATTAGCATAGCATTAGCTACGCGATGCTGGAGGCGGACACACCTTTCCCGAAGCTTTACGTGAGGCGCTTTGAGATGTACAAGCCTCAATACAGAGAAATGGGGGCGAGCTTTGCATAAAATTAAAATCAATTTGATAGCTCTATGCGATCAAAGTGTAAGCTTTAGAGTATATCGAAAACCCATTGAAGATTCGGCGGAAAAAAAGCCTGCGCAGACTTATCGTGCAAGGCTGCCCGCATCTAGTCATTCTGACTACAAATTATTCGATACCTCATTTGTAGAAGAAGATGGTTTTGAACCGTTTGATTGCTTAGCCGAAACTAATATAAATCTTACAAAATATTTTATGTTTAAGTATCTTGAAGATACTTTTTCAGACGAAGATAAGTTCAAAACGACCGACTGGGAAATACCGAGATACTCCAAATACCATGAACTTCAATACACTATCAGCAAATCTAAAAACGGTAAAAACGTGGCCACCATAAGGCCATTTTTTTTTAAGAGAAAGGGCAAGTTCGGATTTATAGTTGGCCACAAGCTCATAGTGGAAAACAAAAATAATTTTAACAGAGAGGTATTGATTGAAAGCCTTTCACTAGATAACACTGGTAAGCCAAATTCTTACATATTTAGAGATAAAGAAGTACTGCTATTGGAATTCATTAAAAAAATACTACAGCCAGCACTACTAAATACCGCTATGGAAGTAAACGCCGCATTCGAGGAGGCGGAGAGTGATCTGCTTAAAAGGAAAATGTATCTAGTTGGCTCCGGGAAAAGTTCTGTCTCTCAGTTTATGGGGATAAAAAACGAAGGCCCGTATAAGCCATTTTTGGGCAAAGTTAATTTTATATTTGCATTTACTGAAAACACCAGAGGTTTAGCGCGAGAGGTTTTTTCCAGCCTTAAGGGCACACTCTACCCCGCTCAGTTCCCTGGACTACCAGCGATGTTCGGTGTGGATTTCAGTTCAGAAAACGTTAACCACATATGCATTAAAGATTTTGATAAAGGATCAATTGACGAAATTGTTAAAATGTTTGCAAATGGTGGACGTGACGAGCCAGATACAAAGACTATGGTGATAGCTATCCTTCCTAGGGGGTACAAGGACCAAGATGAAGCTTTCGATGCATATGGATATCTAAAGCTCAAATGCTTAAAAGAAGGTGCTTTCTGTCAATTTGTTACCGAGGATACGTTCTCTCTGAAGGACTCATTAAAGTGGTCGGCATCCAATATTGGACTCCAAATATTTAGTAAACTAGGGGGAATTCCCTGGCTAGTTAAACCAGCGAAAGAGGACTGTTTAATACTTGGGATCGGAAGCGTTCATGAGCGCAGTGACGAATCAATAGTTAAATTTTCCGCATACACTGTTTGTTTGGATTCAACAGGGGAATTTAACTACATTAAGCCACTTACTAGCGCTACTGATGAAAAAAACTATCTAATAGCCCTCCAAAAAGGTTTGTCGGATATTCTTGAGACGGAATCAGGAAAGCACTACCGCTCTGTTGTGATTCATATACCCCACAAACTAAAGATAGCCGAAATTAATGCGATACGAGAGGCCGTAAAAAGAAGTTCTCGACATGAAGATTTTGAATTCGTATTTGTAAGAATAAATACCGACCATCAATTTCTGGGTTTTAGTGAGCATAATACAAGAGTGCCCTTGGAGGGCGCTATAATAAGGCTGTCTTCGTCTGAATATTTAATGTGGGCTGAGGGTATTCATGATGAAAAGAAGGTGCTGCATAAAAGGACCGCGTATCCGTTATATATAGACTTTATACACACCTCGCCCGCGTTCACTGGGCACTTGAGTGTGCTTCAAGACATCTTAAACCTGACTGGAGCAAACTGGCGCGGATTTAATGCTAAGAGTCAGCCAATATCCATATACTACTCGAAGTTAATTGCTAATTTCATGAAAGAGTTCTCGCATATAGAAATCGATACGAAGCTTTCTGTAGTCAGTGCTGAGTCTTCAGCGCCGTGGTTTTTGTAGAAGGGAATACATGTATGATTCTACGTGACGACTCCGTAATATTTCTTTTAGGTGCCGGTGCGAGTGTCGATGCTGGAATCAAGCACGCCCAACAAATGACTGAGGATATAGAAACTAAAGTTTTAGATGGCGGCGAGCTGGAGAAGTATAAAGATATTTACTACTATCTAAAGAGTTCAATTATATATCAGAGAGGGTTGATTGGCGACTTTTCGTCAAACGGTACTAATATCGAAGATTTACTTTCGGTTCTTTCGGAGATAAATCTAAAGCACCAGAATACGCTATATCCATTTATAGGAAGTTGGAACGTGCACCTGCTCAAAGTGTCAGGAGAAGACTTCGAAAGGGCTTCTGATTTAGAGAGTGAAATACGAAAGCAATTGTTTAAGTGGATCAATATTCGGAGCTATGATAATGCAAACTACTTCAGCAAATTCATAAAGTTTGCTGATGAACTTGGAAGTGCACTTCGAATATTTACACTCAACTACGATCTTTGCGTGGAGCATGCAATTGAAAAAAACGCATTGGAGCTTGGTTTCAATGAATATAGGCAATGGGAGTGGTCAAGATTCGAACAAAACGAAAATACGGAAACACAAGTATATCTATATAAATTGCATGGCTCGATTGACTGGTTGCGAGATGAAAAAAAAGGCCACATCTTAACCAAATGTGATAGTCCTCAGGAGAATTCAGATCTGATATTTGGTACAACCGCGAAACTCAGCTCAAGAGACCCCTACTTATTCTACGTGCACGAGTTAAGGAAATATTCCTTGCAAGATCAACTTCGAGTAATTGTGACAATAGGTTATAGCTATAGCGATGGGTACATTAATTCATTAGTCGGGCAGGCAATTTCAAGAAACGAAAATGCAATTGTCCTTTCTGTGGCGCCGGTTGAAAACTCTGTGGCGGAAGCGTCAAGGATTTCTAGGATACTAGAGATTAGTGCTGATAGGGTAAAGATTTCAAATAGTACAGCAAAAGACTTTCTAGATAGGGAGCTTTCATTAAAGTTTATTAACAGCTTGTCGCCTCATGGGGATGATGTCCCCTTTTAGTTTATGTTCGACTTTGTAGGTGGCGAGTGATATTGGCAGCCGCCAGATCCCCATGCTACGGGCGATTTTGTGTAAGTAAGGTGTAGGTGAATGCTGTCACGCTAGGATGGGTATTCTTATGATTATTTATAGGAATATTGGTTTGCTGTTTCGACCTGAGCCACCCGAACGAGCAAAGGCTGATCCACTTTGGAAAATGGGCAACGCGATAGATCTAGAAACTGACCGAGTGTTGGCATAAGATTCCTTTTGACGGCTAACACCGCGCTTTGCGACAAGAGTGGAACGCGGCGGAAAAGTTCATTCTCCGACGATTACGTTTCGTTAGGTTTTATCTCAAATAATCTCCTTTGATTGCATCCAATTCATCATGTTTGCAAAACATTGAGGCTCCGGTATTTTTGACGCTGCTAGAATCCTGTGAACGCGCTGCTCTCTTTTCGCTGAATCAGTAGGTAGACTATTCCATTTGGGGTTGTTGCCTACTAAGTTTCGAATTCGCTGCTCAAGGATAACTTCACTTGCTATAGATACAGATAAGGCTGCATCAAACGTACAGATTAATTTGCGAACAACTGTCGCGAAATTTATGCAGTCCTTCAAGTCCAGCTCGATACTTTGACCAAGTGTTTGGCTTGGCAATATAAAATTATTACGAAACGGTGAAGGTGTTACTGCCTGGATTACTGCCAGTTCCGTATTCTTGTCAATTATATCCTGCGTCACAACGCCTTCTGAGTGAATGAATGAATTTCTGCATTCTTTAAAAAACCTATACGCGAGCAAGTGTTGGTCTATGAAAGACCAGCAATTTAAGTATGATTTCTTAAGGGTCGGAAAAAACTCATCCTTCATCAATGTCGATGCAGAAGTATTAGCTTCATTCACAGCAACTGGATAGCCAGATACTTGTCCATTTGACCTTACGCCAGAAGGAAATTGAATTGCCTTGGCGTTCCTTTCATAGGTAGATGAGGAGAATAGATCCTTGCAGATCTTTTCTGCCCAGCCTTCATATAAAGTACACACATCAAACAAAATCCATCGAGAAAACTCTTTTTCGTGTTCATTCCAATCTTTTCTAACAAACAATTTTTGGAAATCGATTCCGCCGGGAATGGGCAGTCCCGCAAGAAATTTCTTTTCAATTTCACTGATATGTAGGTCTGGAAATTGAGTGTTAAAGCCTCTAACTTGCCACCAGAGTTCACGTAACCCCGCGTAACTTCCCCAAATAAAGTTGAAAACATCACCCAGTCGGTTGTCAACACTTTGAGTCGAAGAAAAAAAGAATGCTGGCTTTGAACTTGGCATAATTTAAGAACCTAGCGCCTGAGTTAAAAGGCGCAGCTTGCTGCCTCCTTGATTGAATTAATGGTTATATAGCATAACCCGCGATGTGAGATTTAACCCATCTGGCTACACCGTCTATGCCTGGATAAATTGTTCTATGATTTACGCCGAGTTGGTTAAGTTCGATTCTCAAGCCTTTTTTGGCGCTACCAGGAATCTCTACTTCCACTAACAATTCGACGTCACCAGGATAGTTCTCGGGATCAAGCTCCGGCACATCGAATCTATCTTTAGGTAGCGGAAACGCTGTGAAGCATCCTTCCTGTGAATTAATTCTTTCATTTAAAAGCTCAGGATAGAATGCAGTAATTGAATCAATTTCCTTTATGCTAGAAGTACCTTCTTGCCAATGTAGGGGACTGAAAAATATTACACTTCCGTTCACGTTATCGAAGGCTGGGTCTTCAACCGCAAAATATAGCGCTTTCAAAGGGTTGCTTGACCAATCTAATAAGCGTGTCGGAAGTCCATAATGTTGGGCGTGCACAAGCTTCTCGATAAGCGACGCTCTGCGGAGGTCTCTAATCGGCACGCCGAATTTTTCAAATTCAAGAAGCAATTGGTCTTCGATTCCAGATATCGAGTCAAAACCACTTTGAACATACTTAGAATACCTAGCGATGCTCGGGATAAGTGCGAAATTGATATCTGAATGGCCTCGGTACATTGTTGCCACAAAGTTTTCTTTGACCAAACTGAGATACTCGATAATGTCTGACGCAACCATGATGCCTCAATGCTCCATAACATTTATATCGTGGGCCAGTACAGTTGCCCATCATTTCTGCGCGCTATCTCAATAAAGTGGTTTTTAAACTGCAGTGAGAAACCAACTGAAAGACAACTTGTTAAAGACCTGGGCTCGCGTTGCGGCACTGTTAAGCGCGTGGCCTCATATTTGGATAGTAGCGCAGGCGCGCATAATAGACATGGTTTTAGAGGAAACAGCAGAGAAAAGCAATTGCCTGGATGGCTGAGGGAGGTGGTGTGGTCGAGAAACGGATGCATAGTTCGTCACTTGTACCGGCCATAAGTCCGTTACTCGGATGCTAATTAAATGAAAAATAAGGGATTTAACGCGGGAAATAGCCAAAAATATGGTGGGCCCACCTGGACTCGAACCAGGGACAAACGCTTTATGAGTCCCCTGTGAATTAAGTCCGATAATGTTAGTTATCGGACTTTCCATCGTCAATTGTCAGATTTCACTTATGTATTTACTTCAGGTAGGTTCTTTTCCGATTTTTTAGCCCAGTTTAGTTAACACACACGTCAACGGTGGAATCCCTGTTGAATTTGGCTCGCATATACCCTAGGTCTTCCTTCCAGTATCCCAGGGATACTGACAGTTCATGAGCCCTGTTCTTTCTGGATGGCCCAGTATCCCTGGGATACTGGCACTGAGTTCCACCAAGAATGCGGGCTCAGAGACTGACATGCCCGGTTTGAGGCACTCGGCAACCATCACCGCTCTCTCTTCTGCGGTGTATCGTCTGCGACGCTGTACCTCGGTTATGACTTCGATTCTATCCATTCTTGGACACTCCTTAAGCCTAGTGCTATGCCTAGGTCCTAACATCAAACGAAGTGTCCGGTTTAATTGGGGGCTAGTTCAGTAATCAATCTGGCACCGATTTGAATAAAATTCGACCAAAAATCGAAAAATTTAAAAATAAATATTTGTCAACCCCTAATAATTTTTGCAAAACGACACTCTTTATAGTTTGAGGGCAAATAAAAAAGGCGTGGGTCCGCCAAGGGGTGGGTGTTGCGGGACGGGTATCCGGTTTCGTGGTGACGTTTGTGGTCGGCTAGGTTTATGACTTGTTAGGACCTAGCTAGGAAATCTCGGTTAGAGTCAAATCCTCCCTTTTCTGACCTAACATAACATCGCCTCTTCGCGCCGGAGGCGCGGCCCCACTATAGCTTCATGAAAATCGTTTGCTTGGATGAATCAGGCAGTGAGTCGCAGGCCGGGCTATGCCAAAAAATGAATAGAAAATCTATATCCTGTTTAATGTCCAATTTTGGACTTAAACGTGCAGCGTACCTATATAATCAAATAGTGAAATTACGCATTCCACAAGGTGCCAAGTCAAATTCCAGGAAATCTAAAAAAACAATACAATACATAACAGCTGCTTAGCGACTAAAAAGTTAAACGTGCAACGATCCCATAACCACCTGAGCATCACATATGCTGTGCCGATAAATCGAAACGTGCAGCGTTCCCATATGCCGCCGGAAGTGTTCTATTTTAGAAATATACCTTAAAAACAATGTTGTAGTGCCTCAGTAGGCGGTGACCCTGTCCCGAAAATTTGCACCATGACCTTGGTGAGATTTCCAGTTAATCTTACGGGATGTAGATCTCAACATGAGGCAACGATACACAGAAATACAGATTATCAAGGCCATCAAGGAGCATGAGGAGGGAGCCAAAGTGCCCGTAATTTGCCGGCGCCTGAACTTCAGCATCGCCACATGCCGCAGGAGTGGGTGAACATGATTGATGGCTGGGAGTAGTGCGACACATGTAAGCCAGCGCTATTGCCATCAAGTGTGTTTGTGCCGGCAATGAGGACGTCGGAATTAAAGGGTCTGGTATACAGTGAGCGCGGGAGGATACGCAAGGCCAGATTCGCTGGGGAGCGAATAAAGAAGATGCCCGTACAGTTTATAAAAACCCTGATAAGATCACTTTAAGTGACTTTTTATGGATTTTGTTAAACTTTCAAGTATTGGCTTTGGTTTATAAAAAGTGTATTTTAGTCACTATGAGTGATCAAAATGAGAGTAAATTAAACCGGCTGCTGTCTGGGCTCAGCGATACCGGTGTGGTTTCCAGCCGGTGGTTAAGGGCGCATGGCTATTCCAGCAGCTTGGTGGCTCGCTATGTGTCCAGTGGCTGGCTGGTCTCCCCGACTCGTGGGGCGTACCTGCGTAAAGGCGGCTCCCTGCAATGGGGAGGCGTGGTACGGACGCTGCAGTGGGCGGAGCGTTTGTCGCTGCATGTAGGTGGACGCTTCGCCTTGGCTTGGTTGGGACATGAACACTACTTGCGGCTAGGCGAAGCAGCGGTGGTCACTCTCTATGGGCCAGATCGTCTGCCGGGATGGGTAGGTAGGTTGCCATTGAATGAGCGTGTCGAGTATTGTGGCAAAGGCCCTTTTGATCTGCCAGCCCTTTCTTTTTCAGATGAGACAACGGATGAGGCGTTGCTGGCGCAAGGCCTGGGACGGCATAAAGCGACGTCGGGCGGGATGGTAGTGTGCGCGACTGCGGAGCGGGCCATGCTGGAATTGTGTGACGAGGCGTCTGCCAGCGATATCTATGAGGCCGACGCATTGATGCAAGGCATGGCGACCCTGCGTCCACAACTGCTTGAGATATTGCTGCAGCATTGCCACAGCATCAAGGCCAAGCGCCTGTTTCTCGCCCTGGCGGAACGGCACGGGCACGCCTGGTTTTCTCACTTGACGCTCGATAGTGTAAATCTCGGTCGTGGTAAGCGATCGCTGGTTCCTGGTGGCCGGCTGCATCCCCGATATCAGATCACCTTACCGGGAGACCTCGATGAGCAGTTGGGATAATCGCTACAGAGATCGTGTGCAGTTGCTAGTGGAAATCCTACCGGTGCTGGCAAAAGAAACTCGTTTTGCCCTGAAAGGTGGGACGGCCATCAATTTGTTTGAGCGCGACCTTCCGAGACTGTCAGTAGATATCGACCTGACCTGGCTGCCGGTCGGGGGCTTCGAGGCGGATGTGGCCGCGATATCGGCGGCGTTAGAGCGGTTGGCGGAGACACTAAGAGCTCGTCCTTTGCAGCTGCAAGTGCAGACGTCGGGTGGCGCGAAAACCGCAGGCATCACGCGATTAATCTGCAGCCGAGGTCGGGCCCGGGTGCAAATCGAAACCACCCCAGTGATGCGCGGTACAGTGCATCCGGTTCGTACCATGGTGGTCCAGCCGAAGGTTGAGCAGGCTTTTGGATTTGCTTCCACACAGGTGCTTGATTTTGCCGATCTCTACGCAGGTAAGCTTGCAGCGTCATTGTCTCGTCAACACCCTAGGGATCTGTTTGACATTGGCTTTATGCTGGACGACAAGCGGGCTGGCTCTGTGTTGTGGCGCACCTTTCTAGTGTACCTGACCTGTAGCCCCAAACCGGCCTGGGAACTACTGGCTCCGCGGGAGCCGGTGGACTTTGAGGCGATTTTCGATGCGCACTTCAAGGGGATGACCGCCGAGCCGATGTCGGCAACACAGCTGTTAGAGAACAGAGCGCGGTTATTGTCATGGATTTGCGACATGCTGGATAGGCCATCACGTGACTTTCTTTGGTCCATCGAAGATGAGCAGCCTAATTTTGGAGTGATTGACATGGAGGGGGCGGCAGCATTGCCGGGGGTAGAGCGAAAGCTGCAAAATCTTGCCCGCCGCTCCAAGGCCAAGCGCCAGGCGGATCGCCATCAACTTGAGCAGGCGCTAGAACAGATAGTACATGATGCTGTAGCGCCCCCAAACCTCTGAAGACGGGACTGTACTCCATTGATCTTTCAATGGCTTGGTTCGCATATGCGAGGCCCGATAACATAGATCTCTCCATCCCCCCCAGAACCTGCTAACCAGGCTTCGCCATCGAACTCTGCCACCTCCCATCGACCCCCGGGACGGCATTTGATCCAGTAAAATCCTGCTTTACACCTTCTCATCTTGATCACAGCTGAACTCCTTCTGGCTAATTGCTTTGGTACTGCCCGAATATGTTATAGACCATGTCTGGTGATCATGCCGGGAAAACAATGAAGAGGCTGTTCCATTTTTGGGCGCCTATTTTTTCTTTGCTGGTTTCAAGTTGCCTAGAGGGTATCTGTCCGCCGTGTCGTATACAATGGCGAACCACACTTGCCTTGGTTGATTCGGTCTACCAATGACATGAGCACTGCAGGGTTCAGACTTGCAGCTGACTGGCTGAAGAGGTTGGGCAGTCTAATTTCATGATCGCAAAAGTCACCGAGCACTATCCCTTCCTTCGCAAAAGCGACGCCATCTCGACGTTAACACCTTGTCGAGTATCAGCTCGATTTACAGACTAATACCCTCAAAAGAGAAATTTGGGCAGAAAAAACGATATACAGATGAGCAGATCACAACTTTTTTGCAGGAAGCTGAATAGGGTGCACCTCTGGCCAAGATAAGGTGGCCGGGACGTTTAATAAAAATCCGTCAACAGCTTTGAAGTAACGATTCAAAAGCTCTTTCTTCGCCCGGTGATGGGTCCAGCCCATATATGCTTACTGTCCTAATGAAACGAGCAATATACCCACACCGGTTTGCCGGCGGAAGCCACTCATCTGGTCCTCTGGCTCCTCTACTACGATTCAGGGCGGCTTCTGCCGGTAAGAGATTCACTGGATCATTCGCAAACGCCTCCCGTCTGATTTGTGTCCAACTCGATGCTCCTCGATCCCAGGCCCATTTCAGAGGCACGACATGATCGATATCGATATCTGACGAGTTCTGAATAACCTTGCCCGTAAACGGTGATACCCATCGGCCTGTCACCACTTGGCAGCGCGCTGTGTCGGCAAATCGGACAGCTGTGCTCGAGGTTGAGATCAATGCCTCAGCGCGGCTTTCCTGGCAATCGCCATCACTATCATCCCAGCCATGACCAAACATAGAACGATCGTAGCTTGCCGATGCAGTGTCATTGCGTGGCGGTGGGTCCGCTGCCGGGCGAGCAGGGTCTGATGGCGCGGATAAATTGGCTGGGAGTCGGCCACCGCTATCCAAGCACGCCTGGATAGTTTGGAAGGGCCTAAAGTTCTTGGTCCGCTCATAGTAGCTGCTCTGTGGTGGGTGGCAGATACCGGAGTTAGATTTTTTGATGATGCCCGACTACGAGTGAACTGGAGACCCGAGAACCATCAAGAATAAAGATAGTACAGCGGGCGCGAATAGGCGCTGGCGATTCATAGTGATCCGAGATGGGAAGGCGAGTATCACCCGAGTTTAGATAGCCTTCTCAGGCAGGGCAATGCCTCACAACGCTAACTAATCATCTCTTCCAAAAAAAACCGAATCAGTGTTTCACTCAACACACCTCTTGCGTACCGGACCGGTTAGGCCTACAATCTATATGTCGTTGTTTTTAAACGACTTATTATAGTATATATTAATTCATTTGCCTCTCAGGTGAAGGTCTAAGTTTATGAGTAATCAACAGGTCTCCATTGCATTTGGGTCGGATCTTCACCTCAGAAGGGCCGGTATTCAGCGCAGCAGCAAAGCACTCGGCTTTCCTGAAAGTGCAGATGTGATCGTGCTGGCGGGGGACATAGCCGATGGGATGCACACGGCAATGATCGCCTTCGAGCTCGCCGATAGACATCCTACTGCTCATATCATCTGGGTGGCGGGAAACCATGAATTTTACAATACGGTCATTGATGACCAACTACAAAGGTTTCGCGAAGCTTGTAATGATCACGATCGCGTTCATTTTTTGGAGAATGACTCGGTTGAGATTTTAGGGGTCACTTTTTTGGGCTGCACGCTTTGGACGGATTTTTCTATCCTTGGCGAGCCCGAGCTAGCTATGGATGCGGCCGGCAGATGTATTAGCGACTTCTCATTTATCACGACTCGGCCCACGGTTACGTTCATCCCGATGGATGCTGCCTCCCGGTTCAAACAAAGTTACGCGTATCTGGATGAGGCCCTGGCTGCTTGTGATCCCGACAAAACAGTAGTCATTACCCATTTTCCGCCGGGACTTGAGACGCGAAACCCCAGTTTCCCGGTCGACGCGATAACAGCCTATTTTCAGGCTAACGTTTCTTTCATAAGGGAGACTTATCAGCCAGCGCTGTGGATTTATGGCCACAACCACTTCAGCAGTGACCTGCAAATCGGCGACACACGAGTTGTCAGCAATCAACTGGGATATGAATCTGAGGACGGGCGCATCCCTGCCTACGACGCAAGCCGGCTAGTTTATCTGGACGGAGGTAAAGGTGACATTAGATCGTAACGAGTCGCTTCTTCAGTGGATAAAGTTGATTAAAGGTGGTGGCGATCCGTGTGACTTTGGGTGCAGCGAAGAAAAAGTCGACGCGATGATTGCCCGCGCCCGGCAGCTATATCCACTCAAGCCGTACTGCGTCGTAGCGAATTGGGCCTGGGGTGATATTGAAATCGACCCTCGACAGGCAGATGAGGTGGCGCAGGCAGGTGTTCTGCCAGTTTTTGTATACGGTGGGAAAATAGTCCGGGATGAGGTGGATCGATGGGCTGAGGGCAGCTGTGTGAAGACCACCTTCTTGGTCGGGTTTCATGATGAATGTATCTTCAGTACGCAGAATTCAAACTACATTCTCCTAGGCCCTGGCACTCGTCTCACGGTCACACCGTCAGTCTATAACGGATTCCATTTCTAGCGCTTAATGATAATCGTAGGGCCGCTAAATTGGCATTTTGGCATAGTCTGTCAGATTTCTGGTAGCAGGATTAAAGAAGTAACGAGGTTCCGATCCTATGTGCATTGATAAAGCATGAAACGTTCGTGTTCTTTGAAATCGGGATACAACGTCGGCTGTCATTGGATTTCTTAGGGCCGGTGGAAACAAAAAGGGGTTTGGTATATGTCCATACAGGAAGATCTCGTTGCAATCGGGTTCACCCGGGAACATAGCCGGGTATTACTTGATGGTTTTGTCCGCGCCGGACTGTGCGATGCCGCCGGCTCTGCGCCAAAGGACACACTGCTATACCAAGAACAAATTATTGCTCTTGAATACTGCCTAAGGGTTTTTGGCGACTCGGGAAAATCCAGAGCCTGGTTGTGTAAAGGGCTCCAGGTTCTGAAAGAGGACTGTCCGTTGGTACTGCTTGCCTCGCAGGAGGGCGTGTCGCAGGTAATGGAGAAGCTTGTGCAAATTGACTATGGGTTTTTCGCCTGAGACCGACATATACACAGGGGAATCGTTAGTTGAGGCGCATCCATGAGTGGGAATTAGTAGTAATCAGTTATAAAAAATAGCCCAGTTGTGATCGATTAAATGAGCTATGAAAGGACACAAAAGGATGATTGCCTTGGTGAGGCAATACAGACCGAATAGGGAGTCCGATTACCAAACTCCCGTTGAGATCATATTTAGTGAGGGAGTTTTAGGCCTTGAGAAAATATTGGGTTATTTGGCTCATAGTATGGGTTGTTTTTCGATCTCACTGGCATGTCCAAGTTGATTGCTAGCGACATGGGCGAAACTTTCATAGCAGCGCCAGGAGGCAGACGTGAGAGACGTGGCAGACATGGTCGTTTTCGATTTGTTCGGAACGCTGATTCGCTTTGGCCTCCGGCACCACCCCTATCGGAAAATTCTGACTTGGGCCAAGGAACAGGGCAGGCGACCGTATCCCGACGATGCAAGAATACTGATGACCATCAACAAACCGCCTCATGCGTTGTTTGCTCAACTCGGTATAGCAGTGCCTTCGGCGATGCTGGAAAAATTTCATCATGAGGTTGATGAAGAGCTCAGTTCGCTGACTCTTTTTGATGATGTTGAACCAACAATGACTGCAATAATGAATCGGGGCGTTCGCCTGGCGGTTTGCTCCAATCTGGCGGCGCCATATGGCAGGGTTCTGCAGGACCTGTTGCCTGCACACCCGGACCTGCTTAGGTGCCTGAGTTACGATGTCGGTGCCATCAAGCCTGACCCTGCGATTTATCGATGGCTGGAGGAACACAGCGGGATTGCAGCCAAAAAAATGTTATTTGTTGGCGACAATTACATTGCCGATGTTGAAGGTCCCCGTAGCGTGGGAATGAACGCCCTTTATCTGAAGCGCAACAGTTCTCCAGGTGACGGCTCAATCGGATCCCTGATAGAGTTGATTCTGACAAAAGACAAGGAAGATTATGCATGAAAATCCGCCTCTACAGCGACCTTCATTTGGAATTCGGTCCGTTTGATCCGCCAGATGCGGCCGCCGATTTAGTTGTTCTCGCCGGTGATATTCATGTTGGAGTCAAAGGTGTCGAGTGGGCACTCGAACAAAAGTTCGGCTGCCCGGTATTGTACGTTTTGGGAAATCACGAATTTTAAGGGAAAAGCTATCCTGGGCTGATCAACAAAATGAAGTTATTGGCGCAGGATTCTCCCATACATGTCTTGGAGAACGAGTCGGTCGAGATTGAGGGGGTTCGATTTCATGGGGCAACACTGTGGACCGATTTCGCGCTCTTTGGAGATGCGCCAATGGCCGGCTTTGAGTGCCAGCAGGTGATGAACGATTTTAGAAAAATTCGCAAAGAGCCATCGTATTCCAAACTTCGGGCGATGGATGCCGCGGCTATTCATCAACGCTCGATCGCCTGGCTTGGGCGCAGTCTGCAGGACTCTACCGCAGCGACGAATGTGGTCGTTTCACATCATGCCCCGGGCCTCGGATCGGTGAATGAGGAGTACCATTCAAGTGTGCTGAGCGCCGCGTATGCCAGTGATCTAGCATCGTTCATATCAGAGCATCGCCCGGACTACTGGCTCCACGGTCATACTCACTCGTGCTGCGATTATCAGATTGGAACCTGTCGGGTAATTTGCAATCAACGTGGGTACCATAATGGAGAGGTTGACGGCTTTATGCCTGATGGGATCATTACAATCCATGAGAATCCCAACTAATATACCAAAGGCCTCAGTAGTGCCCAGCTATTTGGATGTGTGCCAGGGTCGTTAATATTTTTCTTTGATGCCCAAAAAGGGATATTTTGAGCTTAGGTCATGAATCAGCCAGCTCACCAATCTTTGTATGTTTTCTTCCGTTTGGTGTTGTACTTGTTCTCAAAGCGGACGGTACTTCTACCTATCGTTATCTTGCGCGTTATTCGGCGTTCGCCGGTATAGAACGCGGTGTACATCGGCACATCTGGTGTCCTGCCTGAGGCATAAGCTTCCTGTGCTTGCCCAAGCTTGACTGGGATCCCCATTTTTTCAAGCACCTCCTGGGTTAGTTCCGCCAGCCCCGCTTGTGCCACCGGTCTACCCGACAGAGAGCTCGGGCGGGCCTTCGCATAGATGCCGTGACTTATGCGTACGATCACACCTTCGTTGATCAATTCGCGAAGAGCTCGGCTGATCTGGCTGGCGCTACCCATAGATTTGAAGTCTGAGCGAAACGACACTATCGTTTTATGTCGGGCAATCGACCTGACTATTTTATCTTTGACTGTAAGTCCTCGCACAATTACTCCTGCTCCTTGTTACGAGGAGGCTCGGATGTATCCGTGGTCGGCCGCAATTGAAGTTCAATTTCACTGTATGGAATATATTTGAGCAATCGGACCGTATTTTGAGCATCAGCTATAGCCCGGTGTGGCACCCCTTCGAAAGTCAGTTCGTGATAGCGTAGGGCCGCGGCAAGGCCATTTTGTCGTCGCTGTTTTGTTGTTCTTCGCCACGCCTTTTTCAAATTAATGTGGGGCATCTGCATATATGATGATTGAACATCATTTCGGCTCAGTTCGCTCAAGAGTAACCTGCAGTCGTAAAAGCCCCAGCTACCCCACATGGAATGACGGTTCGCCGCCCAGTCGTCGAGCAGTGTCATCCCCTCACAGAACGTCGGGGCGGTATCGACATCTTCCTGCCGGATAGTGGTCAGCTCGGTGCAGAAGGGGCTTAACGTTGGATGTTGTACTGGCCGTACAAACGTGGAAAACTCATCTTCAACATTGCCGCCTAAGTCGCAAAGGACGCAACCGATCTCGATGACCTCCATTTTCTCGATGGGCACAGTTTCACCATCGACCCAGCAGGTGGCTTCAAGATCACAAACGATGATTAGTTCAGTCACAATAATTCCTTCTCTATTGGCTCCTTCGACAGGGAAGAGACATTTAAATATCTTCTTGATGCAAGCAGCTAAGATAATGTTTTTCTTACCGCCAGCACACCAAACTACTTATTAATTGATATAATAAATACTAATAAAAACAATGGTATGGGATATTCAGTGTATCTGCCTTTCGCAGGTGTGGCAAGCGCATTTCTTTTTCTGGATAAGACCTGCGGCTGGCACATTCTATAATGCGATTGTAGACTCAGTGACTCTGGTACGAAGGTGGTTGCACCGTTGGAATGCTCCCCAACACGATCGACCCAACCATCACTTTTAAGGGAGATTTATAAAATGTCATGACCATTGGGTAAGGTTAACTGGAAGTCTTATTAAGGTCATGGTTCTAAATTCGGGGGTAAGGTCAGGTTTTAGAAGATTCGACATCAAGAAACGGAATAATAACCTTTCGATTAGTTATGCTATGGTTCAGCTGTTGTGTTCCTAGGCAATTGCTAGCAAGTGATGGATCGGAATTTGGGAGTAAATGTATTGAGATCAAATGATGGATTTCCTTTATGATAGGTTTGCTGCCGATCAGTTTGCATGGGTTCGTTCGAGCATCTTGCTGAGAGATCATAATTAGAAACTGAGGTGCTGTTCTAGGACGTCATCTCAGTTAAAAGCCGCGACCCCCCAGTCACGCAGTTTTTGTGCTACGAACCGCTCAGCTTTGGTTTTATTGGCATATACCAGCCGTCTTCCCTGCCACTCTTCGCGCATCCCGTTTCGTAGGCCTTCAGAGCGGGCCTCTACAATCGCTTGTGCAGGTCTGTATTTACGCTGAAGTGCTTGTCGGTCGGGCGGGTAGAGTAGATCTGCGAGCAGCGGAGCTCTGACGCCGCTCACGTAGCCACGATAATTGACATTGCTATAGCCGTTCCTGACCCTTTTCACTAGCAGACCAAGCGTACGGTTGACGAAATATTCGAGTGCATCAATTGTAGCCGCGCAACCCGATAGGCCCATCTCCCAGCCAGAGAGTGGGAATTTGATCCGTTTGTCCCGTATTATGTGCCCGTCACCATCCCACATGCCACGCCAGAAATCAGCCTCAACACCACGTGGCACTGAGGGGGGAGCGACACTCACGGTGCCCTGTTTGCGGTCTCCGAACCCGAGATCAGCCAGCCTGTCAGCCAAGTGCCGCGAGTAGATTGTCAAAGCATTTCCTGGGTACCGCTTTCCATTGATAGGTTGAGACAGAATGGACTTAATTTCAGCATTAGAGTTGAAAAATTCTTTTAGGTAGTGCAGCAATTCCAAGTCGCGCGGATTGATAACCACGCGGATCCCCTCTGGCGAGTGATTTTTAGGCCAAAGTAACCGACCGTCAGCCCACAGAAATCCCAACACATAGGCAGCCTCAGGGTGATTCAAGTCATCCAGCGCGCAGTGGTTTACATGGAACTTGCGGTAGGGCGGTCCGGCATCAGAAGTTCTATTTGCTGGCGAGCGAGCGGATAAACCCTGATTACTAAATGCCTTCGATAGTCCAGAGGAGCTAATTCCTACCCGGCTTCTAATTTTCTTGAGGCTCCATTGACGATTCTCGTAAAGCGCGTAAAGCAGGTAGATCATCCGCGTACGTAATGAACGTGAATATGTTGACCTCTTACCATTCAAGCTGTAGTAGATCACTGCAAGTACGTCAACAGACCTGTTTTCTTGTAGCACGTCATGCTGATAAATCGACTTCGATGACTCCATCGATTCGATAACGATTTCTACCTCCTCCAGTTCGGGTTTCCTGGGTTTTTTTCGTAAAAAATAACTGCAAACATCGCCGGGAAGTGACAGGTTAAGAATGGTTTCGAAAGTCTTTGGAAATAGAACGGGCATTATGTTGATTTTCCTATACACTGCCAAAGTATCACTGAAGTAGCATTATGCTTTCTCGAAAGTTTGAAGTGACGATTGATATAATAACGCATGAACATGGCGCAAGTGTAGTGAGCTACGAGTAGAATCGGGTTCTACCCCGATTTTACGGCCACTTCAAAGAAGCCTTGGACTTACCCCAGTCCCGTAGACACTTCCGGGCTATGATTGGACTTACCCCAGTCCCGTAGACACTTCCGGGCTATGATATTAGCATAGGAGGAAGTCATATGAGCAATGCACGATTTACCCCGGAATTTAAACAAGAGGCCGTTCGTCAAATAGTCGAACGTGGT
>UEXM01001151.1_pt1 | contig 23722 bp, 39 predicted proteins | sample 1796661 | NCBI WGS metagenome assembly UEXM01 (sample SAMEA4772469, study PRJEB27181) | metagenome | reverse complement strand
AAAAAACCCGCTATGTAGCGGGTTTCTCGTTTGGTTCTGAAGGTTCAGGAGGTGATTCTAAATCTTGTTGTAGCCTAGAAGTGTAACCCTCTTTCGCTAAAACTAATCTATCTAAACTTCTTCTTGTCGTATTAATGTCTTGTTCTAAGGCATTTATCTCAATAACAAAAGCTTTTTGTAAATCAGTCATTTCTGAAATGATATACTTTTTATCGTTTAGCATCAACACTGGTTCTTCATTCATTATTTCGCTCATTTAAATATATCCTGCCAATTTCCTTGTGTGCTAGCTTTTGCATACTCAGTAGCACGGTTTTCAAAAAAGTTGGTATGCTCAACTGCATTTACCTGCATATCAATCCAAGGCAAGGGGTTATCATCACTACTATGAAAGATATTTTTCATACCTAATCCAAGTAATCTTCTATCCGCAATATAACGAATATACTCTTTTACCTCAGCTGCTGTTAAATCTGGTATATCTGCTTTATCAAAACAAATATCAATAAACTTATCTTCTAGTTCTACTACTCTTTCAGCAGCACAATAGATTTCATACTTGAGTTTATCTGTCCATATCTCTGGATTTTCTGCAATAAATGTTCTGAAAAGTTTGGATAAACCTTCTACATGAAGAGACTCGTCTCTTATTGACCATGTAACAATCTGTCCCATACCTTTCATCATATTATGTCTTGGGTAGTTCAATAATATAGCAAAGCTACTAAATAATTGTACTCCCTCTGTGAACCCACTATATACAGCCATTGTTTTAGCCATTTCATGTGGTGTGTCCATATTGAAGTCTGTAAGATAGTCATGTTTTTCTGACATAGCTTGTATATCAAAAAACTCTTGGTACATCTCATCAGACTTGCCTAAAGTTTCGAGTAGTAATGAGTACGCTTCTTGATGCACTGCTTCCATTGCAGCATAGCTCACTAGCATCATTCTTACTTCAGGTTGTTTAAATGTAGGTAGGTAATGCTTAGCATACCCACAACATACATCAACGTCAGCTTGAGTAAAGAACTTAAATATATTGTCTATAAGTGTTCTTTCTCCCTCTGATAGTTTTTCTTTATAATCTTTTATATCATCCTGTAATGGCACTTCTTCAGGTAGCCAATGCATTTGTTGTTGTTTCTTGTAAAACTCAAATGCCCACGGATATACAAAAGGTTTATAGTATTCTCTTTCTTCTAATAGTTGGCTCATAGTTATCCCTCACACGCCAAACAATCTTCTTGTTCAAAGATTATTTCTCTCTTTACTTGAGAAGAAACATTATCAGCACGGCTGATAGCTTCACTTCTTAAGTAGTATAATGTTTTTAAATTCTTAGCCCATGCTAACATATGTACATTGTGTAGATCTCCTTTATTTACATCAGGCGGAAAGAATAAATTTACGCTTTGAGATTGACAAACAAATTGTTGTCTTTCTGCAGCGTGTTCTACTACCCATGCTTGATTGATTTCTACAGCGGTTTTGAATATTTCTTTTTCTTCTGGTGTAAGAATATCAAGATGTTGCACACTTCCTTTGTTTGCCACAATCTCTTTCCATACACTGTCTGTATTCATACCTTTTGTATCTAATAGCTGTTCTAAGTACTTGTTCTTTTGTAAGTATGATCCACTTTTTGTTTTTTGAGTAAATGCATTTGCACGAAAAGGTTCGATACTTGGACTTGTGTTTCCACAAATAATACTAGAACTTGCATTTGGAGCAATCGCTAGTAAATGTGCATTTCTTACTTCACATGAATCATCATCAGGACACGCTCCACGCTCAACGGCGAGTCTACGAGTCTCTTGTAATGCATCTTGCTTTATATGCTTGAACATTTCATAGTTCTTACTAGCAGCCATAATACTCTCGAAAGGTATATTATTTCTCTGCATGTAAGCATGAAATCCCATAGCACCAAGTCCAATACTTCTCTCCCTCAAAGCACTATACTTGGCTTTTTCCATTTGACTTGGAGCATGATTAATAAAGTATTCTAATACATTATCTAACATTCTTACTAAATCTGGTATAAATGCAGGAACATTTTTCCACTCGTCAAAATACTCCAGATTTACACTTGAAAGACAACATACTGCTGTTCTTTCTTCGTTTGTTGCAAGAGTAATTTCAGAACAAAGATTACTATGATTCACATAGAGACCTTTCCTTTTCTGAAAGTCAGGTAAATCAGCGTTAACTGCATCTTCAAACATAAGATAAGGTTCACCTGTCTCCATTCGATTCTGTAGTAACTTTACCCATAGTGTTCTTGCGGACACTACTTTTTTAACTTCATGACTGTGAGGATCAATAAGTTCCCAACTATCATCAAAGTTTTGTTCGTGTGTTGCACGGTGTATAGTTTCCATAAATTTATCACTTATGACAACACCATGATGTAAGTTTGTACACTTACGATTGATATCCCCGCCTGTAGGCTTACGAATATCTAAGAATTCTTCGACTTCAGGATGTGTGATATGCATATAACTTGCATAACTCCCTCGTCTTGTGACTCCTTGTGAGAAAGCTAACATTTCTGCGTCTACTACTTTCATAAAAGGAATTGCACCTGTGCTCTCTGAGCCTTTTGAAGTTGATGTTCCTTGTGAACGAACTGCACTCCATGAACCCCCTATGCCTCCTCCGAAGGAAGATAGGTAAGCATTTTCGGTATAATGATCTGTAATACCTTCTCTTGAATCTTCAACATAGTTTAAGAAACATGAGATGGGCATACCTCGCTGTGTACCTCCGTTAGAAAGTACAGGAGTTGAGAACATGAACCATAATTTACTTGCATAATCATACAAGCGTTGGGCATGGTCATCATCATCTGCGAAAGCTTCTGCAGCACGTGCGAAAGCCTCCTGAGGTGATGTTTCGCCTGCTACCATATATCTGTCTTGCAGAGTTCGTAAACTAAACTCTGTTAACATTGAATCTTGACTATAATCTATTTTCATTTAAGTGCCTTTTTAAAGTTGAATTAATAACTTCTATGTTTTTCTCTCCAATTGCTTGTTCAGAGTAAGTAACTAAATCCATAAGCTCAACGTTCATCAGAAGTTGTTCTGCGTTTTCATTGAGATTCTGAATGTACTTATACTTTCCATCTATAGGACAAGCGTCGTAGATATCAAAAACGTCTCCATATTGTTCCATTAGCTGAACTGCGCGTTTTGGACCAATCCCAGGTATTCCTGGAACGTTGTCTCCCTTATCGCCAGTCAGACATTTGAATGTGATATAATCGGGGATCTCAAAATCGTAATGTTCATCCCAATTATGTACTGTGGTTTCTTTTCTAGTAACTGTACTAAAACGAGAAACTCTATCGTTGATAAGCAAATCCCAATCTTTATCAGATGAAACCATCCAACAATCGTCTAATCCATACTTATCAAGATTCATACTAATGTATGCTGCAATATCATCAGCTTCAACTCCTTTGAATTGAAAGACTGGATATTTTTCTTTGAGTAATGTTAGAGTATTACTAAACTCTGCCATAAACATAGCAAACTCTTTTTCTTCTTGAGGAGTTTGTTCTGCATACTTTTCTTTACGGTTTGCTTTATATTCTGGGAATATTTCTTTTCTATAAGAACTGCCACCGTCAGCAGTAATTATAATATTACCTGCATTGTATGACTTTGCTAAACTTTCTACTGTTCGTACATAATCATACTTGAAGTCTGTTACACCTTGATGTTTCCATCTAAACGCTATATTGAGACTATCAACTATCAGCAAGTTCCCATTTTGAATTGGGTTCCCAAGGTCTGAGAATGTTATCGCCATTTGTAAATATTATCTCCTCTTTTTCTAGCCAGTGTTCTGCGATTAGTATATACGCACCTAGCCAGGCAATGTGCATATAACGCAATGTATTTTTTGGTTTTCGTACTGTTGCTGCAAAGAACTTTCCGTGGTTCTCTCTAAATATCAACAGTGGTTCTTGTTCCATTTGTTGTGCTTGTTTACAAAGTTTACTCCACCACTTGAAAAGATTATTACTTTTCTGAGTGTATATCTTACTATTGAAGCCTATATCTTTATAGAACTTGACTTCTACAGTAAACAAGTTTACTTTGTCTGGCACCATGCAATCTCCTTTGATCTTTCCACTTCCAGACCCTGGAGTTTGTACCCATTTTTCATTCGTAAGTCTATCAAGCATAGACAATACTTGTTGCTCACCTCGATTACCTTTTTGTCTAGGATTAACCAAGTTCGAGCCTACTTATTTTTTCTTCTTTTATTACTTCTATCTTAGCTAGCAATGGGTGTGTCCAGCCATGAGATACTATATATGTATTCAAGTTTTCTTCTCCTAATAATAATTCTACTAGTCGTTCTTTGCCTTGCTCATCTAAAACATTTGTTACTTCGTCTAAGAATAACACATTTATTTGAGACTTAGATATACTACTCATTAGTTTACGAATTGCTAAAAGTGTTGAAGTGTTAACTCTTGCTAACTCCCCCGCACTCAAAGCTAATATATCTACAGTTTTGCCATTATCGTCTATTTCTACATTAAGTTTATCATTTAATACGACAAACTCAAGGCTGAATCTTCCATCCGATAACTCAGCAAGGTATTCATTTGTAAGTTCTTCGAGATCTTTTACAAGATTCTCAATTTTATATGCTAGTAGTCCATTTGTACTAAAAGCTTTTTTAAGTATATCAACATTAGAAAACTTATCATTAACATCTGCTAATTCTTGAGTTAACTCTTTCTGTTGATTTTCAAAATCTGTTTGTTGTTCTTCAATAATTGAAAGTCGAGTATTGTGTCTTTCTCTGCGTTCGTTTTCTTCTATTACTTCGTTTACTCTATCTCGTCTGTTTCGTATTCTTTCTTTCAATTTAATAATATTGTCTTGTACTTCTTCTGAGTCTGGAACCTCTAATGGGAGTGTCTGGTCTATACTTCTATATATCTCTTCCCAACTGTTTATTTTTTGTTCCATTTGTTTAAGCAGTTTATTAGCATAGTTTATATCTGTTAGCTTATCATTAACTTCATCTAGCTTTTCAGAGTATGCTGTGCGTGCAGTTTGATGTCTATGTAATTCTTTTTGTATAAATGCTAAATCTATATCTTGACCACAAGTTGGACATCCTGCCTCGTCGAGTTCTTGTAAGTCCATGTACTTCTTAACCATGCGTACTTCTTGAGAGCCTTGTGATTTTATCTCTCCAATATCTTGTACTAACTGCTCTGTGTCTTGCCACTCATTGTTATCTACATACTCTTTCGCTAGTCCTAAATCTATTGACTCTAACTGGCTTTTGAATAAATTATTTTGGTTAATTTTTTTCGTAATTTCTGAGATATTTTGAAATTCTATTTGTAAAGATCTCAATGCTTCTTCATCTTCTTCCGAGTAAAATGGTAATTCTAATTTCGAAAGTAGTGATGTATCTTCCAAATAATTATCTGATAACCACTTATCGATTGTGTCAATTTTCCCTTGTATGTGGGAAACGTCTCCAGCTAAATTTCGTGATAATTCTTTAAAAACATCAAAGTATTTTACATAACTATCTAACTGTAATAAATCAATTAAGAATCTTTTACGGTTAGTATCTGTGGCAGTTAAGAATTGTAAACTAGCATTGGTATTCTGGTAAACAATCTGTGAGAAAGTTTTAAAGTCTATACCAATTACTTCTTCTAAAGTTTTGTATGTATTTGTAGCTGTATGACTAGATATATCATCTCCGTTTTTGTAGAGTTTTACTTTTATACTGCCTCTACGAATAACTTCGATTAAATACTCATCATCTACAACATCAAAAGACAAAGATATATCATAGCCTTTGTTGACTTCTCGATTTGGTATGTCTGCTTTTTTGATACCTTTTGAGTTCTTGTTAAATAAAACTTCTTCAAGAATCAAAGGAATAGAACTTTTACCAGTTCCATTTGTGCCAATTAACTGTGTAACTATGGTTTCATTAAGATCTAACTCATTGTCTGCACCATAACTAAAACAATTACTCCACTGCAACTTCTTTAGCGTAATCACTAAACACTCCTAAAATATTTTTAACTTTACTATCATCTAACTCTAATATATAACTTAAGTACTCACTTAGTTCTTCTTCCATTGTCATTTCTTTGCCCAATATCAGAGTTGCTTCTGTCTTTCTTTTTATAACTTTTTTGTCAAGTAACTCACTATTTTTGATATTACTTAAATCTGCTACATCTCCCTCGATCTCGTATATAGTATGGTCAAAGTCTGTCTGCACCATTTCGCTAGGATCTGTAACTGTTTTACGAATTAACTGTGGCAAGTCAAATTTATGCCATGTCCATTGAAATTCGTCATTATCATCTATCATTAGATAGCCTGTCTCAACATTATTTCTATGAAAACTTGTAGTCATAGGTGAGCCAGGATATACTATATTTCTTTGTGTATTGCTATGAGCATGTAAATCTCCTGCAAATACTACTTTAAACTTATCAAATCTTTTTAATTCTACTTCTGGTTGTACATGGGGAGGTATCTCTCCACGCACATGAGTAAAGAGTATGCTTTCTTCTATACCCTCAATACTTTTCTTTCTATGCAAGTCTGCATATGGTAGTATACACCAGTCACTTTCAGTATATGTTTCATCTATTATTTCTACTAGAGGATTTATACTTGTTGTTGCTCTTTTTAAATTTGTAAAAAACGTTTTGTTCTTACGAGTTGCCTCATGGTTACCATCATAAATGATAGTACGAACGGTAACATTCTTTACAAAGTCAAAGTAAAGACTTAGTTCATCCATGCTGGGAACTCGATCAAACAAGTCCCCACCAATGATGTGCAAATCGACATCTTTTTCAAGCTCATAAATTTGGTCAAAGAATAACTTATAGCGTGAGCATGCCCATGCTATAGGTACATTCTTCTGTCCGAGTTTAATGTGCCAATCTGCTGTAAATAGAATCATCCTACGAACTCGTCTCCAAGTGTCCAAGAACACCCTGTAAGACCACCTGCCTGTAAGGCTTGTAGTGTTCGTAAAACTTCGATTGCGTTTCTTCCTGTATCTAACGCATTTACTGATACATGTTGAATTGTTCCTTCAGGATCAATAATGAAAGTTGCTCTGTAACAAACTCCATTCTCCTCATCAACTATTCCTAGTTCACGAGAAAGCCTCAGACCACAGTCTGCTGCAAGAATATGTTGGATATCTCTAATTAAAGAGTTATCTTTTTTCCAAGCAAGTTTACAAAATTCATTATCTCCGCTCACACCAATAACATCACAATGAGTACTTAATTCATCCATTGCTGCTATTTCTGTTGGGCAAATGAAAGTAAAATCTTTTGGGTAGAAATATACTACTGTCCATTCGGGCAGCAGTACATCTACGTCAATGAAATCATTTTCTTCATTCACACCTTGCATATGTAAGTTTGGAAATTTGTCGCCTACTGTTAACATAACTTTCTCCTATGTAATATCAAATTCATCGGAGACAGTTTCGTCAGGAGTAGAGTTACTAGCCCCTTCTCGTAATCTGTCAAGTAGTTCTTTTTGTGCATCCGCTGTTGGTCGAGTAAGTACTTCGTCCATTGACTTAAGTTCTGCAATGAGTTCCATTTCAGAATCGTCTAACTCTCTTGGTTTGCATTTGAGAGCCTGTAGTTGATATTCAACATTGTAAGCCATTGGTCCAGTCTTGACTCTTTTAAAGTAAACATCCCAGCCAGTTTTAGGATCAGTTGGATCACCAAGATCTTCTGCTGCAACCATAATCTGCTCGAGTAGTTTTTTCTTTAAGTTTAGTACTTTGACTTTTCCGTCATGAATACATTGGATAGCATAAGACCAACCGCATTTAAGATCAGGATGATACTCTCTCACCCAGTCTTTTTCTACATTGGTAAATGCTTCTGCGTCTCTATCGAATGATAGACACTCGAATGGTAAATTCTTACCGTTTTCGCCTTTCAACCAGTAAACATAGCGAGGAAGCATATCCCCTACCATTCTTACTACGTTGTCGCCTTCGACATATTGATAACTGTCGATTTTATTTTTTTGGGCTTCGCCCTTGGTTTGATTAAATTTTATTGCCATTTTAATTCCTTTAAAGTGATTTCTTCAAACAAAAAATGTATTCTGTCATTTTCTATTCGTAGTAATCTATTGTTTTTAATACTGTCCTCATTCCCTGTAAAGTGAAGGAGGTCTAATGTGGTATCTTTATTTTTTTGATATTCAAAATAATTACGCAAAGATGCGATACCTGCATACTGTGCAATCTCGCCATCTGAATATCTCCTTCTTTGAATGAATAACGCCTCTGGGTTTACTAGGAACGAATCCCCATGAAAACTTTTAGTCCAGAATTTGTATATTCTATCGTATCTATTCACTGGTGGTAACTTATAGGTAAGTATGTGAAGTATCGTCAAAATATCTTTGACACTCCCGTTGCTTTCCCTTTTTACTTTTTCCCAATTATAGAATAACATATTATAACAAACTTTTAACTCCGTGTCAAGATATATTTTTTCATGCTATATATCAAAAACTTCATAGCCCTGTCGCATATAATATCCCCTTCTAGCCGACGCCTGCTTTCTAGCTGTTCGACCATGTAAGTTGATATCTACTATCTTAGGCTGTGGTTTTCCGTCATACATTCTTATTACACGCCCAATCAACTGTGTGAGCAAAGGCTCATTGTTTACAGGCGTACCTAAAATGAGACAACTAAGGCAATCTAAACTGATACCTTCTGAGAAGATACTTTGTGTGCCAAAGAGTATATCTTTGTCGTGAAAGATTTCCTTAATCATCTCTGTTCTCTGCGCGTGAGGAATATCTCCTGTTACGCAGATTGCATTGTCTCCTACGAGCCTTGCACAACTCTTTAGAAAATCAACTCTATCTGCTACTAATAGAACTTTGTGACCTTTCGCTGCGTAACTTGCGGCGAGCATAGCCATCATGTTTTGGTACTGCCAATCATATGCAAGTGAGTTGACTCGAGTAGCCCAGTCAACATTGCCGTCCATGAAACGAATACCAGAGTTTATAATATCTACACTAGGTGTAAGATAATTCTCTTTTGGTGGTTTAAATACAGTACTCGAAAAGTAATCCCGAAACACAACATGTCTTCCGTCTTTTCGTTGCAAGGTTCCTGTTAAACCAATTTTGTTCTTTGCTCTTGAAGCATCAACAATTCGTGTAAAAGTAGGGCTACTTACATGATGCATCTCATCAAGTATAATAGTACCGAACTCCTTTGTGATTTTGTCGATATTTCGATACAAAGTTTGCACATTTCCCACGACGAAAGGCGAATCGATCTCAAACTTCCCTGAGCCAATCACACCCGCCGTAACCCCGAAAACCTTTTCTATTTCTTTTTCCCACTGCCCTCGTAAGGCTAAAGTGTGGGTTACGATTAAAGTTTTCTGTTTTAATTTATTTGCGATAGCTAACGCAGTAAATGTCTTTCCCCAACTTACCCAAGCGTTAATTATACAACTGCCTTCGACTTCATCATATACGGACTGTTGAGAGTCTCGTAAATTAAACTTAAAGTCAAGAGGTTCTATCGGTATCTCTACGCGCTTATCGACTATCTCATAATCATCTGGAATCAAATCCAATCTCCCGATAGGTAAAGTAACTAAACCTGCTCTCACTACGCCCATATTCTTTATGATGATAGGTGGATCTGTAGGTCTACGAGGAGGTATACTATAGGTGAGTTTTTTATCGAGATGTTCTTGATACTCGTTACTACACTCTATATATATTCTGTTACTTAATACTGCCTTCATTGTGTCCTTAATTATGAAAAAACTCTAAAGGGCGAACCAAAATATATGGTTGGGAGAGTCCATAAAATTAAATTATGGTCGCCCTTCGAGTTAAAATTGTTTGTTTTTATACTATATGTTTTGAGACCCAAACCAGTCATAGATGAAATCATCATATGCTTCATAGATTTCGTCTGTCCAATCATCTACTTCAGTGTCAGACTCTGGACATTTCTCTTTGAAAAGTTCCGTTAGTTCTCCATCATCGAGTTCTTCGAATAATATTTCATCAGCTTCTATTCCTTCGTAGACTGCAACTCCGATAAAGTTGCGAAACTCATCTTCATACTGATGACGTACATGAACATTTGGATCTGTTTCTGCTAAGAATGTAGTCAGACGTCCTGCGAACTCTGTACATGCACTCCATGCAGAACAAAGATTCATATAATCTCCTTCCCATTCTTCAATGTGACACCACTTTGCTCCAACATTTTCTATATACCAGTCGTACCACTTATCTTCATCATACTCTGGCATAAATTCTAGTTCTTCTATGCCCTTAAACTCGGTGTAATTTGTATTAACACCTTCCCAGTTAGGTCTTTGTACTGTAACGGTAAAGTTTTCTCCAAGACTATCAAAGACTTTTTCTACTTCTTCTGTACCGCTTACGGTTATGTAATTATATACATGATTTGCCATTTATTTTCTCCAGTTATTTAACATTATATTTTTCTCCAAGTATCTCTGTACTTGCGTGTGCTTAATTCATATAAGTATGCAGGTCGTTTGTTTATATATAATATTCCTGCGTATAATTCAAGTCTAGTTGGAGGTCGAGGAACTTCAAACGGAAAAGGGATACCTTGAATCCATATTAAAGTAGCAAAATCTTTATTTTCTACTTTACCTATTAGATGGTATTTTAAATCTGCTTTTTTACTTTTTTCATATATAAAAAACTTTCCATTTGAGTCCACATAAAATCGTCCTCTGTGTTTTATTAAACCACCAAAATTATCTATTTGATGTTTTAGATCATACATATTTTTTAAAGGTGTTCGTAATCTTCTTTCACCTATACTTTGTCCTTCCACATTTGTATCATCAAGGACTGCACCTTCTATCCAAAGTACGCCATCTCTACGAATAACTTCATCAGAGTGCACCACATAAAGTGGAAATCGAATATCTTCTAGCTTCATACTATTGCCATACAAGTCGACCATGCTTCCCCATCGTGGGTAAGAAAAGGTTCGCACTTCTCCCAGTCTGTCGGTTCGACAGGTGGTTCTTCATAAGTTGTAGTTGTACAACTTAATAATAACAATACTACTAATACTTTCATTTTCTTTGACTCGCAGCAAGAGGATCAAGTAATACTCTTTCTCTTCTTGAGAGCCCATCAAATACTCGTTGTGGATTCATTGCAGGTAGTTGACAACTATAATTAAAATCAGAACTATCAATCCATTGTTTTAGTACTTTTCTAGTATGCTCCATACCATTGTCTTGCCCTTCTGTAACGCTTGGCACTACTAGTTCTATTACTATTTTTTCTGTTCCTCTTTTAAATTCCATACTTTGCCTCAAATTTTCCGAATGAATAATCATCTCCTACATCAAAATCGCATCCAACTGGACAGTTTGGTATTGATATGCCTCTGTCTTTTTGAATACATTCTTTTACTATTCCCATATACTCGTCTACATAATCTATATCAACTTCTGCTAGAATAGAGTCATGTACTAAAGCAAATATCTTTGCTTGTTTACTATCAATAGCATTATGAGTATCAATCGCTCCAAGTAAGTTTACATCAGATGCAATCGACTGTACTAGAAAATTAATACCAGATCTTACTTCGTGAGACGCAATACCTTTATCTTGTGAGAATACATTTGGTAACCTTCTCTTTCTTCCAAAATGAGAGTATAGGAAACCATTATCCTGTATAAACTTCTTATTGTCATCTAACCATCTTTTAAGTCCATGAAATTGTTGAAAGTAATCTTTAATAACTGCAGAGGCTTCACTCATACTAAAGAATGTTCCTGAGTCTTTGGTAACTTGTTCACTAATCTTCTTCGGACCAGCTCCATACATGATTCCAAAGGTAACAGCTTTTGCCATCTGTCTTTGTGTTCCGTACTGCTCTGCTACATCTTTGACTTCGCAAGGTAAGTTAAATACTATCTTTGCAATGTTTGAGTGAAAGTTTCCACCACTTTGGAATACTTGCATTAAGGCTTTGTCATTTGCAAGCACTGCTGCGCAATATACTTCTGCTGTTGTTAAATCCATTGCAACTATCTTCTTGCCTGGTGCGGCTTTAATACATCCTTTGACAATCGGGTTGTCTCTTGGAATCTGTTGCATATTCATTTTACCACTTGATGACAACCTTCCAGAAGTTGTTCCGTGTAGGTTGAAGCCTGTACGAAGTCTACTATCTCTGTCTAGCTGTGGGTAAATCTTGTCAAGATATGTACTCTTAATCTTAACTTTCTGTCGTATGTCAAGTACTAGTTGTGGTACTTCATGATCTTCTGCTAACTCTTTTAGCACTTCCGCATCAGTACTGTGCGCACCCGTTCCAGTTTTCTTGCCTGTAGGTTTTAATCCTAAAAAGTCAAAGAGTAATCCTCGAAGTTGTAATGTACTATTCGGATTGAAGTCTTTGCCTTGGTTATGTTCAAACTCTTTAATAGCTGGATAAGTATATAACTTTTCTATAGCTTGATCGATTTGTTCTTGCATTAGTACTGAAGATGTTTGTAGTCTATCTTTATCGAAAGGCACTCCAGAATCTTGAATGTCTGTTAAGAATCTACAAGCTGGAATGAGTATATCTCTGTATACTCCATACAATCTATCATTCTTTACTAGTGCGTTTTCAAACTTCTGAAATAGTAAGAAGGTACACACTGCATCCATTGCAGCATAATCTTGCATAATATCAAAAGGAATAAGATCCCAACTGAAGCTACCTTTGAGTATACCATTTCTACGACAGTAGTCATCTATCCATTCATACATACCTTTCTCATAATCTCCGTAAGGAGTGTACTTAAGTGATAGTTGTTTCAAACCATGTGTGCCAGGATTCTCGTCTAACATATAGTGTAGTAACATAGTATCCTCGAATCTTGGAAACTTAAATCTAAAGTGATATTCAAAGAACGCTAAATCAAACTTAGCGTTATGAAATACTACTCTCTTTTTATCAAAGATTTGTTGAAGTAATACTTCTGCTGTTTCATCTATACACTCACAATCTATGTATACTCCATGCTCTGCTTCGTAAGATAAACTAATACCTAGCATATACCCATCTCGAGGGTATAGACCTGAAGTCTCAGAGTCAAGAGCAACAAAGTCATTCGCATGATCTCTAGCTTTGATTAGGTATCTATGTAGTTCTTTTGAATCTCTAATACCATAACACTTGTCATCTGCAAGTTTTTGTTGTTTTAGTTTTCCTTGTGTATACTTAACTATGTTTTCTCGTGATTCTTCCCATGTCTTTTTAGCTTCTGGCTTGAACGCTAACATTGCTGGGTTAATTACTGGTAGGTACTTATCATCAATACATCTACCACTATATTCTGTTACTGAGTTTTGACTTGTAAAATACTTTAAACACTCAGAACCAACAAGTATAATCCAATCATAGTCATCTTGATTTATCTCAATATCACAATCTCGTTTTAATACTTTCTTAATTGTTGGATCAGAACATAGTTCATACTTGTCAAACTGTATTTCATTCTCAAATAATCTTACATAGTCATTACGACTAGGTTTGCTTTCTACTAGGGCTATTTTAGCCATATAATGTCTCCTTTAATTCTTTTACTTTTACTTTGTTTAATGCTCCTGCATCCCCTAATTGTACAGGTAGCCTTATGTTTTTTGATAATATCTCTGCTATTTCACAGAGTTCTGCAACTCGAGTTGCTGCTTCTTGTCCTGCTTCATCAGGATCAAATAGTACATCTACTGCAGATACTCCTTGCATTTTTAATAACTTTAGTTTGTCAATATCAATGTTTCTAGTTCCGAAACAACATACAGCATTGGTTAAGCCTTTGTCATGTAGATTTAACATATCAAAGATACCTTCTACTAATATTACTCTACCCTTTATAGGGCGGACTCGAGCAGGATACAAAGGTAGCAATGCCTTCGGGGGATGTATTAAATACTTTGGAACATCAGTTGGGGACTGTGTTCTGCAGTTAAATGCTACTATTCTTCCTGTCAAGTCCTTAATTGGAAAAGAAATTCTGCCTGTAAATGGTTTGTCTGGATGCAAAAATGCATCAAACAATTTGTAACTTTCTGGAGTTATCTCACGCCAGTTGCCCACATAAGGCATAAAATTCTTTGGCATCTTCAGTCCTATCGAAGATGCTCTTTTTTCTTCTATCTTTCGTCTAGCCTTTTCTCTACGAATATCTAATGGATTCGAAGGGGCATCATAGTGATTAAATAAGTTGCCCTTATAGCCACACGAAAAACAGTTGAATACACCTGTAATTCTATCAATTCTCATACTAGGATTACTGTCGTCATGCTCAGGATTGAGACACTTAACTATAGCATCTGCTGGGGATAGCTTGTATGGTATTTTTCGTTCTTGTAATAGTTCTTCTACTGTCATAGGTTTAAATATATAGTTATCAATAATGTCATAGCAAAAATTGGCACAGACAAAACAATAAGATATAAAAATGCAAATATAAAATGTTGTAGTATTCTCATAGTTTTTTGTGTTTCCACCCCTTTAATTCATCTCCAAGTTTTTCAAAGTCTGTCATAGCTTTTCCACTTGGATCTTCTTTGTGTTCGTAATACTTACTCTTCCAAGCAAGTTCTACCATTTGAAACCATATTGCTATGGCTTTGTTTCTAAATTCTTTATCTCCCCACAAGTAAAACATATTCCACCATTCTTTTTGGAAACGGAATACTTCTACATCTATTGTTTTAAACATCCATCCATCTTTGTGTGTCTTAACTATTTCTTGCATTGCTCTCAGTCTTTGACTTCCTGCAATCGGATAATAACTAGGCATAGTTAGTATTGGAGATTTCATTCCGTGCTCTATTAAACTTTCCTTTAGGGGTTCATTAACTGGTACTTTGTGAATGTTATCACGCACAGTTGGTTGATTCAGTAAAAACTTTACTGATCTAGTCTCCCTGTCGAAAGGCGGCAGAGCAATTAACTCTGCCGTTTCCTTACTGATTCTATCTGCCGCCACTGTTTCTTACCTTTCTCCATAGTCCATGTCTGCGTCTCTTTTCAATTTCCATACGAATCATATATGTTCTTATCAATGCTACTACTGTAAATATAAAAGTAGTAGTTAAAGATATAAGAAAGGCACTTGTCCATTCCCACTTCTCTATCATCAACCATAACATAAATGTTTGTAAAGGAAAATTAATTACTAGAGCAGCGCCTACTTGCACTAAAGATTCCTGTAGTGCGGCTTTTTCTGTTTTAGTCATTTATTTCGTCCCATAATTTATTTTCGTGTTCTGTTTCGTATATTTTACGAAACTCCTCGATCGTAGGTGTCATCACTTTAATTGATGACTCTCCTAATTGTCTCACATACCTAGTGTATGCGATAAGTAGTTGTTGTTCTGTGTATAATATTAATGTCATATGTCGTCTACATTTTCTCCTGTTGCCATATTTTCCTTCATGTTTTCTCTTTGTTTAGGATTGATTGCTGACTGTGGACCAATCTTCAAGGTTTCCCAATCGACCACACTAGTAAAGCTTTCCATACGATTACTTCTCATTTTTACACAATTAAATGTCATACATTCATCCTGTTGCTCCCATGTCTCTAACGAGTAGGCAGCATCTGCTGCATCAAGAATACCTTTTGCAAACCTAGCTTCTCCACTTGCATCTGTCTGATACGGAGCAAAGACAAGCGTTTCATATTCTTGTGCATACATCTTCATTTTCTTACTGACTTCTATCTGTTCTGTCCAGTCATATTGACCACCAGAGCGACTTGGTGCATTGTGACGACGAACTTGGTTTAGATAATCTACTATTACTACTCCAACATCTAATTGGTTTACTTTCTTGTCTAATTCAGATTGAATCTTCGAAAGAGTAAGTGCTGGATCATAGATAACATCTATCTGTTTATCTTTGTGTAGCTCGAGTTTTGTTAAGGCTTTATGGAATGATTCAAAGTCATGAGTCTTTTTGAACTCTGGCAATAATTCATGTCCACCTTCAAATCTACCTGCCCACCATCCACCGACTAGGTTCCATTCTGAGGCTGAAAGCATTTTGCTTCTTAACCTAGAGAAAGGTATCTTAGTTGAAATAGAACAAATTCTTTGCAGAATTGATCTACTATCCATTTCGATTGTAAAGTACAAGGCAGATCGCCCTGATTCATACACCGAGTTTGCGAGGTTACAACAAGTCAACGACTTGCCTGAGCCTCTTCGTCCGCCCACAAGCACTAAGTCTTTGGGAGAGAACTGAATTTGCGAGTCATACTCACTATTGAGTCCTAAGGGTAAATACTTCGCTAGTTCTTTGTCATCCTCGAATAAAGATATGCTTTGCATACTCTCTTCTGGCGGCTTGACATCTACCTTATCACTTACCCTTAAAACTATTTCTTGGAGTTGTTCTATATTTTCTTCTGCGCTAGCCATAGCGACTGTCTTGTCTATGTAGGAATCTAACTCGTCTAGGATTTCTACTTGTGCATATTCGTTCTTCAGATAGTCGAGCAAAAGCCACGCGTCTACCTCGACATCTACTGACTCGATTGCGAATATTTTTTCTTGGAGTTGTCGATCTCGTACTTCATAAGAGAGATCTTCGAATTGTGGAAGGTCTTGATAATTGTCTATATGTTTATCAAGGATGCGGAAAATTGACTGGTACTCGCCAGGTAGGTAATGTTCTTTTAACTTAGACCATGTATCTAAATCTTTCTGAACTATAATCTGTTTTAAAAGCGCTGACGCAATATTCAATTGACCTCTCCCAAAGTATGTAAAAAACGGGCAGGGGCGAACCCCTGCCTTAAACTAATCAAAAGACTAGGTGATTAACCGATATCTTTTTTAGCTGCGCCGTTGTAGTCTGAACATTGTAGTCCACGTCTTGTCAACATAGTTTTTACTCCACGAACTGTTTTGCCGATTGAGTCAGCAATTTCTTCTACAGTTTGGTTAGCAACATCTACATCAGCAAGTACATCAGCTTTGCTTGATCCTTTTGTTTCTTTTTGCTTTGGAATAGCGTTGATCTCGCCACTTCTTAGAAGTGAAAGAGCTTTTCCTCTGATTGAGTTAACAGATTTGCCAAGTGCGTCTGCGATTTCTTCTACGAAAGATCCACCGTTGACCATCTCTACAAATGTGCCTTCTTCTTCAGGAGTGTAAGTTCTTACTGTTTCAACTTTAGGAGCAGGCTTAACATGAGAAGTTAATTCCATTGATAAGATTTTTCCTTGAATTGATTTAGCAGAGAAATGTCCGCCTTCGAAGTTTGATGCAATTTCTGCATATGTGTAAGAGCCGCTGTTATCGTTAACAAAAGCGCTTAGAGTTGCTTCTTGCTCGTCTGAGAAAGACTTAGAAGCAGATGCTGAAGCTAGTTCAACATCAAATCCCATTTTTCTCAATTTGCTAGAAACTGATCGTGTTGATGTTTCTAACTCAGCAGCTGCAGTTGCAACTGTTGATTGAGATATAGGGCTTTCTGAACCAACAAAGTCTGTTAATTGTTGAGTTCTCTCATCTGTCCATTTAGGTAATGCCATTTTTTATTCCTCTATAATTTGTTTTAGGTTGTTAAATATTTTTATCCCGAGTTGTTCTGCTTTTTTAGTTTTTGCACTTTCAATTCCACTCTCATTGAGTAAGATTGTTACATCTTTCGTTAAATTATCTTTTACAATGAAGCCATACTTTTCTAATACTTGAGTAGCGGCTGCTTTAGTAGGATAAGTTTTCAACTTACCACTTATGCAAACTGTTCCCTTAGTGTCGTCAAGACTGACTTTTGCCTGTGTTTTACAAGTAAAAGAAAAGGGAAGTTCATTATAGCCGTAGTCAATGAAAGTGTTCACTAACCAGTCATAAAGATTCGACGCCGCTTTCGGACCCAGACCTGCCTCTATACATATCTCTGGGGTTATCTCATATATTGATGAGATGTGTTGTGCTAATTTATTAGTGGCACTTGAGCCAATCAGCGGTATCGAAAAAGCTGGTAATAGAGTTATAAGGTCGACACTCTTTGATTGTTGTATCTCTTTGTGTAGTTTCGTACCTAGTTTCTCTGAATCCAAGCATAATGATATTTCTTCTTGGGATAAAGAATAAATATCATGCAAATCAAATAGATCAAGTCTAGCTATAGTAGCAGGACCGAGTCCTTTGATTTTCAAAGTTTTTGCAAAGTGTTCAATACGCTTTGCAGATTTAGCAGGGCAAGAGTCGTTCAAGCAGAATAACTGATCGTTTACAAACTCCAGTACACTGTTACATGCTGGACAATTTGTTGGCGGTACTATCTGTCTCAAAGTTTCTCTTTCTCCTAAATATGATATTATTATATCAAACGAGTGACCAAATGTCAAGATTTATTTTTTGGAAAGTCAGATAAAATAAGGGATGAAATTTCGAAACACTCCGTATGCCCACCAAACTTTTGTTTTGGTTTATAACTTTCGTGTTTGAACTTCTCGTGTAGCTGTTGTTCGTATTTCCAACAGTTGTAGATTGTATCGTGATAGGTTCGTTGAATACGCAACTCATACCCTTTAAAACCACGACTTCTTTTGATTACATGCCGCCAGTCCTTACCACTAGCGATTCCGACTTTGATGCATTCACGCTCAAAGGTTCTTGTGTTTACTAGAACAACTCCATATAGAACACCTTCTCTTAGTTGTTCTTCAGGTCTATTGTCGAAGTATGTTTGATTGTAGACTCCACCACTCATATGTCAGTCCACCATCGTAATAATAATATTACTACTGTTATTATAGATATCATAATGATAGGTGTAAGGTAAGTTTCTATCACCACTTCAATCCATTTTCTAATGCAAATACACACCCTTGATAGAAGTCTCTATCTTCTTCGGATATGAATTCCCATTTATAATTTATTGAATATAATTTACTTTCTACTTCTGTAGGGTGAGTAAGATGCATTTGTTTATTCATCATTTCTTCTAGTTCGTCAAATTGTTTTGTGATTGTGTTTTTATATTCTTCTACTTTACTCATTTCATCCATGACCTATGTACTGGAGGGTTAATTGGTTTTTTCTCTTTGGGGTATCTTTTCATAAGTTTACCACAAGAATGACATTTTAAATTTATTTGTAGTAATTCACAGATTGCTTCCTCTTTTGGTAATGCAAAGCACTGATGAGGATGAAACATTTCTGTTGGTAACGGAAAGCCTATATGTTTACTCACCAGTTATGTACTATATTTGCCATAATAAATAATGCACACATAAGATTAGTAAGAACGATTAGCGATCTTATTATTCCTATTGCATTTTCATTACGCTTATTATAGCCGTCGTTTACATTAAACGAACCAAGAGCGTGTTTCCATACTATCCATATTCTTTTTATCATTAGTTTAGTGGATTGTTCAACCCTGTATCAATTATCCAAAATGCTACAAGCATCATGCCGAATGTAAAGAATTGAAATATTGAGCCAAGAATAATTGTTTTTAATACTGTACTTACAGTCTCTTCATAACTTTCTTGTTCATTTATCCACTGTTCTATTTCTTCAGGCGACGCATCGCCTCCTTGAAATATAAGGGTAGGTTGTACAGGAAGTTTTTCGTTAGAAGTCATATCTTGTTCCATATTGATTATATTGACAGTTTTCACACCATTCTTCTATAGGGTGATTACATTCTTGTTTTGATTGTTCTTTCTTTTCTCTTGATTCGTGCATTGTTTTTACCCAGCCGTCTGAGTTGTCTTGCCACCTTTTTGAATTATATGTTGTTTTTACTACTTTAGTTGCCATTTATTACAGGTTTCTTCGGACAGTACCAATGCTGTATGCTGTCCGACTCGACACCATCCTTCGCTTAGCTTAGATGATATCTGGTGTATTGGATCGTAAAACTTGCACTCCCCACAAGGGGCGACAGGCATAGGCTTTAGTCTTTTAAGTTTAAGTTTTTTCAATTTACTGAGGCATTCCTAGTTCTTTCATAAGCTTTTTACTAAGTTTTCGTACTCAGTATACCCACCAATGGATTCACCGTTTACCATAATCTGAGGAAAGGTTCTTGCAGTTGGAAACTTTTCCATAAAGTGTGGAAATTCAAAGTCCAAACCTAACTGTCTATATGTATAATTGTGTCCTTCTCTTTCTGCTAAACCTTTTGCTTTATCACAGAAAGGACACTGCTCTTTGCCGAATATTTCTACTATCATTTTATGTTCCATTCACTATTGCCGTTTTGTTCATTAAACTTCCTTACTAGAAATTTAAAATTATTAATTAAATATGTGGGGTAGTCTTCTGTTACTGCGAATGGACCTGCTGTTTCATCACAGTGATCAAGCCACATTCTACTTGTAAAGCCGCTAAATAAAGGACTAAATATTTCTGTAAATGCTTCTTGCCTCAATCTACTCTCCTTACTACTTGGGGAATAATCTCCCCTGCTCTTACAACTTCTACCATACATCCAATCTCTAAACCAAGTTCTTCGATAATTCCAATGTTATGTAAAGTTGCTCTTGCTACTCTTGCACCATCAATGTCAATAGGATCTAGTATTGCTACTGGGGAAACATTCCCTGATTTACCTACTTGCCATACTACATCAATGAGTTCTGTTACTACACCTTCTTGTTTTTTCTTCGAAGCAAATGCTCCACGAGGGTGATGAGAAGTATATCCTAACTTTTCGAAAGCTGCATTGTTGATAATTCTCCAAACATTTCCGTCTTGTGGAAACATAGGATAATCACTATCAATAATTGTTTCAAATCCACAATGATTTAAGAAGTTCATATCTTCGATAAAGTCATCTGTTGGATATGGTTGTATCCCATACGCAACAAAAGTTAAATCTCTATTCTGAAATTCTATTACATCATGTAGACTTAGCGCACCCGCTGCATAGTTACGACTATTCTTAATCGAGGCAGGGGCTACTACTTCTCCAGTAATTTGTATGATTGGTTTACCCATGCAAGGTAAAAGGATTCGAGGTATTAAAAACCTCATGTTGTCGGTGATGTCAAGACCTTCCTTGCCATCTCCTCTTGTTAAGGCAAGAGATAACCTGCCTCGAATATATTGCAGACTTACTGCTGCTCCGTCTAGTTTAGGAGTAACTGTTACAGGCTCTGATCCATAGTTAGGATTTTCTAGTGCGCTGTATGATTTCTGTAGGGAATACATGGGAAAAGCATGGGGGTATCTCGCCCCTTTAATAATATCATGTCCTACCTTAGTAGCTACACCTAATTGTTCTTCTAATTTATCATACGCTTCGTCTGACATTATGGGTTTACCATTATAATACGAAAAGCGTGCCTGATTTAATAATGTCTCTAAATTTTTCATATGTATATTATACTAAAATTATAAGGACTTGTCAAGAAATATTTTATGTTAGGTATATTTGATCGAGTATGTCTTTGAATTCGTCTTCCAAAATTGTTTTACTTTCTGCTAATGAGAGAATCTCTACTAGTCCTTCAAATAATCGTTTACTATTATCAAAGTCAATAGGCATACTTATTCCTTGATTAGAGGGTTTCCACTCTTCTTCAAAGTCTAAATAATATTTTCGTAAGGATATATACTCTACATCTCTGAAAGTAGAAACCACGAGACGAATCTGTTCGTACTCAGTTTCTTGTATCATTTTTTCGTATATTGCGGGGGAAGTAAAATCAATCATTCTTGATTACTCGGTTGAGAGGTACAACACTCGTTACATTTTCAGGGACAAGTATCCTGTAAGAATCTGTGTCCCAGCAAAATAATAATACTGTATGTTGTCCTTCTTTTGCTCTGTTTCTTTTCTGACGAATGTATTCTGTAGAAAAATCACTAGTGCAAACATTATACTTCAGTTTTCTAGAGTTCTGACTTCTATAGGTGATTACTGCGTCACCTGCTTCTTCGAGTTTAGCTTTAAGCTCCTCTTTTTTCATTGATTCCTCCAATTTAATCTAACAAAAATTATTTTGTATTGCTAAATTGCAGAGGTCTCTTCTATAGGATGCAAAAAATCAAGGCAGTATGCACTACCTTGATCAAACTATTTTTTAACTATTTAACGCTTCAACGACACCTTTGAAGTATACTGCAGCCTTACCAGTTAGTTTACTGATAATAGCTTCATCAACTTCTTGACCTGCGTCTGACAGAGCGGAAGTAAGACTTGCTTGAGCATCAGCTACTGATACTCGTCCACCACCAGTAGATCCACCTGAGGATTTAGCTGCTGGAGTTTTTCTTACATATACGCCTGCTTTGGTCAATATCATTCGAACTCCATTTGGTGATTCACCAAGTTCGTCTGCTATGTCTTTTACAATCTCCATTGAAGTTTCAGGGGTTGGTTCTTGTTCCTGATACATTTCGACTGCTTGTGCTTTAGATTCATCTGTCCAAGCCATGTTTTTTCTCCTGTTTTTGTTTTGGATCCATGTGTTGTTCCATACTGGTTTCCAACCTGTTCGGTCGTACTGTTGCGTATAAAATCTATCACTCATGTATATCCTTGTTTAAATATAACTATATTATATCGAATTTGAAACCATCTGTCAAGAAGTATTTTTCGTTATCTATAAGGATTTTCCTATCTTGAAAAATGCTTTTGTATGGTTTCGATCTTTTCTTCGGCATTTGCGATTTTTTCTATCTGTACTTCCATAGCCTCAACAATGTCTGGATGTTCCCCAATACCTGCGGCATTATGTAAGTACACTTGTATGTTTGCCTTTGCCACTTCTACTTCGCCTTGTAACTTAGCGATAAGTGCTTTTAATAAATAACTCATAAGTATCCTTTGTCTTTTAATGTGTCTTTAACCCACTCTACTACATAATATACAGCTGCTCCCCATATTGCGAGGTTAAAGCCGAGTAGCATAATGTTTGTGGGCAATGTAAAAATAAATTCAAGCATTTTTTGTCTCCCAATCTTCTATCGCAGCTTTGATACTACCTTCTGCTAATACAGAACAGTGTAGCTTAATTGGAGGAAGCTTAAGTGCTGCTGCAATGTCTTTGTCTTTTATTTGTTTTGCTTCCTCTATTGTTCTTCCTGTTAGCATATCTACAAAAAGTGAAGAAGATGCGATAGCACTACCACACCCATATGTTTTGAACTTTACACTCTTTATAATATCCGTTAAAGGATCAATGCGTAGTTGTAGTTTCATTACATCTCCACACGCAGGTGCGCCTTGCATCCCTGTTGCTACATCTGGATCGTTAGGATTAAACCTTCCTACTGAAAACTGTTTAGGACTTGCCAAAACACCCTCAAATCTGTCTACTACTTCTTTGCTATATGCCATTATTTGATTCTCTCTGCTCCTCTAATAAAACCTAATACAAACTCTTCTAGCTTGTTAGGAATTAATAAAGGAATTACCATAAATGGTAAAAATATTGTGAATATTATAAATACTACTATTGTTGATAATATAGGTCTTGTTACTAATATATTGTCCCTATCTATTAAAGTAATTACTTTATATGAAGGTCTCCATATTTTCCACATAGCAAGTAAACTACCTACTAGCCAAAAGCATAATATCATTTCTAGTGTTGTCATAAATATTCCTGTAAGTGTTTTAAACTTCCAATGTTATATGC
>UEXM01001148.1_pt1 | contig 23749 bp, 18 predicted proteins | sample 1796661 | NCBI WGS metagenome assembly UEXM01 (sample SAMEA4772469, study PRJEB27181) | metagenome | reverse complement strand
CAAAGTGAATTTATTCATGCCTTTATTGACCGTGATATTGCCAAATACCGGTTCGATTGCGCCTAACCTTTTACTATACTGCCGTCGTCCAATGGGGCTGTCTATTTTTACCTTCATTCGGTCACTGGAAGTAAAGCGTGAAGTAAAGCGGACACCCATTTTAAAATTAGCTAGCACGTCATGCTAAATAAAAGCTTTTTAATATTAACAATGAGCACTCATCTTAATGAAAGTGAACGTATCAATAGCAATACTTGATAGTATTTTACTCAAATATGACGCAACTCTCCCTAAATCGTGTTTTTAGGGCGAGATTACTTTCAGCGTAAACTTTAAATTTTCGCTGCTTAAAATGAAATACTGTACTGAATTTACTTAGGCTGAGCGTTTTTACGCAAACAACTTATTGCAGTGACCTAAGTTCTGTCGTCGTTTGAAATGTTGATGCTCACAAAAATCAGTTAACGCGGCTTCTCGGCCCACTGCGCCATGAAACTGTGTTCTAAATTCGGTGGTGATAGTTAACCAGTGCGCTGCTGATATGTTTAAACGTTTCAGTATCTCTGGTTGGCTCTGTTCAATAAAGCCATGTTTATCTTCACGAATACTGCGCCCGGTTATATCCATAAGTTGCAGATAATCGATTAAGTCAAATGGCAGGCCTTTGGGCATATTTTCTCTTGGATTACCAACAAAGGACATCAGTGTATTAGGTTGGTTGCTGATGTTGTCGGTTTGATTGTCTTTGTGATTGGCTTTGTGACGGGTGTTCTCACTGGCTTTTGCTTGCTCACAGCGCAGTTTAACACTGGTGTGGTTTGACGTTTCGGGTGTATCAGCGATATTAGCCCGAACAGGGTTTAAATCAACATAGGCCATACAAGCCACTAGCGCCGTCTCATCTAACAGTGCTTGGGATTTAAAGCGTGCTTCCCAAAACCGGCCTTTGCAATCATCTTCTTGATTCGCCTGACGTGCTATTTTTTCATTAATTTCACGCATAAACCAACTGACGTCAATAAGGCGCTGGCGATATATATCAGCCGTAGTATTGACCATATCCAGTAGTGGCTCTGCGAGCGTATCGCCATTCAGATATTGTTGCGTTAATAGTGTGCCTTTGTGTAAACGATGCCAGCGCTCAAGTACCTCGTTCATGCTCCATTGGTTGGCTTTGTCTTCATCGACAAATAACACCACATGGTAGTGGTTACTCATGACTGCATAAGCACACATTTCCACAGCAAAAACAGTGGTGAGGAAATGCAGTTTTTCTTCTATCCACCCTCGCCGATGTTCAAAGCTTTGGCCTGAGTGCTTATCTTCACCGCATAAAAACGCACGCCTGACACAGCGTGTAATACAGTGATAGTAAGGTGTATTCGCTAAACTGATTTGTTGCTTTCTGGGGCTAGTCATCACGTATCTGATATAAATGAGAAAAGGTCATTTGAGCTTAGTCTACAGACTAGGTTTGTTCAATTTGAGATGGGTGTCCTGTTAATTGTTTAAAGACTAGGTTTGTTCAATTTGAGATGGGTGTCCTGTTAATTGCTTGGAAAAGGTGTGTGATCGGCAACTAGAAAAAGAGAACCTCCTTGTGATACCCATTGTTTAACGGCTTCAACTTCTCCTTTGTCAAATGCATCTCCGAATGGAGGAGTCCAGTCCTGTCTGTTTTTATCCAGTGCATTTGCGACTACCAATATATCCGCTTGTTTCAAATAAGTTAAAGTGAACTTTTCTTTACTAGATTTGACAGTATAACCATCACTAGATAGAACTTGAGAAAAAGGCTTGTATCTGCCATTTTTTGTAAGGAAATTATTATGAGCCTCATCAATAAGAACAACAGGGCTATTTAATTTAGAAAAGGTACTGTTGATATTTTTGGGGACGAAATCAGGATCTGGTTGTTGATCACTATCAGAACAAGACGACACTCCAACTAAAATGAGTCCTAAAAGAATAGTTTTACAAATTGATTTCATTTAATTGTTCCATATTGATTACCACGATTCCAGATAAAGTATGCTAACGTTTTGCTAAGCGGAAAATAATGGTTGGCTATAATCGCGAAGCGATGGCCAACTGTTATTTTTCCGTTTAAGCAACTTGTTAAATTGCAATTACACAGCTTTAATGTGCTTTGCTAAATTATCAGCCATAACTATAAATGATTTTGCATCTTCTTCATTTAAATTAATAGCCTGTGCATGCGCCACTTTATTTCTAAGTTGGCGTAATCTATGAAACGTTTTCAATTGTTTGTCATCAATTACATTACATTGATGCAAATATTCACCGAGGCGAGGAAGATTCCTCATAGTTTCATTTGGTGATTTACCCCAAAAAGAACTTGCGACCTCCGTTGCCGCAATTTCAACTTCTATCCATGCTTCCATAATAGCGGCTCGAGTAGAAAAAGAAATTAACTCTAAAGCCTTTGAATTAGTTGGCTCTGAAACGGTTATTGTAGGAGTTCCTACACCTGAACTTTCTGTGATTTCAGATTTTAAAGTCTTAATCTCTTGAGAAAATTCAAGTTCAAGCTCCTTATACTTTAACTTTTTCATTAAGGGTACAAGCTCAACAATTGGCTTTCTTAGAAGAAACACTAAAACAATAGCTGATGTAGGCCAAGCTAACGCTTTTACTATCTCTGTTGTAAATGTATATCCGTCCATATTAACTCGATATATGATTTTGCAATTTAACAGCTTATTATGAGGAAAAAATCCTTCTTTCATAATTTTATGATAATCAAAACATACCCGATTTGTTCACTACCTACAATAAGTTACTAATAAAACATTTCGTTATGCCAAAGACATAAACGAGAATATTACCTGTTTATTGGATGAAAGCAGGAAACCACATCGTTCTGTATAAATAAACAGTGCAATTATTGACGTAACAAAATAAATAAGGACAAATATATGAGCTCTCTTTTTCTTACTCATATTAAAAAGCAAAGGAAAGCAAAAAAGTATGCTAGTTATTTGTCGTCTTGATTTATCTCTGAGCACCCATGCTGTTTCATACATCCTATAAACGCAATTACCAATCCAACCCTTTTTGCGCTTTTACGCCAGCTTTAAAGGCATGTTTAATCGGTTGAACTTCAGACACTGTATCTGCCAATTCAATCAATCGACGATGACAGGCACGCCCGGTGATCAATACATGTTGCATTTTAGGTCGATTGTTTAATGCTGCAATAACCTCGTCCAATTCAATGTAGCCATACGTAACCATGTAGGTCATTTCGTCGAGTAAAACAATATCGAGCGTTTCGTCACTGAGCATTTCTTTGCTTTTTTGCCATGCAACTTTTGCGGCCGCTATATCGGTTTCAGTACTTTGGGTTTCCCAAGTAAAGCCAGTACCCATAACATGATGCTGAATAGGAAATTGCTTTAAAATATTCATTTCGCCGCATTCCCATTTCGAACCTTTAATAAATTGCACTATTCCGGCCTTTTGGCCATGGCCAATGGCTCGTAACACAGTGCCAAATCCTGAAGTACTTTTGCCTTTGCCATTGCCGGTAATAACCACAAATACACCACGTTCTTCAGTGGCTTGTGCTACGCGTTCAGCAACACTGGCTTTAATTTTTTTCTGGCGTTCAATATGTTTTTGCTCTTTCGCTTTTGCTTTTTCATCTTGCGAGACAGTTGTCGCACTTTTTTCGAACTCACTCATTATTTTGCTCTCTTTCTTCACTTGTACGCTTAAAGTGCATCACAGCAATAAACTCCTGTGTACCATTACTGGTGCTGATATTAGAGCGCCTCAGCAAGAGAATCAACAAACGACAGGTTATTACTAACAGTTACTCATTAATTCTGAATTGGTAAATAGCGTAATAGACTGGGTATAATAGCGTTTTAACTGCTGTAGCAAAGGCACCAAGCTAATCAATGAAAACCCTATTATATTTAGCACGTCACGGACAAACGCAATGGAATAAAGTGCAGCGTTTTCAGGGGCAATTAGACAGTGCATTAACACCAGCAGGAGAACAACAATCAGCAGCGCTCGCCGAACAACTAATGAATAAAGATATCACGTTAATTGTTTCGTCATCACTTGGGCGAGCCATTGCTAGCGCAACCATTTGCCAGAAAACATTAGATGTTCCAACCATTAACTTAAGCGGTTTAATTGAAAGAGATCTGGGGCGCTGGCAAGGCAAGCATGTTGAAGATATTAAAAACGATAAACATTATCACGAAATATTGCAGCAATTTACCGAGCTAAAACCGGTTGATGGTGAAAGCGCTATGCAATGTGGCGAGCGTATTTATCAAACGCTAGAGTCTCTTGCACAAAACCAGCAAAACAAAAGTTTATTGGTGATTTTTCATGGTGAAGCTCTGCGTTGTTTGCTGGAAAAGTTAGGCGAAAGCTCAACGGGTAATGCTTATCAGCTGTTCGATAATGGCTGTTTGCTCACCTTGGCTTACCACCATCAGGATAACCAATTTAAATTGCTGAGATAGAGCAATAATTTGGTCAGGAAGTTTATGCGCATTGAGCTTTTAATTCAAAAATATCAAGGCAGTAATGACATTGTTTGAGCCTATTTTTCAGCACAGTATGGTGCAGAGCATATTACAAGAAAGTATCGTGGTACTGCCTGAGTTTAGCGTGCTGCTAACCTTGATCATCGCATTGTTGTTAGATAAAACCTTAGGTGAAGCAAAACGCTTTCATTACTTGGTTGGCTTTGGTTGGTTAGCAAGTAAAGTAGAAGCATTACTCAACCCTTATTGCTTAGAAAAAAACACAACACCGGCAACAGTAAAGACTGTGTCGGTAATAAAAACTAAGCTATTAGGTGCTATAGCGTGGGGCTTACTCGTACTGCCATTGCCGGTACTTTATTATTGCTTTAGTGAGCAATTAACCTGGTATGGTCAAATATTAGTCGATGCGACGATACTTTATTTGGCCATCGGGTTAAATAGTCTGCAGCAACATGCGATGCAAATTTATCGACCGCTAAAGTCTGGCGATTTAAAAACCGCGCGCCGCTTTACCGGTTATATTGTTAGCCGCGAAACCTCAGCGCTTAGCGAGCAAGAAATGTCGAGAGCAACGGTTGAGTCGATGTTAGAAAACGGCCATGACGCGGTTATCGCCTCACTTGTTTACTACCTTATTGGTGGTGCACCTTTGGTTATTTTACATCGTCTTGCCAATACCTTAGATGCTATGTGGGGCTATAAAAACTCTCGTTTTATTAATTTTGGTTATGCAAGTGCGCGTTTAGATGATGTTTTGGGTTTTGTTTCAGGTAAATGTTCTACTTTGCTTTATGCGCTGCAAGGCTTACCTAAACAGCGTTGCTATCAGGCCATATACAATGCCTACAGCCAAGGTAATCAATACAAAAGCCATAATGGTGGCTGGGTAATGGCGGCTGGTGCTACGGTTATGGCAATAAAATTAGGCGGCAGCGCACAATATCATGGCAAGGTTGTTCATTCTGTCACTTTAGGTACCGGAGACGAGGTAACCAGAGAAGATATTCCAAACAGTTTAAAGGTAGTGATCCGAGCAAGCTTACTCGTTGTAATCACGGTATTGATTTTTCAGTTAATCGCATACTGCTGACTGTCTGTTAACGATTGCCTTTTGACGTTTGCTTACGGGTAAGCCTGAACAGATAAAGCTTTCAAGCGGTTTTACATATTTTCAGTACCACTAAACAGATAATTTTATCAGCAGTTATACAAGAAAACTTATAAAGGTGAGCAAAAATGGCCTTAATTCATGGCGGTCAACTACAACAAGTTGCCGAGCAATATCAAATTCCAATGAGTGAATGGCTCGACTTATCAACCGGTATTGCCCCCATTAGCTACCCCATTCCTGATATACCATTAAGCGCCTGGCAACAGTTACCTCAACGCAGCCCTGAACTTATTGCTGCGGCAAAGCAATATTATCAATGTTCAGCACTTGTTGTTACTAATGGTAGCCAAGCTATTATCAAAGCCTTACCTGAGTTATACCGCCAACAAAACAGTCTTGCACACAATGTTTATCTACCCGAGCGTGGCTATAAAGAACATGCTCAGGCATGGAAAACCGCAGGCTATCAATTACATTTCTATCAAACGTTATTACCTGATATTACAACGATATTACCAAACAGCGTGTTAGTAGTGATCAACCCTAATAACCCAACAGGGCAGTTTTTCGCACCGAGTGTAATTAAGCAATATCATGAAAAAATTTGTCAGCTTAACGGCTTATTAGTCCTCGATGAAGCCTTTATGGATGTTATGCCAAGCAAGCAGTCATACTGTCCTCACCTTCATCGCAATAATATTACTGATACGATCAGTGATAGTGGTCATATCATGGTATTGCGCTCATTTGGCAAATTTTTTGGTTTAGCGGGTATTCGCATTGGCTTTTTAATTGCAGATAATGCTTGGTGTGAACGCATTAACAACCTACTTGGCCCATGGCAAGTTAACGGGCCTGCACAAGTTATTGCAGCGCAAGCGCTCAACGACTCTGCTTGGCAAACGCAACAAAAGTCACAGTTAACAGCACTGAGAAAAGTGCAAGAAAAAAGCCTTTGGCAAGCATTTTCTCAAACATTAGTTTCTGATATCCAAGGCTGTGATTTATTCCTCACTTTACGTTTTCATCAGGCTGAGCATGCTGAGAAAATTTATCATCTCCTTTGCCAACAAGGCGTATATTGTCGACTCGCTGACGAGCAAGACACACTGAGGTTTGGCATCACGACAGAGAAATCGCTAAAACGGCTTATTAACGCCTGCACATTAGCCCAAAAAACGATATCTTCGGGCTAAGTGCCGCCTAGTTAACGCTATTTTTTATGTCAGCAGATTTAATAAGCTAACGGTTGACAAGCTATGGTAATCGGCTCAGAATGACGGCTCAAAATTGCTTAGGTGCTCGATATTTATACGTTATTTACGTAAAAATGAAGAGATAATCGGGAAGTTAGTGAACTGCTGCAAGCATAATTCTAACGCTGCCCCCGCAACGGTAATACTTTGTTATTAACAAAGTTAAGCCCGGAGACCGGCCTAATCAACATAAAATTACTTGCAGTGCGGTGGGCGCTACGGAATTCTAATGGCATTAGCAGCAGCTATATCGCCAATAATCTTCCGTATCTCCCTCAAAACTTTTGAGGTGTTGATGTTCTCTTATTTACGATATTTACCGATAATATTCCCTGTGGCTATGCCTGCCTTTGCGCAAGTTGAGCCAACTAAAAATGAAAATATCGAAGTGATTGAAGTCGTTAATGATCAAAGCTTCAACTCGCCAAATTATCAAGTGCTGCAGCGCGAAAGCTTTGTTAACTCATCACAAACACTTGCCGACATTCTGCAATCAGTTAATGGTATTCAAATTCGTCAAATTAGCGGGATTGGTAACCCTGTTTCGGTTTCAATTCGTGGCTCTAACAGTAAACAAGTACAGCTCTATATTGATGGCCAACTGATTAATGATAGTCAATTTGGTGGTTTCGATTTAAATCAAATTCCCACCGAACAAATTGAAAGCATTGAAATAAGTAAAAACCAAGCCATTGGTACAGGATCGACCCCAATTGGCGGTGTTATACGCATTAATACCTACAACCCGACTCAAGACGCCGCTAAATTGACCTTGGCAACAGGTTCGTTTGGTTATCGTGAAAGTAACTTATTATTTAATAAAGCTTTTAAAGTTCATAGCCTGTCATTTGGTGGTAATTATGTTAAAAGCGACAACGACTATGATTTTCTTGTGCCGCAAAGTATTGAAAATAGCAGCAAAGCTGAAGAACAAGCTTTAAGAAATAATCAATTTACCAAAAAGACCTTGTTCATCAATGATACTCTGCAATTTGGCCAGCATCAGATCCGCTTAAATGTGCAGTACAATGATCAAGAAAAAGCACTACCAAATTACCGAAATAATTCACCCGAAAATATATCGTCCTTAAATTCAGATAGTTTACGCTATAGCTACCAGCATCAGTGGTTAAGTGACTCATCTTGGCTTGATTCTGTGGAATTAGAAGCATATGCCGAAAACAAAGACGAGCATTATATTGCTAGCCTGGATTCAGTAGGTATTGATATTAATGACTATGAAACTAAAAAATACCATATTGGCCTTAAACCACTACTGACATGGCAGACATTTAATTTTATTCCCTTTGTAAGTTTCGACAAACAAACCTTTACCTCGATTAGTAGCCATAATGGACAACCTGCAACATGCAGTGGTAATAGTTCGTGCGATATTTCAGCTGAGCAAAAAAAGTTTAATATCGGTTCCCGTTTGGAATGGCAACCTGAGTCATTACCATTAGAAACCTACTTATTAGTCAGTAATTTGCGAGAAGAAAACGCCAACGCAGCACTCAACCAATCGGATGCTGAAAAATTTCAAGACAATGAAGATTACTTAACCACTGAGCTGGGATTAAGTTTTAAACAAGATAACCTTAAAATTACCGCGAACTTAAGTGATGGGGTAAGAACCCCCACTTTATACGAGTTGTTTGGTGACAGAGGCTCTTTTAAGGGTAATGATGATCTATTACCTGAAGAAGCATTAACGCTCTCGCTTGGTGGTCAGTACAACACGAAAAAATTATCAATATCATCTTCTATTTATCAACAAAAGTTAGAAAACTCGATTGTCGCAATTTTTAACTCAAGTAATGTTGGTAGCTACAAAAATGTCAGCGATGCTGACTTATTAGGTTTTGAACTGCAGCTTAATTACCAGCTATTTGAATCACTGTCATTGTTATTGCAAACCAACATTATTGATACTGAAATTGAATCGAGCTTTGTTGCTTTTGATAAAAATAAGTTACCCGGCATCTACCATCAGCAATATAGCGTAGCGCTTAAATACCAAGTAAATGAAGCCTGGCAGCTGTCATTTAAAACTAGCCAAGATAAAGAACTGTACTTCAATCTCATTAACAAATTTCAAAATGACGAGAGTGGATTAGGCAACGGTCCACCGTCAGACCGCACAGTGTCTGATCTGTCGATATACTGGAAACAAGGCGCGCACCGCGTGTCTTTTAGCGCCAACAATATGTTCAATGACCAATATAAAGATCTCGCGAATAGAACGTCGCAAGGTCGCAGCTTTCAAATAAAATACACAATAGAGGGATTATAAATGTTAACAACTTTTAAAAAGCAAATATTGCCACTTAGTTTAGCTATTAGCACAGCAGTACTTGCTGGCTGTGGCGGTGGTTCTGATAAAGATAATGCACCACTGGTAACAGGCGCAACTAGCCCAGTCGTTGAAGAAAACACAACATTAGTTAGCACGTATAACGCAACTGATGCCGATGGCGATGCTATTACCTTGTCACTTACCGGTGCTTCAAGTAGCTTGTTTACAATTACACAAGCGGGTGAATTAAGCTTTTTAACTGCCCCTGATTTTGAAAATGGTGATACCGGACCATTCGCTGTAACTATCGTCGCCACAGACGATAGTAAAAAACGCTTAACCGGCGAATTAGCCATTGAAGTAAGCGTTGGCGATGTTAAAGATACGCCGTCTTTTGCCGTAGTACAAACCGTAGCACCTGATTACTCTGGCTCAGAAGTAGTTACCATAGACCCAGCCACTGAAATCGTTACCAAAGGCTACTATATTAAAGATGGTTCTGACTACACAGTACGTAGTTACAATAAAGACGTTTTTCATATTGGTCGTTTCTTTATTGACACCATTTCAAAATATAATGCTGATGCACTAGATACCGCTATATGGACGAACACTACACAAGATTCTGGCGACTCTACATCACGCAACCCATATGATATTGTTTCGGTAAATGAAACTAAAGCTTATATTTTACGTTATGGCTCAAGTAAAGTTTGGATTGTAAACCCTCAAGCAACAACAGCTGAAGACTTTAAAATCGGTGAATTAAACCTTGATGCCTACATAGCTGACAACAACAGTAACGGCACGCCTAACCCATCTGCTGGTACTATTGTTGATGGTAAGCTATTTATTACTTTGCAACGTTTATCAGATGCTTATTCTCCAAACACTGCCTATGTAGCTGTTTTTGATACTGAAACAGATTTAGAAATAGAAACAAACGCCAATGCTGATGATGCAGTTATGGGTATTCCTTTAGCAGGTTTAAACCCGTTAAATGGCAGTATTGTTAATAAAGACGGGGTTGTTTATGTGACAACACGTAACTCATACACTGATACTGATTTAACGTTAAGCCGCATTGAAGCAATCACTGCAAGTGATTACAGCTTACGCACGGTATTAACTGCCGATGACATCGTCGACAATACCGCAGCATTTATTGGTTCAAGTGTTATTGTTTCAGCAACCCAAGGTTACTTTGTTGCAGGTGAAACTTTTTACTCGCCTTACCGTGAGCTTTCAACAGTTTATAGCTTCAACCCAACCACAGGTGTAGTAGCTGACGAAGCCATAGCGGAAACCGGTACAGAGCAAATTAGCCACATCAATCTAGATGCAGCAAACTATCTTTGGATCAGCGTTAGTAACCCTGAAAACCCGGGTGTAGACGTAGTTAACACTGAAACAAATGAAAAAGAATTACCAAGATTTGCTACTGAGTTAAACCCAACAGCCATTGCTTTTATTGAGTAATAAAGCTCACGGTAATAACGGCAATATTTGATAATAAAAAAACCGCTTTTAAGCGGTTTTTTTATAGCTGCTTACTTGCTAGCTAAGACTAAACTAACAAGTGCTACGTTAACAAATACAACCTAAACTAACAAAGTCACTAGGTTGTTTTACCTTGCTGAATAATCTGTTGAATTTTATCCATATCCAAATGCTTTTCGCAGATGTCAGCCAAGCGCTCTAACTGCACTTCTCGGTGCTGATTAATATCAACAACCGGCTGCGCCATGTCTTTTATACCTAACCAATTGAGTACCGCTTGTGTTGGTTCAGGGCAGTCAAAAAATCCATGTAAGTAGGTAGCGATAATTTGTCCGTCATCGGAGATACAACCATCGGGTATCTGCTGCTTTGCGCCCGTACCATCACTTTCAATATGCAGTAGTGGTTGAGTTAACGCTGGACCAGTAGAGACACCACAATGAATTTCATAACCAGTTAACTGACACGTTTCACCATTTAACCTCATGCTCGCCGTTACTTGGCTTAGTGTTTTGTGTTGCGTTAGCGTGGTGGTGAAATCTAACAAGCCCAGGCCTGATATTTGCTCAACATGCGATTCAATATGTTCAGGATCAAATATCTGTTTACCCAACATTTGATAACCGCCACAAATGCCCATAACCTTGCCGCCATAGCGCAGGTGTTGCTCAATTTCTTGCTGCCAACCTTGTTGTTTTAAAAAGCTTAAATCGGAGGTAACATTTTTACTGCCGGGAATAATAATTAAATCAGCCCCTTGTAACGACTGACCTATTTTGACGTATTGCAAATCAATATTGGGCTGTAAGCGCAATGGGTCAAAGTCGGTATGGTTGCTCATGTGTGGTAGCAACGGCACAAAAATTTTCACCTTAGCTTGCGTGACTTTGTTATCAAGTGCGACGGCATCTTCTGCGTCTAACGCTAAATCATGTAAATAAGGCAGCACACCTAATACCGGTTTGCCTGTGCGCTGTTCAAGCCAATCTAAGCCCGACTCAAGCAATTTAATATCACCGCGAAAACGATTGATAATAAAACCTTTCACTCTTGCTTGCTCTGACTCAGAAAGTAACGCCAGCGTGCCAACTAAGTGAGCAAATACACCACCACGATCAATGTCAGCTACTAAAATCACCGGGCAATCGACGGCTTCGGCATAACCCATATTGGCAAGATCATGAGCGCGAAGGTTAATTTCAGCTGGGCTACCGGCACCTTCAACCAGCAATACCTCATGATCATCAGCTAAACGCTGATGCGATTCCAACACCGCTTGCATCGCCACTTTTTTGTAGTCGTGATACTTGCCGGCTTCCATGTTGGATATTGCTTTACCATGCACAATAACTTGCGCGCCAGTGTCACTATTAGGTTTTAACAAAATAGGATTAAAATCAACTCGTGCTTCAACCTTTGCTGCAATCGCTTGCAAAGCTTGAGCGCGACCAATTTCACCGCCGTCTTTAGTGACCGCGCTATTTAGCGCCATATTTTGCGGTTTGAATGGCGCTACGTTAATACCGGCATTCACTAACACGCGGCATAAGCCTGCAACTAAGGTACTTTTACCCGCGTCTGAAGTAGTACCCTGCACCATTAATGTTTTCACAATCTACCTTTTGTATCAATATCTTGAATATCTTGAGAACAACTTTTTTCAGCTGACTTTAATGTTAACGGTAAGCCTGCCATCACGAATTCAACTTCGTCAGCAACGCTAGCAAGTGCTTGGTGTAACCAACCGGCTTGGTCAACAAACTGACGTGAAAGCTCGCCCATCGGCACTATGCCGTGACCGACTTCATTACTGACTAAAATTATTTCTATTGTGCGCGATTCAGGGTTAGCTTGTTGCTGAAGACTTTTTAATAGGCTCAATAATTGCTGCTTTTCTTGTTGCCAATAAGCTAAGTTAACATCGGCAGTATTATGAGTTTCAGCGCATGGTTTACATAAACTGTTGCTTAGCCACAACGTTAAACAATCCACTAAAATACAGATACCTTGCTCACAGGCCTTACTCTCTGATATTGCTGATGCGATGGCTTTTGCTAATAGCAATGGCGACTCTATTAATCGCCAATGTTCAGGACGATCAGCTTGGTGTTGAGCAATACGTTGCTGCATTTCATCATCAAATGCTTGTGCGGTAGCGATATAAGTTACCGGTAGGTTTGACGCCTTAGCATGTTGCTCCGCCAGTGAACTTTTACCCGAGCGAGCACCACCAATAACCAAACGTATTTTATTCATCACTGCCTCTACTCATCATTGCCACCTTTTATAAATCTTTCATTGTTTAATCAAGTCAATGATAATAAAACAAGATAAATAACCACTTCAGATAGTTGTTGTGCTGCCCCTAAACAATCACCGGTATAACCACCAAGTTGTTTCGTGAACCAACGCTTTAAACACCAACGAGTAAGCAATAAAATAGCGACCAGTTTCCAAGCAATACTGAACGATAAAGTTAACGCGATAACCAAGCCGCCAGTGCTCAATAAAATTAAGTAACTATTACTTGATAGGCTTTGTGCTAAGGGTTTTACCTTCGAAGTTGCATCTTCACTCACATAAGGCATATCAGCAATTAAACTGGTTGCCAGCACTCGGCTTAAACCATGGCCTAAAACGAGTATCGACAACACACTCAAGCTCTCGCTTAGCATGCTTTCGTTTAACAAAGCCGTATGGGTAATATTTTGCTGAATAAGTGCTAACAGCGCTTGATACTTGATCATCAAGATAAAAAATAATGCCGCAGCGCCATAAGTACCCAAACGGCTGTCTTTCATGATATTAAGCTTATTTTCGACAGTCCAACCACCGCCAAAGCCGTCCCAAACATCAGCCCAACCGTCTTCATGAAACGCACCGGTTAACAAAACACTGCTAAACATAGCGATTAAAAGTGCTAACTCGATAGACAATATACTTGCACTCAAGTAAAACGCGAAAGCAGAGCAAGCACCAATTAAAACCCCCACTACGGCGAAGTACCGACTGGCTTGATTAAGCATATTTGCTGTAACATCAACTTTAAGCTCTACCGGAATTCGGCTAAAAAAACTGATCGCTAAAAGCAATAAGTGCCATTGCTCACGCAGCGTTTCTCGCTTAAGTGACATCAGTAACCTCGGCATCAGCAAAACTTGCCATATCATTATAAAATGCCACAGCAGCTTGAAGCATAGGCAGCGCTAATGCAGCACCTGTACCTTCACCTAAGCGTAAACCTAAGTTTAATAGCGGCTTAACGTTTAACCATTGCAACATTTTTTGATGGCCCTGTTCACCTGAACAATGCGCAAACACCATATAACCTTTGACATTAGCATTGAGCTCAATGGCTAACATAGCCGCTGCGGTGCAAATAAAGCCATCAACAATAATCAGCATATTATTTTCTGCAGCCGCCAGCATAGCAGCGGTTATTTGCACTAGTTCAAAGCCACCTAAGCAGCGTAAAATAGCTTTTGCATCCACTAAATTTTCAGCATGCAATGCCAAAGCTTGTTCAATAACTTGTTGCTTTTTCTTAACCACAGCATCAGATACACCGGTACCTCGGCCAACCACATCGCTAACAGGCACTTTCATTATTGCCGCCATAATGGCCGATGCTATCGTAGTGTTACCAATACCCATTTCACCAAAGGCCACAATATTACAGCCTTTACGGCTAATGTTATTGATGTGTTGCTGCGCAAACTCAAAGCCTTGCTCTACTTGAGCCTCCGTCATTGCAGCTTGCTGATTAATTGCCTGCGTAATATTACCTAAGCGCTGATTAATAACCGGTAACGAAGCCGCTGGAGGATGTAGAATACCCGTATCAACTACACTTAATTGCCAACCAAATTGCTGACAAAACACATTAATCGCAGCACCACCATTGGCAAAATTTGCCACCATTTGGCTAGTAACGTCACTTGGCGCAATAGAAACACCTTCACTGGCAATACCATGATCTCCGGCAAATACCGTTAAATGGGGAGAGACAAGTTGTAACTTGTGCTGGGCGTTAGTTGGGTCATCGTTGAGAATATTATTTTTGGTATCAGCTTTCGTGCTTATTAGCTGTATTTGTGCAATTTGTTTAGCAAGTAATTCAAGATCACCTAATGCACCTAATGGCTTGGTTTTACCATCGATTTTGGCTTGAATATTTTCTAAATTTTCACAACTAACCGCTTGGATCTCAAACATGACATTACCTAAATCAGACCGTACTAAATAAAAAATTGTTAGTAGATCGGTATATGATGATTAACGTCGATAGTATGAGAGTTTTTTGGGGAGCAAATCTATTTTCATCAGTGATATCGTCACCAATAAAAAATTGATAGTGTCTCGAGTAACCCGCTCGACGTAGCAATTAATGTTCATATTCATCTGGTATCCTGACTTACAGCATCTAGATATATCCCTTCCCAATGATTTTCTTTCGAAAATGCTTAGTGGTTAATATATCGCTCTGTTTACAGTTGCGGGTACAGTTGTGGACTTTCACCACATTCCCAGCCTCACGAATTTAAATGCTTTTAAGCAACTTAAAAAGTGTATTTGAATATGACATTATTTAATTATTGCCGCGATTATCGACAGCTAGGGAAAAATAGCAAGGTTTATTTTTATATCAGATAGCGCATAAACCAACAAAAACAATAAAAATCAATATATTGCTATAGAGTGCCAATTAACTTTCATACTAAAGGACTAAAATAATAGGGGCATATAATCAGAGCATTAATTTAGGCCAAGCGTTACCGTTATCATCAATAGCAACTTGCAAGTGAATTAAGCCACCATAAGGCACATCCAAGTTAGTCATATGATAAGTGCCTGGAATAGGCAGTCCCAAAACTTTAGCTAGCAGGTATCTAATAACGCCACCATGGCTAAATACTAAGCTATTAGATGAGTCAGTTTTTTTCTGATGTGCTTGGCTTAGTCGCGCTAATAAGTGCTGCCAAAAGTGGTCAACCCGTGCCGTAAAACTTGCCATTGACTCCCCATTAGGCGGTTGGCATTGCCAAGGATCTTGCCAAAAGTTTCCTAAGGTTAACTGGGGCTCTGGAGCGACTTCGCCATCTGTTGTCGCTATTTGCCATAATGCTTGATACGACTTACCGTCCCAATCACCAAAGTTCATTTCTTGTAGTTCGGCTAACACCTGCAACGACAGCCCTTGTTGCTGACAATATCGCTCGGCAAATTCACGACACCGAAGCAACGGCGAGCTATAGCAGTAGGATATTTCAGGTAAATTTTGCGTGGCTTTAATAAGCTGATGCTTACCCGTATCAGATAAGGCAATATCACTGCGACCGCAAAGGATACCGCTTTGCACAAGCTCGCCATGACGCAATAAATAGATATTAAATACTGACAAGCTACTCTTCCTATTTCGATCGGTATTATTGCCAACAGTTTAGCAAAAAAGCTTATGCTATTAATATGATAAATATTTTTATATAAACCACAAAAAATTGATCTTTGTCGCTCACCTTTTGGTAAGCTAAAAATATCTCAGTTAATATCTGATCTATAAACATGCCAAATTATAAGCCACAAGGAAAATACATGTCTCCTGTTCCTGCACCTAAATGGCCAGAACGCATTATCTGTTTAACAGAAGAAACCACAGAAGCACTTTACTTGATGGAAGAAGATCATCGTATTATTGGTATTTCTGCTTACACGATGCGCCCTGAACGAGCACGTAAAGAAAAGACCAAAGTAAGTGCTTACATCACCGCCAGAACCGAGAAAATTTTAGCATTAAAACCTGACTTAGTTTTAGCCTTTTCTGATATGCAGGCTGATATTGTCGCTGATTTAATAAAGGAAGGTATACAAGTACATTGCTTTAATCATCGAAGTATTAGCGAAACCTTGCAAATGATCCGCACACTTGCAGGCTTAATCGGCCAACCAGAAAAAGGCGAAAAATTGGTTGCTGAATTACAAAATAATTTAAACACTATCAAACAACAAGCTGATGAATTACCCGTACGGCCGAAAGTTTATTTTGAAGAATGGTTTGACCCCATAATTACCGGCATTGGTTGGGTCAGTGAACTGATCGAAATTGCTGGTGGCATTGACTGTTATCGTGAGTTTTCCACACAATCTTTAGCTAAAAACCGTATTGTTGCCGATGCTAGTGATGTTATTACCAAACAACCTGACATTTACATTGCCTCTTGGTGTGGCCGTAAATTTGATCAAGACAAAGTTACCTCTAGAGCCGGTTGGCAGGAAATACCCGCAATAAAAAATGGCGATATTTACGAGGTCAACTCAACCGATATTTTGCAACCAGGTCCTGCCGCATTAACCGACGGTGTTAAAAAACTCGCCAATATTATTAAGCAATGGGCTGAGCACAAATAAAATGTCAAATTTTTTGGGGCTGAGAAATCGCTTAATCGCCATATTATGCACACTTGCTTTTGTCTTTAGTAGCCAAGGCTCGGCACAAGCGCTCGATAAAGTGTCGATTCAACTGAATTGGTTACATCAATTTCAGTTTGCTGGCTACTATGCCGCCAAAGAACAAGGCTTTTATCGAGAACTAGGCTTAGATGTAGAGTTAAGAGAGTTTGATGGCCAAGGAAGCATTGACGATTATGTTATTGAAGGTAAAGCCGATTATGGCATCAGCAATTCCAGCCTACTGGTAGCAAAAAGCAAAGGTAAACCCGTTGTTATCGTTGCACAAATATTTCAGCACTCACCGGCAAACCTTGCTACTTTGCGATCTTCTAATATTTCTAGCCCATTTGATCTCGTCGGTAAACGTATCATGATGAGCTCAGCATCAAAAAATTTCGACCCTGTCACCGCTATGCTCTTGCAAGCACAAGCTCAGGCTAAAATGAGTGCTTTTACTTGGCAAGACAATAATGAACAATTTTCGGCACTGATTAACGGTGAAACGGACGCAATTTTAATTTATAACACCAATGAACCATTTGAATTTGCCCGCGCTAACATAGATATTTTTACTATCGATCCTAGAGATTACGGCATCGATTTTTATGGTGACAACCTATTTACCAGCGAATCAGAAGTAAAAAATAACCCGCAACGTGTGCAAGCTATTCGTCAAGCAACCATCAAAGGCTGGAAATACGCGCTCAAGCATAAAGCTGAAGTTATTAAATTGATCGAAAAAAAATATAACAGCCAAGGTAAATCTCATGAGCACTTAAGCTTTGAAGCCGAGGAAATCAGTAAAGTTATTTTGGCTAAGTTTATTGCTATTGGCTCAATTGCTCGTACCAGAATGGAAAAAATAAACGAAATTTATCATCAACTAGGTATGACAAACTCACCTTTTTTACCTGAAAACATTTTATTAGATGATGCTTTAGAAAACTTTGCAGATAAGCATATTAGTCACGACAGTAGCACGTTGTTAATAATATCTATGGTATTGATATCATTATTATTAATATCTATCACTTTAGTATCACCTAAGCTTATAACCCAACAACGCTTAGTTGCCTTTATGGCGTCACGAAAATTTCCGTTTATTGTGCATTCAATTTCAGTATTGAATATCACCATTATTTTCAGCGTAATATATCTTACCTTACAAGATAATGAAAAAAGCACACAAAGCAGCATAGAGAAAAATCTTGAGTCTGTTGTCAGTGCAACAAAAACCAGACTTAATGACTGGATAAGTGAACAAGAATACTTATTACAGCAAATGAGTGCTGACAAAAAAATTATTCAATTAACCCAACAATTAAATCAGCAAGCGCCACAAGCAGAAAAACTAATCACCTCATCAGCATTGCAAGATATACGACAATATTTTCGACAAAGTAACCTGCAAGGCCAAGGCTTTTCTATCATCAATAGAGACAATATCAGCATTGCTTCAAGCCACAATGAAAACTTGGGAAAAATCAATGTCATCGCACAACAAAAACCTGAGCTGCTAAGTAGCGTATTTGCTGGCGAAACACGCTTTGTCTCGCCAATAAAAACCGATCAGAACGTCCTTTTTGGTAATAACAGTAACCCGATAGATCAATACAACATGTTTATTGTTATCCCTATACTTGATGATAATCAACACGTTATTGCAGCATTAGCACTAAAAATTCAAACTAGTGGCCAAATTTCTGACATTATGCAGCAAGGTCGTATTGGGGCATCAGGCGATAGTTACTTGGTGAATGAGCAAGGGCAAATGCTCTCTAAAAGTCGTTTTGAAGCCAGACTATCGATATTAAAGTACTTTCAAGGTCATAGTAAAAATAACCAACTGATCACGCTAAAAGACCCGCAAATTAATATTACCGAAGCACCGAATGCCGTTATTGATAATCAAGCTTTACCATTTACCTATATGGCTAATCACCTTATAAATACAATGTATAAAAATAACAGTAGCTTAATAGTAAAAGACAAAATAGCGACCAATGTTTTAGGTTACAACGACTACCGTGGCGTAAGCGTTTACGGGGCTTGGTTATGGCACTCAGAATACGGCTTTGGTATAGCAACAGAAATCGACGTTAATGAAGCAATGTTAGGCTTAAACTCGCTGCGTAATAAATTAATGTTAATTTCATTTTTCACATTATTACTGACCTTAACTGCTAATATATTTACCGTTACTGTTGGCCAACGTTCAACAAAATATATGCGACGTTCAAAAGCTGAATTAGAAAAAATAGTTAAGCAACGCACCACCGAATTACATCAACGTGAACGGGCAATGTGGGAGCTTTATGAATACGCGCCTGTTGCTTACGCCACGTTAAATAGCCAAGGCCAGTTTATCAAGCACAACTGTGTATTTGCCAAGATGTTCAAGCGCCCTAGAGAGCTTTTTGTGTCCTTAAATTGGCAAGGATTTGTTGAACCAGAGCACTATGTTCATCGGCTATTTCAAACCAAATCTCAGCTTTTAGAGCGTGAAATTCCGGTAAAAATTAGTGACAGCCAGACTATAGATACTATGCTATCGGCTTTACCTGTCTACGATGAAAATGAGCAACTGACTGAGGTACGACTAACCCTTATCGATGTAACACAACGAAACGCCGCTAAAGCACAATTTGCTGCGTTGATGGAATCGGCACCTGACGCCATTTTAATGTTAGATAAAAACAGCGAACACCGTATTGTAAACTCACAAGTATTAACGATGTTTGGCTATGACAAAGATGAGCTTATAGGTGAGAAAATTGAACGCTTATTACCCGAAGAAAAATGTTTACAGGTTTTCGATCGTCTACTGAACGCACCTCACACTGAAAAACAACGCTTAGAATTACTCGGCAAACGTAAAAATGGCGATGAATTTTCCGCCGAGGTTACCGTAAATTCAATTGATATTCACAACGAGCGCTTTATCGTTGCCATTGTCAGAGACATCACCGAGCGTAAACTTAATGATCAAGCACTGGCAGAGCAAGTGCTATTTCAACAGGCGCTGGCTGATACTATTCCTTATCCTATTTTTGTTAAAGGCACCGATTCGCGCTTTATTAACGTTAATAAATCATATGAAGAAACGTTCAATGTCAGGCGCGAAGATGTTATTGGTAAAACGGTACTCGACCTTGACTATCTACCCTTGGCTGATCGACAGGCTTACCAAGCAGAAGACACCGCTCTGATTGCTTCAATGGGCATGGTTCGAAAAGAAATCCCGCTAGTCTACGGTGATGGCTTAACGCACTCAACCATGTACTGGGTGAAGAGCTTTGCTAAAGCCGATGGCAACATTGGCGGCTTATTAGGTACGTTTGTTGATATCAGTGAACAAAAAATGGCTGAGCAAACCTTAGCACACGCCAAGTCTTTAGCTGAAGATGCGGTAAAAGCAAAATCTAACTTCTTAGCCAACATGTCGCATGAAATACGTACGCCAATGAATGCGATAATTGGCATGTCAGCCTTAGCACTGAAAACCAATTTATCGCCGCAACAACAAAACTATATTTTTAAAGTTAATCGTGCTGCCGAGTCTTTATTAGGCTTAGTGAATGATATTTTGGATTTTTCAAAAATTGAAGCCAATAAGCTCGATATCGAAGTTATTCCATTTTGCCTAGACGATATTCTCGATAACCTCGGTAATATGTTAGTAGATAAGTTAACAGAGAAACAAACTGAGCTTATTTTTGACGTTGAAAAAGCCGTTCCTATTGACTTAATTGGCGACCCTTTACGTCTTAGTCAAATACTGACCAATCTCGGTAGTAATGCCGCGAAATTCACAGAACACGGTGAAATAAAAATTCATATATCTTGCCTTAAAAAGCATGATAACAAGGTAACCTTACAGTTCTCTATTTGTGATACCGGCATAGGAATGAGCGCCGAACAGCAAGAAAAGCTCTTCCAATCATTCAGCCAAGCTGACGCTTCAACCACAAGAAAATACGGCGGTACAGGCTTAGGGTTAGCAATATGTAAACACTTAGTTGAGCTATTAGGTGGCGAAATATGGCTAGAAAGCCAAGAAGGACAAGGCAGTCAATTTCATTTTACTGTCGATTATCAATGCCAATCGTTAGCCCAAAGCCAAGCCAAAAGGCCTTATTTATCATCACTTCAAGGTGGAAAAATTGCTTTAATCGCTGATAACGAGAGCTATAAACCTATTTTACTGCGCATGTTGCAATCGTTTGGCTTTATTGTCGAGCACTTCAACTCAGTCACCAACGCGCTGGCCGAGTTAAAACAAAGCAACCAAACTTTTGATGCTTTAGTTTTTGATCTGGTTAATTGCACTGATCAGCAAAGTTGTCGTGATATCAGTTCAATTCGGGATGCTAGCATCGATTTACCCATATTACATATTTTGCCGAACCGACAAGAAGTACCAAATCAAGCACTCAATAGCGATGATAAATATTACATCACCTGTAAGCCAATTACTTCTTCGAATTTACTCGACAGCTTATTAATTGCCTTAGGGCATGAAAACCTACGAAACATTAAATATACCTCAGCTCCGCTTATTGAGCAGTCGGCAATCAATGCTTTGCAAGGGGCAAAAATATTGTTAGTTGAAGATAATGAAATAAACCAAGAATTGGCAACCGAACTATTAAGCCATCACGGCATTGCAGTAACCGTAGCCAATAACGGTCAAGAAGCGATAGATTATTTGCAACAGGAGAGCTTTGACGGTGTGCTGATGGATTGCCAAATGCCAGTAAAAGATGGTTACACAGCAACACGAGAAATTCGCCAAGATACACGTTTTATCGATTTACCTATTATTGCCATGACCGCCAATGTCATGGCTGGCGATCGAGAAAAATCTTTACGTTCAGGTATGAACGAACATATTGGCAAGCCCATTAATACTAGCGAACTTTTTAGTAAATTAGCCCAATGGGTTGTGCCGAGCAAGCCAAGTAATCATCAACAGCAAGCGCATTCATATGAAAATGACGTACTTAGCCTACCTGAGCTTGAGGGTATCGACACCGCCGCAGGTTTAGCAATAGCACAATATAATCAGCCATTATATCAGCGACTGCTGATTAAGTTTAAGCATAACTACAATCAAGCTATTGAGCCTATAGCACTGGCAGCGGATAACCATGATTTTGCCACAGCTGAACAGCTGGCTCATACCTTAAAAGGTGTTGCGGGTAATATCGGTGCTCAACAACTTTATACACTTTGCCAGCAATTAGAAGATGATGCCACACAGCATGATATAAAAGCCTCACGACTTGAGCAGTGCCGACATGAGCTAAACCGTATTCAATTATCATTAACCCAACTTGAGCAGCAAGCCCCTGTTGAGCAACCTTTTAACGTTAATGATTGCAAAGCATTATTTGAGCAATTGATTATCGACGTAGATAATTATGATGTAGCAGCCATAGATACCATTCAGACATTATTATCGATGACACATCAGCAGCGCTACCATCAACAACTAAAAGATATTATGACAAAGGTTGAAATATACGAATTTGACGATGCAGCCACGTTACTCAAGGAAATTAACATTTCATGACGAGCCTGCTCAATAACACTATAAGTTACTGAATTTTAACAACTGTCACAAAGTTGTCAGGTAAAAGTCGTAGTAAAAGAAGAGTAACTAATCAATAATTTAACCAGAACAGCAACAAGGGGAAGTAAATGACCGTTCGAAAATTAAGACTTAAACGAGCATGGTCTCAGGAGCAATTAGCCCAGTTTAGTGGTTTGAGTATTCGAACAATTCAACGCATTGAACGTGGTCAAAAAGCAGGTTTGGAATCACTTAAATCTCTTGCCGCTGTTTTTGAGGTTGAACTTGATGAATTACTAAAGGAGAAGGATATGAGCAACTCGGACACCTACAACGATGAAGAAACTCGAATTATCGAACATGTTCAGGACATTAAGGGATTTTATAGCCATCTGATTAATTATGCAGTTGTTGTACTAGGCTTATTCTTACTGAATTTTCTTGTTAGCCCCGGTTATTATTGGGCTTGGTGGGCTGCATTAGGTTGGGGAATTGGTGTGATATCACACGGTTTGAGTGTGTTTGAAGTTTATAGCTTTTTTGGCGCTGATTGGGAGAAAAAGCAAATAGAAAAACGCTTAGGTCGAAAACTATAATTTCCTTTGCTTTGTGCTTACCTCCTCAAAATGCTGAGGAGGTATACGTTAACACAGAGGACAGCGTGATTTTTAGATTAAACCACTGATATTAATGTAAATATGCCATAACTAGTTGCAATAAAACCATAGCGCCCATTATATACATAATCAATTTTCTAGCTTTCAAAAACCTGACGACTTCAACATCAGTAACCGTAGAGAAAAAACCTGTCTCAAGTGACGCTGACAAATTAGCATTTGTGACTGACCGCTTTGATGCTCCCATAGCGTTTTCTGATAGTTTTTCCCATTCTTCTGAATAAGCTGCATATTCTCTCCAGCTTTGATCACCCAATGGCATTAACTTTGATCGCTTATTCTCATTAAGCTTTGATCACTAAAATCACTTGTAAATGATCACTTTTGTGCTCTTAATGATTTTGCCGATCAA
>UEXM01001146.1_pt1 | contig 23750 bp, 23 predicted proteins | sample 1796661 | NCBI WGS metagenome assembly UEXM01 (sample SAMEA4772469, study PRJEB27181) | metagenome | reverse complement strand
GCGAACATCATCACATTGAGATAATGCTTTTTCAACAGCTTGAACTTTAAATTCTTGTGTAAATTGACGTCTCATTTTATTTGCCTCTGCTAAATGTTAGAGGCGACAACTATCCTGACACAGGGGGTATGGGGCGTGTTAATTGCGTATAACCTCATACGATTGGAAATGGCAGCTATTGCAGAAGAAGCAAAAGTTGAACCGACGAGAGTTAGTTTCACAGCAGCTATTAGCTTGATTGATACTCAACTTCGATGGCTTGCTTTATCCCCTGACGGTACACTTCCAACAAAGTTGAAACAAATGAGAGCAGATATAAAGCACTTCATACTTCCAGATAAAAGAAAGCACCGAACGTTTCCACGTTCAGTGCTCTATATTCCAAGCCGATATCCGTTGCGATACAAGAAATGATCCTTATCCGAACGGCATTAGAATATCATATTCGGCTTTTTAACGATAAAACCAGACGAATTGGACAAAAGCAGAAATTAAATCCCATCAACCTGTATTAATTAATCTACATAACAACACTTTTAACCACTTTAATATCAAGCCTTTTCGCAATACGGTTAAGGTTAGCTCGATCTAGCGACAACCTTCTTGCCGTTGCAGCCCAGTTACCCTGCTCTTGCGTTAAGACTTGTTTTATAAGTTGTCGTTGAAATTGCTCAGTTTCAGTACGTAAATTAACATTGCGCTGATTAAGCTGTATATCTTCAACTATTTGAGGCTTAATCATGGGTTCATCTAACGGCATCACTTGCAAGTTAATAAGAGAGCCACAATCTTGTTTCTCAATAGCAATAATTGCTTTGCCCTTTTGCCTTGCCCTAGCCTTTAATGCCGCTCGGCTGACAACATGTTCCAATTCACGAACATTACCAGGCCAATTATATTGCTCAAGATGACGAATAGCCTCTGCGGTTATTTTTAACTGTACCACGCCGAGTTTACGCTTGGTTTGTTCAACAAAATAACCACTGAGTATCTGCACATCGCCAACACGCTCTTGTAATCGGGGAACACGGATCGGGTAAACACTGAGTCGATGATACAAGTCAGCACGAAAACGTCCATCTTCAGCTTCTTCTTTTAAATCTCTATTCGTTGCCGCAATAATACGCACATTGACTTGCTCAACACTGTCTTGCCCGACAGGTTGAATTTCATTGCTTTGAATTGCACGTAATATTTTACTTTGCGCCGCCAGAGGTAATTCACCAATTTCATCCAAAAATAACGTACCGGTATCCGCTAAAGCAAACTTACCCGCTCGCGCTTTATCTGCACCAGTAAAAGCCCCTTTTACATGACCAAACAACTCACTTTCAATTAAATTTTCGGGTAATGCAGCACAATTAACATAAACCATAGGACCATGTTGACGAGCTGACTTCTGATGTAAAGTTCGGGCGACTAACTCTTTGCCAACCCCGGTTTCACCATAAATTAAAATATTAAAGTCAGAGTTTGCCACAATAATAAGCTCTTCTTTTAACAGCTGCATAATTGGACTTTCACCAATTAACTCTCCCCCATCTCTTTTCCATGCTTCTTCAGTTAACTCGGCGACAACCTGCTCTGAATGATCCGCGCGAGATTCTAGTTGTTCAATCAGAAAAGCGGTATTTAAAGTGGCTGCCGCGATAGCCGAGATCACTACTAAAGTACGTTCAGGAATATCATCAAACTCATGGGGTGTTAGGCTATCTATGGTCAATAAACCAAGTAACTTATCATCATAGTATAGTGGCAGCCCCATGCAGGAATGTACGGGTAAGTCATCTTCACGATCAAGCAATAGTCCATCATAAGGATCAGGTAATGGAGAGTCTGCTGGAAAACGGATAGGCTGCTTAGATTGACAAAGTGCTGTAAACCTTGGGTGCTCTGCAACATAAAATCGCCGTCCCATGGTATCTCGACTTAAACCTTGTAAAGCTATAGGCGTTAAAATATCACCATGAAAAGAAAGTAATGCCACTGCATCACACTTAATCGTTTTTCGCACGGTTGCAAGCAAACGATCAAATCGATCGGTGCTATTAAGGCTACTAGCTAAATCTAATGCTAACTCAATAATTGCCGTTGATGATATTTGACTCATGGTAAATTTCCTATGTCACTATACGTGACTGACAAACTAGCGAAACAAAATAACACATAAGAGTCATATCGACTACAAAATAAAGCAGTCATTTTGACAACACAATAAACAAAAAAAGCAATAACCCCCTGATAAATATGTATTTATTAATATGGCACCTACCTTGCAAACAATAAATTAAGTCCGTAAGGCTAAGTAATACTACTAAGCCAAAAATAATCATGACAAACACTGTCCAGCAATTAAGATCTGCAAATAGGAGTAAATGATGTACTCACAGTTTTCTATCGCTAACCAGCTACCTGAAGTAAAACACGCATTACATTTTCAAAAGTGCTTAGTATTAGGTAACTACATGATGCTGTTGTCTTTTATTATCATTGCATGCTGCATAGCCATTACTTTTGTTCTTGATGACTACGCTGCTATGTCGCTGCAAATTTTTGCACATATCGCTACCATTATTTTTGCTGCCGCTTTGAAGCTAGGCTATGTATTGCGTTGTATCGCGCTACACGGCTTTGGTCAAAAAAATTTTTAATAAACCGAAATAGATACAACCAATAAACATGCAGTTTGAGCGCTATGAAAAGGCTCGAAGCTAAACAATTACTGCAACGAGATAAAATAGTAACTACCATTAGCTAAGCATACTTTTAAACAAACTCGTTTAAATATCGCGAGGCAATTTATGACGATTGATGAATGTCATTACACTAAATTCATCAGCTACTTTACCTTTCAGTTAATTTAGGAGCAATAATGCTAACTGATAAGCACATTGAGATAATTAAAAGTACCATTCCATTATTAGAAAATGCGGGCTCAGCAATGACCGCACACTTTTATCAACGACTGTTCGCTCATAATCCTGAGCTACAAGATATTTTTAATATGTCGAACCAACACACTGGCCGACAACAGGTTGCATTATTTGAAGCAATAGCAGCCTATGCTAAAAACATTGAAAACCTCAGTGCTTTAACCTCTGCTGTAGAGCGTATAGCACAAAAGCATACCAGCTTTAATATACAAGCCGAACATTATGCTATTGTCGGTCACCATCTGATTGAAACACTCAGAGAGCTCGCCACAGCAGCATTTACTGCCGATGTTGAAGAGGCTTGGACAAATGCTTATCAATTTTTAGCGGGCATATTTATTAACCGTGAAGCGCAGCTATACCAACAACGTTCAGCTGCCGTAGGAGGTTGGCAAGGTACGAGAACCTTTAAAGTCATCGAAAAAATTACCGAATCAGAGCTCGTCAAAAGCTTTATTTTTGCACCAATCGATCAACAAGCCGTTATTGACTTCATACCTGGGCAATATTTAGGTCTTGAAGTGCAGCCAACAGGTAATGACTACAAAGAGATACGCCAATATTCATTATCAGATAAACCTAACGGTAAAAATTACCGAATTTCAGTAAAGCGTGAGCAGCAAGGTGTACCAGGTAAAGTATCTAATTACTTACATGATGCTGTTAACCTTGGTGATGAAGTTAAGTTGTATGCACCCGCAGGAGACTTTTTCTTTGTTGATCGCCAAAGCCCTACAGTGCTTATTTCAGCTGGCGTGGGTATAACTCCAATGCAAGGTATGTTAGAAACATTAGCTGAAAATAATCATAACCAACCCGTACACTTTTTACATGCTTGTGAGGCAAGCGAACAACATTCTTTTGCACAACGAACGAGTGAACTTATCAATCAAAATAATTGGCAACAGAATATCTGGTACAGAACTGAAGAAGCACAAAAACCACATATCAATAAAGGCATGATGGATTTAACTACTGTTGATTTACCGACAGAAAATGGCAACTTCTATTTATGTGGTCCCATTGCTTTTATGCAATTTGCTAAACAGCAATTATTAAAGCTAGGTGTAGGTGAAAATAATATTCATTATGAAGTGTTTGGCCCACATGCCTCATTGTGATCAGTTATAAACGCTAGAAAACAAAGCCTGAACAACTCATTACGTTGCTCAGGCTGTACAATATTGCGTAAACTTAATACACCAATGTATAACCATCTTCCAAGTCAGAATAATCCATGGCAGAAATCCCTAATACGTCAAACACCGCCTCTTGAACATATTGCCAATCAGGCGTGACACTTTGTCGTCTAACTTGCTCAATTAGGTTTTCCGCCGCTTTTAAAATTGCGAATGCAAGCTGCTCTTTGCTATCAGTGATCTCAGCTAAGTAGTCGACTTCATGATGACGTAAGATAATTTGACAGATTTCACTAGGTAAATTCCACGACGTTGCAACATAGTAACCTAACACCGCATGATTGGTATTATAATGCTGCTCTTCTAGTGCTAGCGAGTTGAGCGCTAAACTACTTGCTTCAGCTAATATATCATCATAATCACTATATCTTAGCGCTAAAATTGGCATGCCACAGTTATGAAAAAGCCCAATACTATAGAGGGTATCAACAGGTATTTTACTGTCTATTTCACCGCCAATAAAAGACATCGCGTTAGCAATATCAATAGCATTATCCCAGAAGTGCTCAAGCGAAATACTAGAAGTACCCTGAATTGATGATTTAAGCAATAAGGCGACTACCAAGCCATTAACCCCTCGCAACCCCAAAGCCATTACGGCATGCTTAATTTTGGATACTTTACGATTAACACCATATAGTGGTGAGTTAATTACCTTTAAAATTGCTGAAGATAAACCTACATCATTGCTAATTAACAAAGCAATTTTATCAATATCAGGTTCATCTTCTGCCATCAGCTTTTGAATATCAATAAGGATTTGAGGTTTAGCAGGAACCTGAAAACTAGAAACTGCCGAAGCTAACTTTTTATTATCTAAATCAATCAACGACATAATTCCTTACTTATTTTAATCTACAATCACGAAAAAGAACTAAAGATGTGGCCAAGGGCGAAGCTTAAAGTTAAAAACGTTTTAGTAACTATAGATACTAGCAAATTAAGAAAAGCGACTGTACTGATATTTTAAGCAAATTTAGTCATAGTCATATAATAGTTAGCGAATAGCGTTATAACAATGGAGCATCTAATTGTCGGTATTTTTTTAATTCAATCAAAAGCCAGTCTCGACTTTTTATCACCGTGCTATCAGGACAATAAATTTTATAATGTTTACCTGACATTGCACTTTTAGTGGCTGCGTATTTAATAAAGTCTTCAGTCGACTTAATATCATCAAAATAATATTGATACTTTCTATTAATATGTTTTACCGCCTCAGCCCCTTTGTACTTAGTGCCATTGCGCTCATATTTACATTCACTCACTTCGATAAACTTCAAAAGGTGAGCAATTTCATGCTCAGCGGCGGCAAAACTATTGAAAGATAAAAGTGATAATAAAATAAAGCAGATTTTTAACTTCAATTGATTAACTCCAAATTGTATCAAGTCAGTATTTAAATGACAGCTAGCGATATTTACCCTAAAGCCAGCCTTAGCTCTGGTTAATCACTTTTATCAAGACAAAGCGAAGAAAATAAGTGCGTTATAGCTTTATATGCTGCTCAAATATTGATAAAAGTTCATCTTGCCTATGGCTGACCAATAACATGGTACTGTGTTTTTGCGTAGCTAAGTGCTCTAAAAAATTCAGCACCCTATGTCTATTTAGCTCATCTAGCCCTTGTGTAGGCTCATCTAAAATAAGTAAATATGGCGACTTAACTAGTGCCCTCGCAATTAAAACCAGCCGCTGTTCACCATAACTCAATTGCTGAAATAATTGATGTCTTTGTGCAAATAAACCTATTTTATCTAACCATTGCGCAGCAATAGTAAGCTGCTTTTGCGTTGCGGCTTGATACAAACCAATAGAGTCATAAAACCCAGAAAGGATCACAGTAAGCAAATCAACGCTGACTCGGTATTGGCGATGCAATTCGGCGCTCACAATACCCATTTGTGCTTTAAGTTCCCAAATACTTTCACCTGAGCCACGTTTGTAGCCTAAAACATGAATGTTGTTGCTATAACATTGCGGACAATCCCCCGTAATTAGTTGCATCAAGGTCGATTTACCACTGCCATTAGCACCGGTGATCAACGTATGCTGTAAAGGTTTAATAGTCACATTGATATCTTCAAAAACACTGACACCGCCATACCGCACAGTACACTGAATCAGTTCGACTAAAAAGGTATGTTGATAATCAGCTAATTGCTGCACGGTATCTGGCCAAGGTATATCGTCCGCTGCAGGCGTAAGTAAGGCATCAAGCTGATGCTTAGTACTGTCATCCGTTAAGTTACCCAAAACCGAAAATTGTCCACGTTCAATAAAGGCAATATTATCAAACCATGGCGGAATATCTTGGCGATTACTTAACAACAAGACAATGGTAATACCGGCCTGAGATAAACGTGCAAAGGCACTAGATAAAGCAGTACAAGAAGCAATATCTAAGCTATCAAACGGGTTATCACAAACAAGTAAATCAACCCCTTGAAATATCGATTGCAGTATTAACAGCTTTCTACTTTCACCAGTACTGAGTTGTAAATAGCTAGTATCAAGACGTTGGCTTAAGCCGAATTCAGTCACAAGAGGATCGTGCCATTTATTTTCAGGTAAAAAGTTTTTCGCTTTAATCATCGCTTGATTAATATCAGCGTAATCAGGTGAAACTTTTTCTAACACAGCTTCGTAGATATCTTGTTGGGCTTCAAAAGAAATAATGGCAACTTTATCGTTGGGCGGTAATGCAAGCTGCTCACAGCTTGTCGGTAATAACTCACCAATTAACAGTTGATTAAAATATTGCTTTCCTGAGCCGTTGCGCCCTAAAACACACCAATTTTCATTTTCTAGTAATTGCCACTGTTTAATAGCTAACTTATCATGTTCAAAATTTACAATATTTATCATGGCATGACTTTTACATATGAGACTTGTAATTTCGAAGATACTGTTAAAACTTAATTATATCAATGATCAAAACAGTTTTATAACATCAGTAATATCATTGCGGCTAAAAATGACCGATCACAAGATATCAACAAGGTTAGCACTAACAACTGCTGTTCAGCCAAGCATTGGCATTATGGAGTTTAAATAGCTTTTAAAGCATTTTATGAAAGGTTTATTAGTCTACGAAATTAAAGGGGATACATTTATAGCGTGCATAAAAAATCCAATATCAGTTAACTGATATTGGATTTTTAATAATTTAACGCTCGCTAATACTGCAAAAGCTTGTGATTATTGGCCTTTAACTTCCGATAAGCCATTAAAGATAGCTTTGTCACCTAAAAATTCTTCAATACGTAATAATTGATTGTATTTAGACACACGGTCGCTACGACATAGTGAACCAGTTTTAATTTGACCTGCCGCAGTACCAACGGCTAAATCGGCAATGGTTGAATCTTCAGTTTCGCCACTGCGATGAGAAATAACAGCGGTAAAGCCTGCGTCTTTCGCCATTTTAATTGCCGCTAACGTTTCTGTTAATGAACCAATTTGATTGAACTTAATTAAGATTGAGTTACCAATACCTTGCTCAATACCACGCGCTAAAATTTTAGTATTAGTCACGAATAAGTCATCGCCAACAATTTGCACTTTATCGCCAAGTAAATCGGTTTGGTATTTGAAACCATCCCAATCTGACTCATCTAAGCCATCCTCAATTGATACAATTGGGTATTGCTGACAAAGACTCGCTAAGAAGTCTGAAAACTCATTTGCCGTGAATTGCTTACCTTCGCCTGTCAGGTCATAAATACCTTTTTCAGCGTTGTAAAATTCAGATGCAGCACAATCAAGGGCTAAAGTAACATCTTTACCTAATTCGTAACCTGCTGCGGCCGTTGCTTCTTTAATCACCGCTAATGCTTCTGCGTTTGATGATAAATTTGGCGCAAAACCACCTTCATCACCTACCGCTGTGCTCATACCTTTTGAAGATAATACTTTTTTCAAGGCATGGAAAATCTCTGCGCCCATACGCAACGCTTCTTTAAAGCTTTTCGCGCCAACAGGTTGCACCATAAACTCTTGAATATCAACGTTGTTATCAGCATGCTCACCACCATTGATGATATTCATCATTGGTAACGGTAAAGAGTACTGACCTGGCGTGCCGTTTAGGTCTGCAATATGTTCGAAAAGTTGTACTTTCTTCTCCATTGCTGCGGCTTTAGCATTAGCTAAAGATACCGCTAAAATAGCGTTAGCACCGAATTTTTCTTTATTTTCAGTACCATCCAAATCAATCATGATTTGGTCAATGTTTGCTTGTTCTAAAGCATTTTTACCTTTTAACGCATTAGCAATGTCATTGTTTATAGCTGCAACCGCTTTTAATACACCTTTACCTAAGTAACGTGTTTTATCACCATCGCGCAGCTCTAGTGCTTCGCGAGAGCCTGTTGAAGCACCAGAAGGAGCTGCTGCTCGCCCCCAAGCACCTGACGCTAAGTATACGTCAGCTTCAACCGTTGGGTTACCACGAGAATCCATGATTTCACGAGCGATAATTTTACTGATATTCGACATTATGTTCCCTATTCCTTACTAACTGCGCATGGCAGGTTATAAATGATAAATTAAATAATTAAATTTCTATGAATTTTACAATGTTTAGCTATGAAGAATGCTTATCTTTTAAAAACAAAACCGCAGCAATAAGCTACGGTTTTGATTAGTTCGAATTAACTTGATTGCTGCTTTTGATGTTCAAAAGCGGCAGCAATAAAGCCAGTGAAAAGCGGGTGGCCATCACGAGGAGTTGAATTAAACTCAGGATGAAACTGCCCGGCAACAAACCATGGGTGATCTGGATTTTCAATCACCTCAACTAAGCTTTTATCCGTAGATAATCCCGAGAACACTAAACCTGCTTTGCTTAATTGTTCGCGGTAGTTATTGTTTACCTCAAAACGATGGCGGTGTCTTTCATAAATTGTTTCACTACCATATACGTCATAAGCCTTGGTACCTTTCAAAATATGGCACAATTGTGAACCTAAACGCATGGTGCCGCCTAAGTCAGACTCAGCATTACGATATTCAACTTTACCTTCTTCATCTAGCCATTCATTGATCAGGCCAACCACTGGATGTGGTGTTTCCGGGTTAAATTCGGTGCTGTGTGCATCAGTTAAACCAGCAACATTACGAGCATACTCAATTAATGCCACTTGCATGCCTAGGCAGATACCTAAATAAGGTATTTTATTTTCACGGGCATATTGTGCGGTTAAAATTTTACCTTCAACACCACGTTCACCAAAGCCACCTGGTACTAAAATAGCATCAAGCTCTTTAAACACTTCAACGCCTTTTGATTCAACATCTTGTGAATCAATATACTGAATTCTAACTTTAACTTGATTAGTAATACCCGCATGCTTTAACGCTTCATTTACTGATTTATATGCATCAGGCAATTCTGTGTACTTACCCACCATACCAATCACGACTTCACCTGAAGGGTTAGCTTCTTTATAAAGCACTTGCTCCCAATCAGTTAAGTCAGCTTCAGGTACATCTAAGCCAAAACGTTTTACGACTAATTCGTCCGTACCTTGTGCTTTAAGTAGTGCAGGTACTTTATAAATAGAGTCAACATCACGCATTGAAACAACAGCTTTTGCTTCAACATTAGTAAATAATGAAATTTTAGCGCGTTCATTAGCCGGAATAGCTCGCTCACTACGACAAACCAAAATATCAGGAAAAATACCAATAGAGCGCAATTCTTTAACAGAATGTTGTGTTGGTTTAGTTTTGATTTCGCCTGCAGCAGCAATATAAGGTACTAAGGTTAAGTGCATAAACATTGCACGTTCACGGCCTAACTCTACGCCTAATTGACGAATAGCTTCTAAAAACGGTTGTGATTCAATATCACCTACTGTACCGCCAATTTCAACCATAGCGATATCGTAACCTTCAGCACCTTCAATCACACGACGCTTAATGTCATTTGTAATATGAGGAATAACCTGAATGGTCGCACCTAAGAATTCTCCTTTTCGCTCACGCGCTAGGATATCTTGGTAGATACGGCCGGTTGTAAAGTTATTACGTTTGGTCATTTTGGTACGAATAAAACGTTCATAATGACCTAAATCTAGATCTGTCTCTGCACCATCTTCAGTAACAAAAACTTCACCATGCTGAATTGGGCTCATTGTCCCAGGGTCAACATTAATGTATGGGTCAAGCTTTAACATCGTAACTTTCAAACCACGTGCTTCGAGAATTGCCGCTAGCGATGCTGCAGCAATACCTTTACCAAGAGACGATACAACGCCGCCAGTAACAAAAATATATCTAGTTGTCATGCGATACCCAGAGTCAGGAAAAACAGAAATTTTGCACTAAATTGATTTTATTTTTGGTAAACAAATGAATTTAGTAGGACGGGAAAGTATTATACTTAAAAGCCATGTTAACGACAATATGATCCGAGCATCTAGTTGCACAAATTTTCATTAAAACCCTGAGTTTTTACTGTAAAGTATTATTGTAACTAATGAAAAACGGGGTAAACTGGCTTTTTACTTTTCTTATTAAATAAAAATCAATCACTATGACGCAATTGCAAAATGTTTTAAACGCCATCGACACCATCAATGAAGCAGATCTCAACACCACACTTGTTGACGGAGTTAATCAACCAAAAGAGCTAGTGTACGGTCGCCACATGACAGCCTGCCTTGAAAAGTATTGGCCACAAGCTGATGAGCATTTACAAATTGCAGTGCGAGCACAACATGTTAAACGCTGGCAGTTAAAACGAGCTGATTTCCCCGCGGGTAAACAAGGTTATTTAACCTGGCGCAAAGAGTTAGGTATTTTTCATGCCGCAACAGCCAGAGCAATCATGCTCGAACACGGCTATAGCGAAGACTCAGCTGAAACCACGGCCGCCATTATTCGTAAAGAGAAACTTAAGTCAAATGATAACAGCCAAACACTAGAAGACGTTGCTTGCTTAGTTTTTTTACAATATTACTTTGACGAGTTCGCCGCAAAGCACAAAGAAGATAAGATTATTCGTATTGTGCAATTAACCTGGCGAAAAATGTCAACACAAGGTCAAGAAATTGCTTTAACGCTAACTTTACCACCTCATTTAGCCAAGCTAGTGGCTAAAGCGTTAGCTTAAAAACATTAATTAAGCACGGCGCTTGCGTTTATTATTCGGGTGTTTTGGCTTTCGAGATATCTTGATTGCCATCACTTAATGGTAGACGCCACAAAAAAATAACAGGCCAAATGACTAAAGCAACCACTAATAGCTTCAGCCACAAACTGGGTAAAATATAACATGACCATAACGTGGCTATAAAAATCGAACTTAAGGCAATTGTTTTAGCACGTTTAGGGATACTGCGAGACTGCTCCCAATGATAAATAAGCGGGCCAAACATTTTATTCGCTAACAGCATTTTATGCATGCGCGGTGATGACTTAGCAAAACATGCAGCGGCAACTAATAAAAAAGGTGTGGTAGGCAGCAATGGTAAAAACGCGCCAATAAAGGCGAGTAAAACAAAGAATATTCCAGATATTTTTAATAACATAAAAAACCTTTCGCTAGTGCTAGCGTTATTTACTTATATTGTCGAGACGCTATTCATCAAAGGCTTTGTAATAAAAATTTGATAATTTAAGGTCGTTACTACGCTATAACGCTGACACTTGGTCAATAATTTCGCTGTAACTGCCAATCATCGTAAGAAAAGTCGACTGTTGACAATAACTCTTTCAACTCCCCCGTTAAACGCATATCTTCAACCACTGCACTGACTTTTTTATTAAGTTTTCGACCTTTGTCAGTATTAGGAAATAACATTTTAACGGCGAACTTCTGATAAAACTCTCGCTTCACTGATGTCAGTAAGGCTTTATTTTCTGTAACAATGGATCTGTCGAAGAGTCAGCAAAAATATAGCCATCAGTCATTTTGTGTTGAACCTTCTTTAAGCTGCAAGTAATGCAGTTTGAGCCTAATGATACCTTTTGTAAAAAGGGTAAATGTGCTGAATCTGTCTCTATTTTATAATCATCAATATTATTGAGATCTATGTTTGCATCGACATGGCTATACAGCACAAAGTTAACCTGAAAAATCGTCGCATCTGAGTAAATAAAGTTATGCAAATCTTGCTTAGACTTTACATTAGGCTTTATTTCTTCGCCTGCTTTGGGCTGCTTTTGCGATGAAAAGTCGACACTCGGCTTAATAAAAGGTAAGTGAAAATCCACCTTACTGGTGCTGACATAATAAATTGAACGTGAAAAAGGCACGACCTGAATATCAATATCTTGATCGAGTTTTTTTGCCAGTGCTTTAACAAAGTCAATCAGCACACCTTTATGATGATTCTCAGCATGAACGGGCATTTTGGGAATACTAACCCGCAGTGGCTCAGCTTTAGCATTAACATAGCCATTAACATCGGCACTAAAAAGCACAAGCAAGCTAAAGCCAAAGATAACATTGAGTAAGTCTTTATTTTTATTCAAAAGAATAGCTCCCCCCCTTGATAACGACCAAAATATACAGCTGTACTAGCCCATTTGGACTTAGGTTAACGTTCAGTATTCCAACTAAACAAATAAGCACCTAAGGTAAGAAACACCGCGCTCATCACCAGCAATACGCTTACGTGGTAACTGATATCAGTCAATGTTGCCCCTTCGGTAATAATTTTACGAGCACCTGCTACTAAGTGAGTTAATGGTAAAAAGTCAGCGAATACTTTTACCATATCGGGTGCGCCTTCTAGACTAAACCAGACGCCCGATAAAAGCATCATAGGCCATGAACTTAAATTCAATAAGCCACCAATAAGCTCTTCACTTTTGCTACGACTCGCCACTAACAGGCCTAAAGTGATCAAACTAAAGGCACCTAATACGGCGATAATAAGCAGGTCAAAATAGCTACCTAACATATAAAAATCAAAAAATAGATTACAACCGATATAAACGACTGAGGATAAAAAAATCACAATAAATAAACGCGAAACTAATTGCGCAGAAACAAATTCTAATGCCGACAACGGCGTTGCCTTCAATCGTTTTAATACTGCATTTTTACGATAACGAACAATGACATAACCAACACCAAACAAGCAGCTAAACATCATATTCATCCCCAAAATGCCAGGTAAAACCCAATCAACATAGCGGATTTTTCTACCCTGAGTTTCGATACGCTGATAATTATTATGACTATTAAGAAAAATTTTCTCGACCAAATAACTGTTAGGTGCACCTTGATTAACCCAATATTTCTGAGCATTAAAGTCAACCAGTAAATCAATACTATGCTGCTCTAATTTTACTTCTCCTAGCGCTGATTCTTGATAATCAATAAAACTCAAATATTTAGTGTCTAAAAAGTCAGATTGGCTTTGTGCTAGGTTTAACACCCCAACCTTGTATACCGCCCGACCATCACCAGAAAAAACAAATGACAACCCCACCAGCATTAAAATAGGAAACACTAAGTTCCAACCTAATGATGAGCGATCACGAAAAAACTCTATGTTACGCGCTTTAACTACGGCAAAAAAACGTGAAAAGTTCATCTGATTAATCCCTTAATGAATGGCCGGTGAGCTTTAAAAATAAATCATCTAAATTGGGTGATTTAACATGTAAACCTGTTAACGAAATTTTCTCTGAAAGTAACAGCGTTATTGTCGCTTCAACATCGGTTGTGGTTATTTCAACTTGCTGCTCATGCACTTGCCAGTTGTTTTGCTGACATAACTCATTTGGCACTTGCTCTGCTGGTAAATAAATGAATACTTCATCAAAATGTTGGTTAAGCAATTGTCTTGGCGTGCCTCTAGCGATTACTTGCCCATGATCCATAATCAACACATCGTCACACAATTGTTGTGCTTCATCCATATAATGAGTCGTTAACACAACCGTTTTATCACGCGCTTTTATATTTTTAATAAGTTGCCAAAAATTGCGTCTAGCTTGAGGATCTAAGCCCGTTGTCGGCTCATCAAGAAAAACAATATCGGGATCATTAATCAGCGCGAGCGCTAACAATAGCCGTTGACGTTGTCCGCCTGAAAGTAAACGATTGTCACGATCTAAAAACTCACTCAAGTCACATAATTCAATAAGTTCATGGTGTGGTACGGTGTGCTGATAAAACGAAGTAAATAGGTTTAACGTTTCTTTAACGGTAAGAAAATCTTGTAAAGCGGTATGTTGAAATTGAATACCTATCTGCTGCGACATCGACTCATCAATAGGCTTATTGTAATAAAAAACCTCACCTTTGCTCGCTTTGATAATACCTTCCATTATTTCTATAGTGGTAGTTTTACCCGCACCATTAGGTCCTAACAAGCCAAAACAATGACCTTTTTGAATAGCAAAATTAATATTATCAACAGCGATAATATTTTTATAACTCTTAGTTAAGTTTTCAACACGAATGACTTCTTGCATGGCACACCTCTATGAAACCTGAGCAGTATTCTAACGGTAGATGAGTAATATTAATATCATAATTCAGATATTTCACAAATGATAACAATTATCATTTGCATTAAATTGTATTTTCAACTATTGTCTTAATGAGATAGCTTTTATGAGGAATGATAATGGGATTTAGACAAGTAAATGAGGGGTGTAATGGCAAAGCCCAAGTTGAAATATCTGCAGATTTATTAGCGCACTTAATTACTTCAGGTGCATTAACGGGTAACGACTGTCGATGCCTAGATAATAATGCCCGCATTACACTATGGCAATCTCTACTCAACTTAAGTGCAAGTGTAGCAACAAAGGAGCTGTAGCATGGCAATTGAACCGACAATGATTGAAATTGACTGCTTAGAGGCTTGGTTAGAGAGCTTTATTGCCAACTTTAATCAATCAAGTAATAAGCAACTATTGGCAAAAATATGCGTTGGCATCAATGCTATTATTCAACATGACGATTTCGAGCAAATAGCTGACAGCCATTGCAGCTATTATAAGATGAAAAATTATTGGTTATGGCGCTATAACTCGGCGTAAAAAGCTATCTTTGATACTTACCAATATATTCAATTAGGTGCTGGTTTAGCGCTTTTTTACCACTAAAGTTATATTGTTGGCAAACTTGCTCAACACTATGCTTTTGCAAAATGCGGGCAATTAACGGTAATACCTTCACATCAAATAGCTCAGTGCAATGTCTTATGAGCCATTGGTGTAGGCCATATACACAACTGCTAAATTGTCGTTGCTCTGCAACAAAGTCGTTAACACTTTCTTGAAGCTCATGACTTAACGCTAATTCTTTTAAGCCAGCATTAGCGTTCAGTACTTGCCAAACAAACTTTGTTGGTAAATGCTGAAATTCATCAGTTAACCAATAGTCAAATTGCTGATAAAACCGTGCGCTTATTATTGCTTGCTTTGCTTTCGCATCAGGCATGAGTGCCTTTGTCACAACACAAGAGTGCTCACCACTGGCTTTATCTTTACTAAAGCCTACACGTGCAACATTAAACCCTGCTTTTTGCCAAAATTTAAGCAAACTTGCATTGCCTGCAAAACTAGCCCCCATAAAGTCTATACCTTGCTTACTGATACTTTGTTCAATCGCATGCAAAAAATATTGACCTAAGCCTTGGCCTTGAAACTGAGGATGTATAGCTATGCGCATGACACGTTGATATCGATAATTAAAGCTCTCTTTAATTCCACAATGCGTCAGCAAAGACTGAGGTAAAAATTGATCACGTAAACGACGTTGGTTTTCCCTGACAAGTTTAACCAAACTGTTATCTACTCCCCCTTCTTGCATAAGCATAACTACACCCAAAATATCGTTTTCACGCCTCAGAATAAATAATGATATTGCAGCATTATCAAGTAATAGCTTTACATCACTTGGAGACGTTTGATAGTGAGCTGTTACTAACACGGAAAACACTTGCTGTAAAAGTTCTTCATGCTGCAATAACTGTATTTTGCTTACTGGCTCAATGGCTAAGTTTTCTTGAAAATTCAAAAAAGGTAGCTGTTTATGGCGATCTGTAAGGCCGCTGACATTCGTTGAATTATTGTCATAACTAGGTAACTTAGCATTAAGTAAACAACTATTGAAAACGAACTGCTCGAGTGGATCATCATCAGCCCAACGGATGGCTTGATGAATATGCATATTGCGCCAATTGGGCATTAAGCGTTGTAAAACCAAACGAAATTTAATGCTAAAGCCACGCCCAGCGCCTTCGTAACCATGAATAGTAGTGGCGAAAATTAAACGATGATAATACTCAAGTAATTGCTGTAAAAGATAAACAGGTAATGCTGCCGCCTCATCAACCATCATGATATTAGCAGCAGGTCGCTCTTTTAAAATGGCATCGATAGGATAAAAAACAATACGGCCATTTCGATGTTCAATGCTTGTACTTTGGATTTTCGCGTCAGGTAAATGAGCAGCAACTTGATTAAAAAACACCTTTAATGCTTGTTTACTTGCTGCTGTAATAATAATGTGAATAGGCTGCTTAGCATTTTGTAACATCTGACAAGCGGCTAGCGCTAGTGCTGAAGATTTACCCCGACCACGGTCAGCGGTTAACACTAAAGGTCTATCTCTATGGCCATGCTGTACTTTTAACATAGCGTCGACTGCGCATACTTGCTCTTGTGTTACACAACCGTAGGGCAAAGCCGTGATAGCTTCATCAACGCTTAATTCCGTGCTTTTCGGCATAGCCAGAACTGTCGGTAATGTCGGCAGCGACAATGTGTTTTGCTTTATCAAATAACCATGTTCATTTGATAACTGTCTTAAAAAGCGCTGAAGAAAAAAATTGACTGACCGATTTTCATTAAGCGTGGTAATTTGTGTTGGCGTTAGTAGCAATAACAGCACACCACCGGCAACTATAGTGCCAGAAAGCGCAGCAAAGGCATCAACATCAAAGTCACATTGCGTATCGCTATTCTCAACACTAAAGCTGGGCCTGGCATTGAAAACGACAAGGTTTTGTTCTGTACCTAATTGTTGGCGATAGTTTTTGCGATTTACCGGCGTAAACTGCTCATGTCCATTAACAGCATCACCATAAATTAGCCCCTGGCGTTGTTGATTTTCGAACGAATGATTCAATAGTATTGATAAACTTGCATCAATATGTTGTCTTGTCCACTGCTCATCACCGACTAAAACAACTAAACTGCGCCAACGTTTACGCTGTGTAAATTGCGCTAGTTGCTCAAGCCATTGGACAAACATTTCTTTCAACATTAATTTTTAACCTTAAAAAGTATCTTGGCTGCCACCAAGTATGGGCAGTGTATCAAAGCACTAATCAAAGCTAAATATCTACACTAAGGTAAAATCAGCATATAAAATCAACATCTAGCGCTTTTAGCATCATATTTTTGTTGAAATGAAAAAATAATTAGTTGAAAATCCGCCGTTAGTTGCCTATGTTCAATTCATTAGTCTTCAGTATATGCCCTAAAATTATAGGTTAGTTATTTTTAAGATTTCATGAATTAAAAATACCATGCAATATTGGCACTGAAATACCAATTGAATTGAACACTTGGCTAGCATTATAGCTTTATTAACCACTATTTATTGTAATTGCAGCACAGATTGTAAAAGCCGTAGGTATAAAAAATGAACGACGATTTAACAGATGACTTGCCGCCAGCGGCAGACCAAGAAAGTTATGACGAAGACTTGCCTAAGGGAGAAAAGGCAACACATAACAGTGAAGTTAGAAAACGCATTGATGACTTATTAGAGAGGAAACGCCTAAAAGAATTATTAGACGACTCTGATGATTGGGATATTTGATCAATGACATTGCCAACGTTACCGTTTTCTAACGAGGCACCGATCTAAAACTGCAATTGAAAAGGTCAGCACAGTGACATTATTTATCATAATAATGTCACTGTGCTGACCTTTTTTATAATGACAAACTTCTTACTCGAACGCGCAAAACACTGACTACGTTTTTAAGGTGCTTTACCGGCCCTATTGATAGCTGTAAACTTACATCTTATAGTTTTAGCGTCATTAAATGGCAACTAATTCAACCAGCATTTTACTGCTGCTTATTGCCTATCAAATAGATACACCGCAGACGCTAGTGTTTTCGACAAGAGCATCACCACGCCTCTCACGTAATACTTTATCTACATAATTATTTCTTCAAACTAAAGCTCTGCATCTTGCAATGCATAACTTTATAATGAAATACCTTATAAAGTTATCTGCAAAATAGTGATAGTAATTATTTGTTTCTGAGACAGAACTGATATCATTGCATTAACACTTTCGCTGCTTAATTATCGACGTTATGACTTTATTTGAAAAACTACGCTGCTTATTTACTTTTGGTCAAGGCGTTGCCTTACCATTGCCGCCGATTGATGAAAATGCCGATCCGCTTACGCTGTTTAAACTTTGGTTTGATGAAGCCAACAAATCAGGTATTTTATTACCTGAAGCAATGTCGGTTAGTAGCGTTGGCCATGATGGCCAACCTAGTTGCCGCATGGTGCTGTTAAAAGAGTTTGATCAAGATGGTTTTATCTTTTATACAAACTACGCAAGCCGAAAAAGCCGCGAGCTAAGTAACAATGATAAAGTTGCTTTGTTATTTCATTGGAATGTTCTACAACGCCAAATTCGTATTGAAGGTTGTGTCGAGCGAGTTAGCCCCGAACAGTCAGCGAAATACTTCCATAGTAGAGATAGAGGCAGCCAAATTGGCGCTTGGGCATCAAAGCAAAGCAATAAAGTGCAAACGGCAACTGAGCTGGCTGATAACGTTGAATACTACACTAAAAAGTTTGCCGGCCAAGAAGTGCCCTTACCTGAGTTTTGGGGAGGGTGGCGAGTAAAGCCAAACTATATTGAGTTTTGGCAAGGACGAGCAAGTCGATTACATGATCGCGTGTGCTTTGAAAAGTCAACTTCCGGATGGAATAACTTTAAACTACAACCATAACTATCATTGCTTTTTAAGCGGCTAATATTGATGCTCTTTGTTATTTATGGGCAAAATATTGCCGCTTTTTTATTTCCTTTGACACGGCCTATTTCCTCTCAACAACTTAAAAGGTTAGCCCCTTAATAAAGCCATTACACTGCGCATAAAATACCTTAACTTATTGAATACTAACCTAGCTCACAGATGGCTCGCTTTGTGCTACGGTCAAATGCATATCAAATGGGAGACAACAATGGAAATTAACTCACTCTACTCCCCATACTCTACGATAAATACGACAAAGTATGGCAATGAGCAAAAAATAGAGCATAGCACACCATCAACCACAACAAGCGACACGGTTAGTATTTCAATAGAAGCGCGAGAGCGTGCTGCTAATTCATCCCCTACTCATTCCACTTCATCTTCAGAAACAATGAATACATTAAAATATGGTGACCTTAATACTTATGAAAATATGAGTTTTATGGAAAAAGTCAATCAGTCAATACAAGACAGACGTGCAGGTATTGATCGAGAAGAAATTGAAGAGATAAATCAAAAGATGGAAGATATTATTAACGATAAAACTATTCCAACAGATCAAAAAGCCGAGATGCTTGAACAATTAAACAAAGAAAAACAAAACTTATTTGAAAAAGCAGCTGAAATAACTGCTGAGCATGCTAGAGATGAAGGCCTACAGCCCGATAAAGAAAATATTTAACGCTTTGTTGGCATCAATGCCTCGATGCTTTATGTCGAGGTATTGATGCTAAGGCGCAAAGTTATATTTAACCAACTAGCGCTAATAAAATACCGGCAGCTACTGCTGAGCCTAGCACACCAGCAACATTTGGCCCCATAGCATGCATCAATAAGAAGTTATGAGGGTTCGCCTCTAAACCTACCTTATTGGCAACACGTGCCGCCATAGGTACAGCAGAAACACCGGCGGCTCCAATAAGCGGGTTAATTTTCTCTTTCGATAGACGGTTCATTAATTTCGCCATCAATACGCCAGAAGCAGTACCAATAGAGAAAGCAACAGCACCCAAAGCTAAAATACCTAAAGTTTCCACATTCAAAAACTTATCAGCACTCAACTTAGAGCCAACCCCTAAACCTAAGAAAATCGTCACTATGTTGATGAGTTCGTTTTGCGCTGTAGCACTTAAACGATCGACAACACCACACTCACGCATCAAATTACCTAAACAGAACATGCCAACTAATGGCGTTGCTGCCGGTAAGAAAAAGATCGTCATTAGCAATACTGCTAGCGGAAAGATAATCTTTTCAACGCGAGTCACTGGACGCAGTTGAGCCATTTCGATTTTTCGCTCATCTTCAGTGGTTAACGCACGCATAATAGGTGGCTGAATAATCGGTACTAATGCCATATAAGAATAAGCCGCTACCGCTATCGCTCCTAGTAATTCAGGCGCTAACTTCGACGCTAAAAATATTGCTGTTGGACCGTCAGCACCACCAATAATAGCGATTGCAGAAGCATCTTTAAGCGAAAATTCAAAACCAGGAATAGCATTTAAGGCAATGGCACCAAATAAGGTCGCAAAAATACCAAACTGAGCAGCAGCACCTAGCAATAAGGTTTTAGGATTAGCAATCAAGGCACCAAAATCAGTCATAGCCCCAACGCCCATAAAGATCAGCAGTGGAAATATTCCCGTATCGATACCTGCATAATAAATATAATGCAGTAAACCGCCGACTTCAGAAAAACCAGCAACCGGAATGTTTGTTAAAATGGCACCAAAGCCCATAGGAACCAACAATAACGGCTCAAAGTTACGGGCAATAGCGAGGTATAACAAACCACAACCAACCAACATCATAATAACTTGGCCTAGTTCAAAGTTTGCTAGGCCTGTCGACATCCACAATAATTTTAATGATTCCATGGGGTGTCCTATACCAAGCTCAACAATGTATCACCAACGGCAACAGAATCACCTTCTCGGGTGTGAATGACAGAAATTTCCCCCGCTTTAGTCGCGCGGATCTCCGTTTCCATCTTCATTGCTTCCATAATGATAACCACTTCACCTTCAGCAACCTCATCACCTTCATTAACCAATACTTTAAAAATATTACCTGCTAAAGGTGCTTTTAGCGATTCACCACCTGCTGAGCTTGCAGCTGGCGCTGCAGCACTACTAGTAGCAGCTTGAATATTTTCAATCGAACCACCTGGGGCCACAACAACATCAAAAACTTTGCCATCAACACTTACAGCGTAACTTTCTGGCCCAGCGTTAACATTACTTGCAACTGGCGCAGCGGCAGCCGCACTATCAGCTGAAGCTTTTGTTGGTGCAGGCTCAAAAGCATCTGGGTTATTACGGTTTTCTAAAAACTTCAAACCAATTTGCGGGAATAAGGCATAAGTTAAGACATCATCAATAGTGTCATCAGCTAAACTGATATTTTTATCTGCAGCAATTTGCTGTAACTCAACCGACAACTTATCCATTTCAGGGTCAAGTAAGTCTGCAGGACGACAGGTGATTGCTTCTTTACCCTCTAGCACACGTGCTTGTAGGTCTGCATTTACCTTATCAGCTGTTTTGCCGTATTCGCCTTTTAAAACCCCAGCCGTTTCTTTGGTAATTGATTTATAACGCTCACCAGTAAGTACATTTAAGACCGCTTGCGTACCAACAATTTGAGACGTTGGTGTAACTAATGGAATATACCCCAAATCTTTACGTACTTTAGGTATTTCAGTTAACACTTCATCAAGTTTATCTGCAGCGCCTTGCTCTTTTAACTGTCCTTCCATGTTAGTCAACATGCCACCAGGCACTTGTGCTAACAAGATACGCGCATCAATACCACGTAAACTGCCCTCAAATTGCGCGTATTTTTCTCGCACATCACGGAAGTAAGTCGCAACTTCGGCTAACTTAACCATGTCTAAACCGGTATCACGTTGAGTGCCTTCCACGATAGAAACAATAGTTTCAGTTGGTGAATGACCGTAAGTCATACTCATTGAAGAAATAGCGGTATCAATAACATCAATATCTGCATCAATAGCTTTCATATGAGTAGCTACACTTAAACCTGTTGTCGCATGGCAGTGCAATGCAATAGGTAAGGCAACCGTCTCTTTTAAACGACCTATCAGTTCAGCTGCATCGTATGGCTTCAACAAACCGGCCATATCTTTAATACATAGAGAATGTGCGCCCATATCTTCAAGTTGCTTCGCCATAGTAAGCCAACCTTCAAGCGTATGAACCGGGCTTTCGGTATAGCTCAATGTACCTTGTGCATGAGCACCAACTTTTACTGCGGCTTTAATCGATGTTTCCAAGTTACGAACATCATTCATCGCATCAAAAATTCTAAAAACATCAATACCATTAATGTGGGCACGTTCAACAAATTTTTCTACTACATCATCAGCATAATGGCGGTAGCCTAAGATATTTTGACCACGAAATAGCATTTGTTGCTTAGTTTTAGGCATCGCTTTTTTTAGTGCCCGAATACGCTCCCAAGGATCTTCACCTAAATAGCGAATGCAAGAGTCAAATGTTGCGCCGCCCCATGACTCAATGGACCAATAACCAATATCATCCATTTTAGCGGCAATGGGAAGCATATCTTCCAAACGCAAACGAGTGGCGAGTAATGATTGATGGCCGTCGCGTAAAACGACTTCAGTTATTCCTAAAGGCTTGGTCATGGTTATATCCTATTTCTTTGTAGAGTGTTGTTGGCGATATTGAGTGACAGCAGAAGATATTGCTGCGACGACTGCCGGTGATACACCAGCATTACCCTCTTGTTTTTTATTATTTCGTTTATTTGTAGCTCTACTTTCGATAATGGCATCTGGGTATTTTTTTGCCAACCTAACTAGCACAACATTGATAAAAACAATCAATAAACCTAAAAAGGCAAAAACAAAGACCATTCCAGCTAGCATTAAAGTACCTGCTTCAATAAATAACTCTTGAAGATTTTCCATTTTTTTACTCTCAAGCAATTTTATTTAATTAGAATAATCACTCCAATAAGTAAAATGCAAACACATTTTTACAATTTGGTTAAAATAAAGCAATGTCAAGCCAAGATAGTTCAAAAAAACAACAAAAATCAATAATATTTCGCCAAATTTTTATACAAAATGATATATCAAAACGATTGTATACAATATCAAACTCATGAATAACGGGTATTAGAAAGAAAAAAAGCAACATAATATACAATATACTATATTTAAAAAGTTATCCAAGTAGTCAACTTAAATCACCCAAGCAGTGGGCTAAAATCAAAGTTACGTTTTTAAACTTCATTAAATGGCAAGCAAATTATTAACACTGCTATTAGTGCTGAAATAAGCTTTTACATGCTTATTTGCATTCTCTACATAGGCAAGTTTCAGCCGTCTTCGCAAATAGGCATAATTTGGATAGTTATACGGTAATAGTTATACGGTGATAGTTATTTTACTTAAGAGATCAGCTAAAGCTTCTAAAAGAAGTATACCGCGATATTTTAGGCGAAAAAAAACCAGCCGTTAGACTGGTTTTCTCAATGTGGCGGACGCGGCAGGAGTCGAACCTGCGACCGCCTGGTTCGTAGCCAGGTACTCTATCCAGCTGAGCTACGCGTCCGCAATAAACTGTTTT
>UEXM01001145.1_pt1 | contig 23760 bp, 24 predicted proteins | sample 1796661 | NCBI WGS metagenome assembly UEXM01 (sample SAMEA4772469, study PRJEB27181) | metagenome | reverse complement strand
ATTCCATGTCCCGTCTGTTAGCATTAATCTTGGCATGTAGGTTCGGTGTAAAGTTTTCTGGCGAATTCAATTATACCTTATCTTCATGCTGTTTGTTTTTCATACCACAAAGATCAACACGCCCTAGCATAACTAATAAATTAACAGCTACGTTTTCCAACCCTAAACCCGTAAGTAAAGAGCCGTTATTTTTCAAAAGCTAATAAAAAACAAAAAGCCTGAATAATTGCTTATTCAGGCTTTTTTCATCATCTTTCTTTACTAAGAAATTAGGAGATAAAACTCTAATTAAAGAGGGATTATCTTTTTGTCAATTTCTCTTTGATACGTGCAGATTTACCTGAACGCTCACGAAGGTAGTAAAGCTTAGCTTGACGTACATCACCGCGACGTTTGACTTCAATTGAGTCAACGATTGGGCTATGTGTCTGGAATACACGCTCTACACCAACACCGTTTGAAATTTTACGAACAGTGAATGCAGAATTGATGCCGCGGTTTTTAATTGCGATTACAACACCTTCAAATGCTTGAAGACGTGATTTATCACCTTCTGTAACTTTTACTTGTACAACAACAGTATCGCCTGGGCTATACGCTGGTACATCTTTTTTCATTTGCTCAGCTTCAAGCTGCTTAATAATATTACTCATAATACCTTCTTCCTAGGGTTCACAGTCATCAACAATATTTTTGTTATCAGCCTTAATGGCTACTAACATCTTTTCCTGTTCCGCTGTCAGAGCTAGGTTAGTTAATAGTTCTGGTCTTCTGGTCCATGTTCTTTCTAATGACTGATATTGGCGCCATTGCCTAATATGCTCGTGATTACCACTCAATAACACTTTTGGAACTGACTTCGTTTCGTTTGACGAAACATCCATCACTTCTGGCCGGGTATAATGTGGACAGTCTAATAAGCCGTCAGAAAATGAATCCTGCTCAGCTGATTGTTGATGTCCTAATACACCAGGCACAAATCGTGCTACGGCATCGATTACATTCATAGCTGGCAGTTCCCCGCCACTTAAAACATAATCTCCGACCGACCATTCTTCATCTATTTCAGATTCAATAAGTCGCTCATCTATACCTTCATAACGTCCTGCTATAAATATCAGTCGGTCATGTTGTGCTAATTCACGTACACCGGCTTGGTCCAATTTTCGCCCTTGCGGTGACAAATATATGACCTTAGCTTTTTTACCATCAACTTCAGCTACAGCACGTGCAGCAATAATGGCATCTCGCAGTGGTTGAACCATCATCAACATCCCTGGACCACCGCCATACGGGCGATCATCTACGGTGCGATGCTTATCATGCGTAAAATCTCTCGGATTCCACTTATGAAAATCGATTAAACCTTTACGAATAGCTCGGCCAGTCACCCCATACTCGGTAATTGCATCAAACATTTCAGGAAAAAGGCTGATCACCCCAATCCATAATTTGCAGTTACTCAAGTTTAGAAACCTGGATCCCAGTCAACACAAATTTGTTTATTTTCTGTGCTTATTGAAAGTATAACTTGGTCCATTAAGTAAGGTATTAACCTTTCTTTTTTCCCAAAGCCATCTTTCAAATTAGCTTTAACAACCAGTACATCGTTCGCGCCAGTTTCCATTATGTCGGAAACCTGACCTAGGTCGTAACCTTTGTCAGTAACTACAGTCATGCCGATTAGATCACGCCAATAAAACTCACCTTCTGGTAAATCTGATAACGCGTCTTCGCTGACAAATATTTCTGATCCAACAAGCTTTTGGGCTATGTCACGGTCATCAATACCTGCAACTTTAACAACAATGCCATTGTTATGTTTGCGCCAATCGGTAATTTCTACTGATTGAATCTTATTTCCTAATTTTAAAGACCAAGGAAAATAGTCTAGTATGGCTTCTTGGTCATCTGTGAATGAATGAATCTTCAACCAACCTTTGATACCGTAGACAGCGCCTACTTTACCTAAAGTGACATCTTTACCTATTACTTCCACAACAAACTCCTAAAACCTACCAAAGTTAATTAAGCTGCTTTTTGAGCATCTTTAACTAATTTGGCCACACGATCAGATACAGTTGCACCTTGACCAACCCAATGGTTGACACGGTCTAGGTCTAAACGTAATTTTTCCGCTTGACCTTGCGCTGTAGGGTTGAAGAAACCAACTTTCTCGATGAAACGACCATCGCGAGAGTTACGGCTATCTGCAACAACAACCTGATAGAATGGACGCTTCTTTGCGCCGCCACGAGCTAAACGAATGGTAACCATATCGTCCTCTATATAATTTAAGTGTTAAAACGAATTTTCCAGACATTTCTATCAACTTAGTGACAGAAAAGCTCGCGTATTTTACGCTTTTCTGCCGACAAAGCAACCCAAAGCTAAACTTTAGCCCGCTTATTTAACAAATTAGTTACCGCGCAGATAATATAACTATATAATCCTCGCGCTAAACTCGGTGTTACATAAAGCAGCACTATTATATATATGTCTTTCTGGGCGGGAAAATAATGACTCAACGGGTAAATAACAACGTTAAAGGATTAATATTAGCGATGATCACAGCTATTATGTGGGGATTGCTACCGTTGGCATTAAAATCTGTTTTAGTTTTGATGGACGCTTATACCATTACTTGGTATCGCTTTGTGTTTGCGGCATGCATTGTGGCGATATTTTTGTCTCTAAAGCGCAAGCTTCCAAGTACTGTTTTACAGCGGCCGAGCTTAATGAAAAGATTATTCATTGCGGCAATATTATTGAGTTTAAATTATATATCGTATCTCGCCTCACTGTACTTTATTCCAGCAGAAACAGCCCAAATGCTGATTCAAATGGCACCATTCTTAATGCTAATAGGCAGTGTAGTTTTTATTAAAGAGAGTTTTAGTCGAGGGCAAATGGTTGGCTCATTTGTGCTAATTTCTGGTTTGTTATTATTTTTTAACCAACAGTTTATTGATAGCAGCAATATTAGCCATGATGACTTCATACTTGGCTTTATTATTATGTTTGGCGCAGCAATTACTTGGGCAGCCTATGCCATTATGCAAAAAAAGATGCTCCGGTATTACAGCTCAAATCAAATTATGTGGTGTATTTATTTATTAAGTGCTTTATTTTTCCTACCTCTAGCAAGTCCACATGCAATAATGTCATTAGATAACACCGCATTACTATTGTTACTTTTTTGTTGTGCTAACACATTGATTGCTTATGGTACTTTTGCCAAGTCATTAGAATACCTACCCACAGCTAAAGTTAGCGCCACCTTAGCAATAACACCATTACTAACCGTGATTTTTGCCACTATTGCAGAACTGCTTTGGCCGACAAAATTTCAAGCACAACACCTGAACTTGCTCGCTTATTTTGGTGCTGGTTTAGTTGTGTTAGGCTCAATGCTAACCGCACTTGGCGATAAGATACTCAACAGAAATAATTTCAATTTAGTGAAAGGTTATTTAAGCTTTAAAAGTTACAAGCTCTAATTTACTTACTCTGCTGACTAAAAGAAAATTTATCCGTGAACATAGGCCATTAGGATTTATTTTCTTTTTTTAACTTAATGATCAATTCAATATGAGGAATAAGCGTTTCTATTTCATGGATGTGCTCACGTAAAGACTCCCATTGCGCTAACTCAAGCTTTCCTGAGTCTAAAATCGCTTTCTTTAACTCACCCACCAATGAATTTTCATTCTGCTGTTCAATAAATTCATTAATATGCAATAATTCGTCTAAGTCTTTCTGACTGATAATTTCTTGTTCTAGCACTATAAATACTCCTTAATTTAACTAACCTGAACTCTGTATAAGTGATCAATAAAATACTACTGCTATGGGCTCAGTAATGGCTTAGTTACTGTTTTAGTGTAGTGTAGAAAACAAAAAAGGTAGCAATTGGCTACCTTTTTATAAATTACATCGTTGGATGTTAGTGTTATTTAACGACCGAACATACCGCCGCCCATTCCACCACCGCCAGGAGGCATCATGCCTTTCATCGAGCGCATCATTTTTTGCATACCGCCCTTACCTGACATTTTTTTCATCATTTTTTGCATCTGTGTAAATTGTTTTAATAACTTATTCACATCTTGTATCTGAGTACCTGAGCCTGCAGCAATACGACGTTTACGTGAACCCTTAATAATTTCTGGACGCTTACGTTCTGCTGGTGTCATAGAGTTAATCATTGCCTCCATGCGTATAGTCACTTTATCGTCCATTTGGCCTTTAACTTGCTCCGACATATTTCCCATACCAGGTAATTTATCCATCAAGCCCATCATACCGCCCATACTTTTCATTTGAACTAACTGATCACGAAAGTCTTCTAAATCAAAGCCTTTACCGCTTTTAACTTTTTTAGCTAATTTTTCGGCCTGCTTGCGATCAACTTTTTGTTCAACTTCTTCAATTAAAGAAAGTACATCACCCATGCCAAGAATACGGGAAGCAATACGATCAGGATGGAAAGGCTCTAATGCTTCAATTTTTTCACCAACACCCATAAATTTAATAGGTTTGCCGGTAATATGACGAATAGATAACGCGGCACCGCCACGGGCATCACCGTCAGTTTTAGTTAAGATTATACCGGTTAATGGTAGAGCATCATTAAACGCTTTCGCGGTATTTGCTGCATCTTGACCTGTCATGGCATCAACAGTAAATAGGGTTTCAATAGGGTTAATAGCGGCATGTAACTGCTGGATCTCTGCCATCATATCGCCATCAATATGTAGGCGACCGGCGGTATCAACAATTAGTACATCAAAAAAGTTCTTTTTGGCGTGTTCAATCGCGGCATTGGCAATATCAATAGGCTTTTGCTTAATGTCACTCGGGAAAAAGCCAACATCAATCTCATTAGCCAAAGTCTCTAGCTGTTTAATTGCAGCTGGACGATAGACATCAGCACTGACGACTAAGACTTTTTTCTTTTCGCGTGTCGTTAAGAACTTGGCTAATTTTGCTACTGAGGTAGTTTTACCTGCCCCTTGCAAACCTGCCATTAAAACAACTGCTGGAGGGGCTGCTTTTAAATCAAGCGCCTCGTTAACATCGCCCATGGCAGCTTCCAGTTCTTTTTGAACTATTTTTACGAAAACTTGCCCTGGTGTTAAGCTTTTCGAAACATCTTGGCCAACAGCACTTTCTTTAACTTTAGCAATAAATTCACGAATAACCGGCAAAGCGACATCAGCCTCGAGCAATGCCATACGTACTTCACGTAAAGTATCTTTTATATTGTCTTCAGTTAGGCGACCACGGCCACTGATATTTTTTAGTGTTTTCGTTAAACGATCGGAAAGATTTTCAAACATAAATGACTCAAATATTAACTTTGCGCAAAAAATTAGCTCTATTATACCCGTACAATTAATTAGCGAAAGTAGAAGTTATGCATTTAAGATAATGACAATATTTAATCTTACAATGCTTGATAAAGAAAAAAGCGTGTATACAGATCAATAACAACAAAAATATTTATGATAAACTGGCGGTAATTACATCACTTTTGGATCAAGTGTGAGCACTGTTATACTATTTTTAAACAATTTATTACAACTCAGTGTTGAGGCAAGCCCGTGGCTATTACTCGGTTTACTTATTGCAGGATTAATGAAAGCTTGGGTACCGAGTAAAATTTTAAGCCGGCATTTAGGACAAGGTAATAAAGCAATTATTAAAGCAGCCTTTATTGGCGCACCATTACCCTTATGTTCGTGCGGCGTGATCCCTGTTGCTACTGAACTTAGACGCTCAGGTGCTTCGGCTCCGGCTACATCAGCATTTTTAGTCGCAACACCAGAAACGGGTGTCGACTCTTTATCTGTATCCTATGCTCTATTAGGCCCTATTTTAGCGGTTTACCGCCCTATTACTGCAATATTATCAGCAATATTTACTGGCATACTGGTGGCTACCAGCAAAACTGAAAAGCAGCACCTTGCCAATACAAAGGCAGTATCTAGCTGCTGCGCTAGCAGTACAGCAGCTGAAGTAAAAAAAAGCTCAGTGAAAAACAGTAACGCTTGTTGTTCATCCAAAGCAGTGCAAAAAAATACTACTTTTATAAATAAGACACTTAGCGGTATTCACTATAGCGCCACACAATTAATTGATGACTTAGTACGCTGGCTACTGGTCGGGTTGCTGTTTGCCACTGTGGTACGCACCTTTGTACCGAGCTCTTTTCTATTAAGCTACGGCAGTGGTCTAGACGCTATGTTGGTTATGATTGCGTTATCGATTCCAATGTATATTTGTGCAACAGCCTCTACCCCAGTCGCCGCAGGATTTATTATGGCAGGCATATCACCAGGTACAGCATTAGTTTTTATGATGGCCGGTCCAGCCACTAACATATCAACTTTAGGTGTTATCAGAAATGAAATGGGTAATGCGGTACTAATTAAGTACCTGCTAGGCATTAGCATTTCAGCAATTAGCTTTGGCTTGTTACTCGATTGGGGCTTGAAATATTTTCAAATCGACATTAGCCAACAAATGCAACATAGTCACGAATTATTACCCTTTTGGTTTGGTTTAACTTGTACGGGAGTGTTAGCTTTTCTAGCAATTAAACCGTTACGTAACCTGTTGATATAAAGTAAACAATAGTTATGGAGTCTGGTAGGTATTCTGCTAGAATCGCAACATTAACCAACCGTGTTATGAACAGTTTTTATTTTTTCGGAGCGCTTTGTGGAATTTTCAAGTATCAGTTCTTTTACGGCTTTTGTATGCTATAGCGTTGCGACGCTGTCAATTTTATCGCGACTATTTCATCCGAAAGGGCCAAACTTAATTGTCACTCTTATTTTTGCTTGTCTCGCAATCATTTTTCATGCCCTTAGCAGCTCACAGTTTTTGTTTACACATCATACCTTAAACTTCTCATTGCCCAATGTGGTTTCTCTGGTTAGTTTAATTATTACCTTAGTTATTTCGCTGGCGGCACTGCGCTTTAAAGTGAATTTACTTTTGCCTGTTGTTTACGGTTTTGCTGGGCTCTGGCAACTTAGTATGATTTTCATTGCTCCTATGGGCAATATGGAAATTGTTACCGATAAACTTGCTATGCTAAGTCACATTACCTTAGCCCTAATTGCTTATTGCATCTTAGTTATTGCCACTCTGTATGCTTTTCAAGTCGCATACATTAATATGAAATTAAAAAGCAAAAACCTGCAAGCAGTAAGTCATTTACCCCCATTAATGCAAGTTGAACGACAATTATTTACCATTTTACTCTTAGGCAGTATCTGCTTATTACTCAGCGAAGTACTAGGCTTTATCTTTCTTGAAGGTATGATCTCCAAAGAAAACGCTCACAAAACAATTTTATCATTGATTGCATGCGCACTATATTTCGTAACCTTATGGGGACATTTTAAGCAAGGTTGGCGCGGTCAGCGAGTTCTGACATTAACAGTGATTGCAACTTTCATTCTAACTTTGGCTTATTTTGGTAGCCGATTTGTGAAAGAATTTCTCTTATTATAAATTTTAGCGTATAAGTTAACTCTGTATTACGCTTACAATTTGCTGTTGTAATACGCTTTAAAAATTAACTAAATATAGGATCCCTTTTTTGGATAACATCTCTACCGATATGCTGTTTGTCGTGCTTGGCATTCTCATATTCATATCAGCCTATTTCTCGGGCTCTGAAACTGGCATGATGTCAATTAATCGCTATCGATTAAAGCATTTGGAAAAGCAAAATCATAGCGGTGCGAAACGAGTCAGCAAATTACTGGCAAAGCCAGATAAATTAATAGGTTTGATCTTAATTGGTAATAACTTAGTTAATATATTTGCCACTTTGATCACAGGGATCATTGCCCAAAGACTTTATGGCGATGCTGGGGTATTTTATTCAGGTTTATTACTCACTTTAGTGATTCTAATCTTTGCAGAGATTACGCCAAAAACCTTAGCGGCACTGTATCCAGAAAAAGTAGCCTTCCCTAGCTCATTTATTCTTACTCTATTGTTAAAGTTACTGTATCCATTTGTAATCGCAGTCAATTGGATCACTAATGGTATCTTAGCAATATTAGGTATTAGCTCTGAACAACGAGAGCAGCATAGCTTAAGCTCCGAAGAGTTGCGCACAGTGGTAAATGAATCTGGAGCAATGTTGAAATCCAGAGATCAAGATATGTTAGTCGGCATCCTAGACCTAGAGAACGTTACTGTCGAAGATATTATGATCCCACGCAATGAACTCGTTGGCATAGATATCAATGATGAGTGGAAGCGTATTCAGAAAAAGTTAACACAATCAAATCATACTCGCGTTCTATTGTACCGCGATAATATCGATGACGTAGTCGGCTATGTCCACATGCGTGACGCTTTAAGGCTAGTATCAAAAGGCCAATTCACTAAAGCGACACTATTACGCGCTGTTCGAGAAATTTACTTCATTCCTGAAGGTACACCGTTGAATGTACAATTGCTAAAATTTCAACGTGCGAAAGAACGGTTAGGCTTAGTTGTTGACGAGTATGGCGACATTCAAGGTTTAGTGACATTAGAAGATATTCTGGAAGAAATCGTGGGTGACTTTACCACAACAATGACGCCAACAACCAGTGACGAGGTAAATATTCAACCTGACGGCAGCTATTTGGTTGATGGCAGTGCTACAGTGCGTGACGTCAATAAAGAGATGACCTGGAACTTTCCTACTGACGGTCCAAAAACCATTAATGGCTTAATTTTAGAATACCTTGAGGATATACCAGAAGCTAACTTAAGCGTTAGAATTTCAGGTTATCCACTGGAAATTATCGAAGTAAAAGACAACATGATCAAAACAGTAAGAATTTTGCCCGACTTTTACGACGGTGAAGTCACAGAGTCATAACTTTTATCAAATACCTCAATAAGGACACTGTCACTATAAAACACAGTGTCTTTATGCGTCGCCTTACTTAATCCCTAGCTAATAGTCTTTCATCAATATAGCTGATAATGCTCAATAGCTGAGCTATTCAAATACTACATCATGCCTTTATTAATAATTTTTATTAGTAAACGACACTAACGATCCTGGTTAATCCGTATTTTAAACAAAATTCAGCTTTTTACTCTAATTTCATTACATTTTGTGGATATAAATAGCCCAACTGAAAGTTAATAACAAAGTTATGCACAGCTTTAGATCTAAGGATCAAGTTTCCACAATTTCTGTGGATAACAAATGCAAGCCCAGTTAGAAATAGGCTTTGTATTTTGCAATCGATTTTTGCAAAAAAATTGAAGTTTTTTTTAAAAAAAATATTGCTTATTTTCTAAGCCTTATTTGCTGTTGAATTACTGAAAAATAGTACATTTACTGTTCATTATGGCAAGAACTATGCAGTGCTTTAGCAACACAAGCGACGGAATAAATAATGCTACGCGTCCTGACTTTATGCCAGACTTTAAAGCTGTAAAATTTATCTTTGCGCATAAAAACTTGACTGGTTGCATGCCACCTAATCCAGTCAACTAAAGTTAGCGCTAATTAACAGAACGAAGTTTTCAGAAATAATAATATTAAGCATAACAGGTGTTTCAAAAAGTAGTGGACTGCGAGCCTGGCTTTCGGTCATAAAAAGCTGTGGTAAAAGTTATTATGCTTGATGTATCAATTAGTACTTTTGATATTAAGCGTTAACTTACGATCTAGGTATAACTGAGATCATCCTAAAAAAACCGTAATTGAGTCCGACTAATAATTATAAAAGCGACCTTAGTTGTAATATCTCATCTGCTGAGATTTGGGAGTTGTTAATTGTTAATTGTTAATAAGCAAAGCACAAAAGTAAAAGGTTAAAGCGTGTTAACCTTTTACTTGAGCTTAAAAAAGCTAATCACCAAAAAATAAGCGCCATAACCAGCTATGATTGAGTTCTTCTTCACAACTTTTAAGTTGACTGCCATAGCGCTTAGCCCTGTTATCTACTTTGCGAGCTACCTTAACTAGCCAAGCTTTTTTCTTATAACTTTTACGCTTATAGCCGCCCCAGCCTTCGTGATAATTTAAATACTGACCATAGGCATCCCATTTAGACACCTTGTTAATTTTTTGAGTTTTAAAAATAAACCAAGCCATAAAGTCGATTGCATCTTCAAAGTCATCACGATCAGCACCTGATCTATCCGTTTCACGTACGTAGTCATCCCAAGTCATAGTTTTTGCTTGTGAATAGCCATATGCACTACTAACACGCCCCCAAGGGATAAACCCTAAGATAAAATCTCTAGGAGGCAATGCATCAGCTTTAAATGAGCTTTCTTGATACATCATACTCATAGGTACATGAATAGGTACTCCCCAACGTTCACGTGCTTCTCTTGCGGCAAAATACCAATCTCGATGTTCACGAAATATTTCACAGAGGTTTTCTGGTTTTTTAGGCGGACTCGTTGCACAACTCGATAATGTAAAGCAAACTAGGATTGAGATTATAAGAGATTTGAAAAAAGTCATGAACGCAGTCACTTAATTATGATTGCCAATATCATGCCAGAATATTTGTTATTTTTCAGGTTAAAGTCGTAATTTATTACACTTTTTTATCACAATACTTACACGATTCTACCTGAAATCAGTCATGATAGTTTCGCTCTATGATGACTAAAATTATCGACTTGTTCTTAAGCTGTTACTAGAAAATACGCATTAGTGATTGCTACCAACGAATAACTGACGGTACTGACTAAAATAGATAAAATTATTTTTTTCTCTAGGGAACTAATTTCACTCGCTATACTCTGAGTATATGAGAGAGTTATTCCCCTGTAGTGTTTTATATTGTAAAGCCCATTTATTTTTAAATAAAAGGGCTTTTTTTTTGCCAAATTTTTTTACTGATTCAGAAAGTTTTAAATTTTTGCAAAATAGCCAATGACTCTGCTGAAGGGGGCGGGGTTGATTAAAGCCTTGAGAAATGCGTAACGGCAATATTTGATTGAAGAAAGTCTATGGGTTAAAAATAAATTTTTAGCATAAAAAATGAACTTTAAAAAATAATACCGGTCAGATAACTTGAAAGCAAAACCTCCCTGGACTGCTTTCTTATTATTTGCAGCGCGTTACCCTAACGCGCTTTTTTTTTACTTAATATTTACTGACAATAAAAAAACATACTGCTAAGTCGAGCTTTCAAGACAGTTCAGGAAAAATAGTCTTGTAAAAAAGCATCAAAATCTAGTGTGTCACTGCGCTCGATTTCGCTTTGTTTTTGTAGCGACTCTGCAACACTATTTTTGAAGTATTCATCACTAAATTCTTGATAGTCTTGTGCTAAAAGCTGTTGGCGGTAATCTGTTGCTTTACTCAATGCTGACTTAGTTAACGATTGGTTATTCTTGACAACATTCGTTAAAATTTGTGCCGAAGGTGTTAAACTGCTGTCATGAATTTTTGCCGCTTCTGCTGCTAACACCTTACTATAGAGCTCAGTATCATTAGCTTGATCCAATAAAGCAGCAATATCGGTCATTTTAGTGAAAATTTCGCCTCCCCATTGTCGCACTGACTTATCTTCTTCATGATCACGTAACAGTAACTTAGGATCGCGACCGCGAACCACAATAGCATCCATATTATCTTCACTGATACCTTGTTCTTCGCAGCTTAGTATTGGGCTATCTTCAAGCATACAGAAAGTAAGAAACGTATCTAAAAACCTAATTTGTTCAACATTAATCCCCGTAGCAGAAAAAGGGTTTACATCTAGCGCTCTAACTTCAATATATTCCACACCACGATTTTTTAACGCTTGTGATGGTTTTTCACCCGCTTTAGCAACACACTTAGGTCTAACTGGCGCATATAGCTCATTTTCGATTTGCAGGACATTACTGTTGAGCTGCTGATACTTACCATCAACTTTAAGGCCGATTTTTTCAAACTTTTTCGATGGCAAGTTTATCGCGCTTCTCACGCCATCTAAGTAACCAGATAAGTTGTTATAACAAATCTGTAAAGATGACTGCTCACTATTGGTATACCCCAAATCACTCATTCGTAATGAAGTCGCATATTCAAGATACATGTAACCTTTATCTGTTTTTTTAAACGGTAAATCTGTCGGCTTATTTTTTAAAAACGAGCCACAAATTGCAGGTGAGCTGCCATACAAGTATGGGATTAACCAACAAAAGCGTTTGTAGTTTCTTAATAGTGCAAAATATTTATCAGAAATATACTCATCAAGGGTATCGGTATTTTGCTCAATAGTTTGCAAAGACTGAAAAAAACTTTTTGGGAAGGAAAAGTTAAAATGAATACCTGAAATAACTTGCATCATACTGCCATAGCGATTTTTCAAACCTTGGCGATAAACTGTTTTCATTTTTCCAATATTAGACTTGCCAAACTGTGCAAGCGGTATTTTATCGTCATCTTCAACAAAGCACGGCATACTCATTGGCCATAAAAGCTCGCCTTCAAGCTGGCTCAAAGTAAATTTTTGCACATCTTCCAATTGAGCAATAGCTGTTTCTGGACGATGACTTACCGGGGTAATAAACTCTAATAAGGTTTCTGAATAATCTGTAGTTATATTAGGGTGCGTTAACGCCGCCCCTAATCGCTCACTGTGCGGACGTTCTGATAATCGCCCTTGTGGTAAAACTCGCAGCGCTTCACGCTCTATACCTCGACCAAACTGGCTCAGAGAAGTGATATGCTTTTCTTGAGCAAAAGCCGCGATATATTCGTTTAATGATAATGTCAAAATGATTCCTGATGCTTTACGCCAGTGAGTAACTGTTATTTAAGGATGAAAGCTGAATTTTCAATGCCTACAGTGATTTATTATTATGTAAATATGAGCTAGGTCAAACAAATTAAGTATAAGCAAAGATGATAGAATATAAAAACTTGCTTTAAATTCACGCTCCTACACTGGTAAAATATACCTTATATAACGGTATTTTTCTATGCTTGTTGTCATTATTACTTTAATTACCAAAAAGTTGACCCGACAAGGGAGAGGTTTATTTCTTTTATCTTAATTTACTTATCTTGGTATTTACAGCTAAGGCAGTTCCTTATTCGTTGACCTTACGGTAAAGTTAATCGCCTTGAGCTTTTAAATCGCCGTTAAAAGTCCAGATAATCCTACTTAAAATAATAATATAGGTTTCCTATGCAAGACAGCATCTTTAGCTTACTCCCACCACTTGTTGCTATTATCATTGCCATTTGGCGAAGAAATGCCCTGTTTGCCCTATTTTGTGGTGTAGCACTTTGTTATTTAATGATCGCTAATGGTCAACCTATCGACGGATTAACCGGTATTGCATATGGTATCGGCGGAGTGTTCAGCTCTATTGGTAATGTTTACATTATCAGCTTTAGTTTATTAATAGGTGCATTAGTCACTTTAATGAACCAATCAGGTGCCGTTAATGGTTTTATTAATCATTTAGCCTCGTTAAACCTAGTCAAGAATAGCCGACAAGCTAGCTTATTACCCACCATCATAGGCACAAGTATTTTTACCGACACTAATCTCAGTATGTTCACCGCAGGTATGGCAAGTCAGAAACTTTTTGATCATCATAAGCTTAGCCGAGCACGTCTGGCATATTTAGTTGATTCAACTTGTGCTCCCGTGAGTATCTTGTTTTTGGTTAATGGTTGGGGAGCCTATGTTCTAGGTTTGCTTGATGGCTATTCATTTGATGATCCTGTGGGTATTTTAATCGCTACCATAGGTTATAACATTTACGCTATTGTTGCGGTGGCATTAGCTTACTATACGGCCTTTAGTGGTAAAGTTTTTGGCCCCATGAAACATGCAGAATCGTTAATAAATAAAGACCAACAACCCACAATTGACCATGTTGCTCCTGCCCATATTATGTGGCTACCTATGCTAATGTTATTGCTAGGCACTTTTGTTCTGCTTTGGCATACAGGTGATGGTGATATAAGGCGTGGCTCAGGCGCTTTCTCTGTATTTTGGTCAGTAGTGAGTGCCTTAGTATTATTGATATTGCTAATTCTTAGTCATCGGCTGATGTCATTTAGCGATATCCTTAAGGCTATGGTTACGGGCATTAAATACATGTCGCCTGCGGTGGCCATTTTGGTGTTATCTTTCGCCTTTGGTGATGCAATTAAAGCCCTCGGAACTGGCGTTTACGTTAGCCAGTTAATTAATGTTGAAGTACCGCTATTTTTAATAGCGCCCATTTTGTTTGTTGCAGCTGCTATTATGGCTTTTGCAACAGGTACATCGTGGGGAACTTTTGCCATTCTGATTCCTATTGCTGTTCCGATTGCTCAGCAAAGTGGCTTGCCTATTGAGTTTTTAGTCGCTGCCGTGCTTGGCGGTGGTATTTTTGGTGACCATGCCTCGCCAATTTCAGACACCACAGTTGTTGCATCTATTGCCAGTGGTTGTGACCATTTCGAGCATGTAAAAACACAATTACCTTATGCTTTGCTAGGCGCAGTAATTACTCTTGTAGCCTACATGCTTATTGGGCTTAGTTTGTGATGACTGAACCAACGCTAAAAGTTATCGACCATCAAGACGATTTTCTCGTTATTGATAAACCTGATGAGCTCAGTTTTCATGATGAGGGAAATGTAGGATGTGGCTTTTTTTCGCAGATAAAAGCGCAGCTAAAATCACAATACGGCTTAACGGAGCTTTATCCTGTTCACCGTTTAGATAAAATGACTTCAGGATTAATTATCGTTGCCAAAAATAATGCGACTGCTCAGGTATTTCAGCAATTATTCCAACAACACCAAATAGAAAAATATTACCTTGCAATAGCTAATGGCAAACCGAAAAAGAAACAGGGCTTAATCAAAGGCGATATGATGAAAAGTCGTCGCGGTATGTGGAAGTTAATGCGTACCTCGAACAACCCTGCAATCAGTCAATTTTACTCTTACAATATAGCCCCTAGTCAGCGCTTATATTTAATTAAGCCTCACTCTGGAAAAACGCATCAAATTAGAGTGGCACTTAATAGTATTGGTGTACCAATACTCGGTGATCCGCTTTACAACAACGACCTTGATACTGATCGCGGCTATTTACATGCCTTTGCGTTAACTTTTACTTTGCATCAGCAACAATTTCAGTACTGCCTGCCACCAATAACAGGTTCTGCTTTCAATCAGCCTTCTACAATTGACGTTATCAAACAATTGACTCCACCATGGCAGCAACCATGGCCCTCGCTATAACTTAAAATAAAAAAGGCAGCTAAATAGCTGCCTTTAAAAACTCAACATTTAATTTACTTGATTAAAGCGAATGCCAGAACACAATAGCAATAGCCGTTGGACAAACAAATTTAGTGTACCAAGGCCAAATTTTCCAGAATAAAGAATGCTCAACCATATCATTACCTTGTTTCAATTCTGTTAAAATGTCATTACGAAACCAAATCCAGCCAACAAAAACACAACACAACATGGCGATAATCGGTTGGCCATACTGAGTTGCTAAAATAGCCACGAAGTCGAGCATAAAGCTGATATTAGCAATAATAATCGCACTTAAAATAAAGATACCAATACCAATATAGGTGGTGACTTTTTTACGCTCCATGTTATGGCGTTCTACCGCATAAGAAACCGGTCCTTCCAACATAGAAATAGACGATGTTAGTGCCGCAACTGACATTAAAATAAAAAATGCTAACGCAACATACAAGCCAATATTCCCCATACTATTGAACAAACTAGGTAAAACGGTAAAGACCAAACTTGAACCAGAAATTAAGCTGCCATCTTCAGCAAAAATAGCCACACCTTGAGCTTGTGCCACATACATTGATGGAATAATTAATAAGCCAGCTAAGAAAGCAATGGAAACATCAATTAAGGTGACTTGCGCGCCTAAGGTAACTAAGTTTTCTTTTTTAGAAATATACGAGCCATATATCACCATAACACTGGTACCGAGTGACAATGAAAAAAATGCTTGTCCTAATGCACTGATTAACAAATCAGGCTCTAGTACACGACTAATATCTGGGTTTAGATAAGCGCTGACACCTTCTCTAGCGCCTTTTAAGGTCATAACATAAGAAATTAAACCCAGCAGTAAAAAAATAAGCACTGGCATTAGTCGCTTCGACCACTTTTCAATCCCTTCTTCTACACCACGACGAATAATAAAAATAGTGAGAAACATGAATAAAGCACAAAACAACAAATTGCGCGGTAATGACTGGGTTATCACCCAATCTGCTGTTGATTCCATACCGATAATTCGCGTAAAAGGCTCTACTGCATACGACATCATCCAACCGGCTAAAATGCCGTAGAAACTTAAAATTAAAGCGGCACAAATAATCCCGCCAAAACCGACCACAAAAGCAAAACGTTTATGAAAAATATTACGAGAAATTTTTTGTAGTGATGTCACCGCATTGGCTTGACCATATCGCCCAATGAGCAACTCTGCCATAAAAGCGGGATACGCTAAGCAAAAAGCAAGCACTAGGTATACAAGTACAAAAGCTGCACCACCATTACTTGCTGTTTGTGTTGGAAAACCCCATATATTACCTAACCCTACGGCAGAACCCGCAGCAGCCATGATAAAACCTAAACGAGAACTGAACGCACCTCTAGAAGCAGCCATTTAAAACCATCTTATTATTATTTAATGTCAGTTAATTTACTTAAACTATTGGCAAAAAAACAGTACTTATTAATATAAATCATCATCAAAACAATTTTAATGATGATTTTCATCGTAAAGATTTACTTACTGATTAAATTGCAATCAGTATTCGGTGGGTTATAACACTGCGATTTGAGAATGATAGAAAGAAAAAAGAGGCCAAAGCCTCTTTTTTAAAAAATGACGATATGACAATGTAAAATCATTAATCTTTAAAATTATTAAATTGAAATGATTGCTCTAAATCTGTTTCTCTAAGCAATTGCATTACAGCTTGTAAGTCATCACGTTTTTTACCCGTAACGCGTACTTGTTCGCCTTGAATTGACGCTTGTACTTTCAACTTACTATCTTTTATAAGTTTGACAACCTTTTTAGCAACAGGCTGTTCAATACCCTCTTTAAAGGTGGCAACTTGACTGAAGTTTCTGCCTGAACTTTCAACGCTACCTAAAGTTAATGCTTTAGCATCCACTTTTCTTTTCACTAATTGTCCACGTAACATTTCAGCCATTTGTTTTAACTGAGCGTCAGAGTCCCCTTTCATTGTTACCGCAGGGCTTTTCCACTCAAAACTAGCATTGGTACCACGAAAATCGAAGCGAGTAGCTAATTCACGAATAGCATTTTCAGTTGCGTTTTTTACTTCTTCCAAATTAATTTCGGAAACGATATCCATTGAAGGCATTATAATTCTCTATCTAACAAACATTAGCGATATATTATCAATATATGCCATTAATACCAACACAGAAGGCATAATTTAAGCGCTTAATCATGCTACTAGCTAGCTAAAAATTAACAGTGATAGTTTTCATAACTTAGCCCTGATATGATGAATAGCATCTAACATTGTGCAATACAACAACTAACATCTTAATGAAAAGTCGCTACCATTTATCAATTCTCGCCATTATTGCGCTACTGTTTTTCTGCCTCTATTTTAGTTCTTCTGACTTTAGGCGGGTTGTGTTTCGTAGTACAGAAATAGACTCTATTGGCCATATCATTAGTTTTTTTTGCCTAACCTGGGTACTACATAGCATATTAAAGCTACCGTTATTTAATACCATGTTAACTGTAGCGTTTTATGGCGCATTAACTGAAATAGGTCAATATTATCTTGGCTTTCGCAGTGCACAGCTGAGTGATTTTATCTCTGATTTAATCGGTATCGCATTGTTTGCTATCATCAGATGGTCAATTTTAATGTACCGCAATAGATCAAGTAGAAGACTATAGCCATGAATATTACCGTTATCGGACAAGGTGCAATAGGTTTGCTTTGGTATCACCGTTTAGCAGAAAACTCAAAAAATCATGTCAGCCTCATTTGCTCTTCCCGTACAACTTCGGTCCCTAAGGAAATAAAGTTCACTGATATTAACAACATAACTAGCAGTAACGTCTTAATATCGGCTAACAATCAAATATTAGCGCATGCTGAGTTAATTCTCTGCTGTGTTAAGTCTTATCATGTTGCAGAAGCAATTACGTCATTAAAAAATCGTATCGGTAGCAATGCGATAATCATTTTTTGTCACAACGGTATGGTAAATTTCAAGCAATTGCCTAATTTACCACAAGCTTGCTATACATTACTTACCACCCATGGCAGTAAAGTCATTCAGCCTTTTCATGTTCAACACACCGGCTTAGGCCATAATGATTTAGGTTTAATTACTGGAACTGCTCAACAAGAACAACAAGCCGAAATGGTGACAACATTAGCTACAGCACTACCATCACTAACATTGAGCCATCATATTAAAGAAAAACAATGGTTAAAACTGGCGATTAATTGTGTGATCAATCCACTCACTGCGATCAATGATGTAGAAAATGGTCAATTATTACAGCAAAAATACAACAAAATAATCGATAAGTTACTCACAGAAATCATTAGTGTTGCAAAATATGAAGGCATGCAATTTTCCTTAGATGAATTAAAAACACAAGTGTTAAGTGTTGCAACAATGACCGGAAAAAATTGCTCTTCAATGCGAAGCGATATCTTAAAAAAGCGTAAAACTGAAATTGACTATATCAACGGCTATATAACCAATACTGCTAAGAGTTTACACATCAAAGTACCTGAAAATGAAAAATTAACACTGCAAATAAAAGCACTTGAACTTGCTAATTGCCAGCATTAAAAAAGCCTTTAAACATTTCTATTTAAAGGCTTTTCGTTACTTAGCGCACTTAATGTTACTTATGGACGATAAACTTTCACATTAGTAAATCCAGCACCTAATAAGTACAGAGCTTGTAGCTTACTCATCACCCCTTGATCACAGTAAAGTAAGTAGTCTTTAGTCTTATCTAGATCACCAAATTGTGTTGCCAACTTATAAAAAGGTAAATGCATAATTTCAACGCCGTCTAGTGTTAACGGGTTTTCATCTTCTTCATCTGGACTGCGAATATCTAAAACTACAGAATTTTCAGGAATATTATCTAAAGTATCAACCGCGTGAATTTCTGCTTCACTTTCATTGCCGATATCTCTAATATCAAAAACACGTGTCTCAGCCACCACTTTATCTAAAATAGCAAAGTCAAAGTTTGCTTCTTCAGCTTCGACTTTAGACAGTACCGCTTTAACGGTTGGTTTTTTAGAAATAACACCACAGTATTCTGGAATAGTTTTAGCAAAGTCTTCCGTGCCAATTTTACGAGCAATATTGATAATATCTTGTTTATCGTAAGCGGTTAAAGGTCGAAGGATCAAGGTATCAGTTACGCGATCAATAACATTTAGATTAGTCAACGTTTGGCTGGATACTTGTCCTAATGCTTCACCTGTAACTAAAGCCTGAATGCCCATTTTTTCTGCTATTTGAGCAGCAGCACGCATCATCATACGTTTAAGAACAACACCCATTTGACCATTTTCAATATTTTCTAATATTTCGGCAACAACCGGCTCAAAATCAACAGCAAAAAACTTAACACGGTGCGAGGCGCCATACTTGTTCCATAAATAATGGCTCACTTGCTTTACGCCCACCTCATGTGCTGCGCCACCCAAGTTAAAGAAACAATAGTGCGTACGTGCACCTTTCTTGATCATTTGATAGCTAGCAACGCCTGAGTCAAACCCACCTGACATTAATGATAAAACATCTTCTTGAGTCGCTATTGGAAAGCCGCCTAAACCAGTATGACGCTCAGTAACGATAAACAGGTTCTCGTTTTTAATTTCTAAATGCACGGTTACATCAGGTTTGGTCAGTTGCACTCGAGCTGATTCAACTTGTTGATTCAATCCGCCGCCAACATATTGTTCAACTTTTATCGAATTAAAGTCATGCTTGCCGGTGCGCTTAACCCGAACACAAAAAGATTTGTTTTCAATATTTTTTGCATGCACTGCTGAGGTTTTCTCAAAGATGTCATGTAAATCAGTAAATGTTGTTTGTTGTACTTCCAAAAATTGTGGAACACCGGGTATACACTTTAATGTTTCGATTAATTTTAATCGGTTTTCTGGTGTGTTATTTTTAGTATTAACTTCAATATTGTCCCAGTTCATTCGTGTTGTCACTTCTTCATCAACACGACGTAAAACATTTTTAACGCTCGACTCTAATATCTTAGTAAAACGTTTACGCACCGGACGGCTTTTAATGGTAATTTCAGCCTGTAACTTAACAATAAATTTCATTTAACAATAATACCCACACTTAGAATGGCGCGCATTATATACCCGTTACACTACAATATGCAATTTCGCCACAACTTAGCAACCAGAGCTAAGCTTGAGGTGATTAATACTTTACCTATGCAATTTCAAGACGCAAAGCTTCACTGAAGTTAGCAACATTTTTAGTCGAAGTAGCAATTAAAAATAATGGTATACATCGAAAAATAAAAAAGGAGTACATCGTTTGTACTCCTTAAAAATTAATATGCTTTAACAATCAACACCATTTACTCTTGGCTAATTGAAATAGGATCGGTTTCCTTGGCTTTACCTTGGTTAATGGCAATTTCAACGCGACGGTTTCTACGACGATTTAATCGATTAGTGTTAGGTACTAAGGGCCGTGTATCTGCGTGCCCGACAACCAATAAACGAGATTGGTCGAAGCCAGGTACTTTGATAATTTCATGGGCAATTGCCACCGCACGTTTACTGGATAGATCCCAGTTAGAGGTAAACAATTCAGAACTTATACCTTGATTATCTGTATTACCAGAGATCATTATCTCACCTGGTACGGTGTTCAAGAGTAAACCAATTTCACGCATAATTGGTTTAAACTGCGGCTGTAAAAATGCCGAGCCGGAAGGAAATGAACCATTTTCACGAATACGAATGATAACTTGTTGTCCTAAAGACTCTAGCTCGATAGCACCATCTTGAATTTGTTGTTCCATTTGTTCAGCGATTTTCTTCACTAACTCATTAACTTGTTCTTGTGAGGCTTGCTCAAGATCATCTTTAGCTTTTTGCATAGCTTGTGCCGACATTTCATCAGCCGTACTTTGTGATTGTCCACCACGTTCAGTACCACGTTGTTCTTGTCGGCCACCTGCAGAAGTTTCATCACCCGCTTGAAACTCCAACATTTGCTGGGTCATTTCCATGGTTTGCTGCTGAATAACTTCAATAGGTGTTGGCTCAGGTTTCCCTGGGCGAAACTCTTGCGCAATAATGCTAGTGCCTTTGGGAATATCTTTAACTTCAATTTTATTTTGCACACCAAAAGCAAACTTCATTGAGCCAGCAATTTGCTTAAACTTTAGCACGTCCATTTCGGAAAATGATAAAAGCAGCACGAAGAAACACATCAATAGCGACATTAAGTCAGCGAATGTTCCCATCCATGCGGGTAACCCTGGAGGCGGGCATTTACATTTATCAGCCATAATTAACTCCCGCTACTCTTCGGTTGTACCAACAGATCGCTTACCCTCAGCAAGATAATTTTTCAGTAGGCCTTCAATAACCCGCGGGTTTTGTCCATCTTGTATGCCAAGCACAGCATCAAGCACTAATTCTTGGTTAAGTTTCTCTTCAGCCATACGCAACTTTAGTTTCGCCGCGATTGGAATAGCAATAACATTGGCTAAAAAGGCACCATATAATGTAGTAAGTAGTGCAACGGCCATGGCAGGACCAATCGCTTTAGGATCATCCATATTGGATAACATGGCAACCAAACCTATCAGGGTACCAATCATTCCCATCGCAGGTGCAACATCGGCCAGTGCCATCATCATATTAGAACCCGTTTCATGGCGCTCTGTTGTCAAGTCAATATCTTTTTGCATAGTCGCTCGCACAACATCAGCATCATGACCATCAACCAACATATCTACACCCTTCTGCATAAAAGCGTTGGATATTTCAGCTTCTTCCAATGCTAAGAAACCGCCTTTGCGCGCAGCATCAGCCATCTCAACTGACTTCTCAATTAACTCTTCCGGCCTTTCTAATTTAAACATGAAAGATTTACCGATAATTTTACCAATACCGAAAAACTGACCTAAATTGTAATTTGATAAAACAACAAAGATTGAGCCGCCAAAAACAATGATCACTGACTGCACATCGACAAACATACTAATGTCACCAGCGAGTAACATTGCCATAATCAGTAAGCCTATTGCACCGACTATGCCTATTAACGTTGCTAAATCCACAAATGCCTCCGGTAAATTTTCTTGAATATATCCGCTAAGTTGATAATACCTGATGGATTGATGTTTCGCGAATACTTATATTTTTAGTATTACTACTATTATCGCTCATATTGTCAATAACTTAAGGAGATAATGTGAATATTTTTCTCTTCGGCTTAAATTCATCATTAATTGACCCAGCGCGCTAGCTAAGGTAAGTTTGCGCCTAGAGTTCATATCACGCTAAAAAAGTCCATGGCCAGAAAAAAAATTGAAAATTTAAGCTTTGAAGAATCATTAGTTGAATTAGATACCATAGTGCAAAATTTAGAGCGAGGCGATCTTGACCTTGAAGACTCTATGGCATTATTTGAGCGCGGTTTACATCTTAGTCAACATAACCAAGAAAAGCTAAAGAGTGCTGAGCAACAAATCAATATATTGCTTGAAAAAAATGGCCAAAGCCAATTAGCACCATTCAATACTGACGAGACTATCAGCAGTGACTAAACTTAAGCACCTTGATAATGTGCAAGCGCGCATTGACACTTATTTAACGGCTAAACTTGACAGCTTAGCGCGTAATGATGAAAAACTATTGGCCGCTATGCGTTATGGTTTACTTATTGGCGGTAAACGTATGCGCCCCTATTTGGCTTATATTACTGGCGAAGCTTTAGGCGCAGAGCAGCATGATATTGATGGTGTTGCCGCAGCAATTGAGTGTATTCATGCTTATTCATTATTACATGACGATCTGCCAGCCATGGATGACGATAATTTACGTCGTGGTCAGCCAACTTGTCACAAGGCTTTTGATGAAGCAACAGCGATCCTCGCAGGTGACAGCCTGCAAACCTTAGCTTTCGATATTATTGCCAACCATGACTTTACTGAAACAGCAGCCTGTAAGCGCATTATATTATTACGTTACTTAGTCAATGCTGCGGGTTATCAAGGTATGTGTGGTGGTCAAGCTTTAGATTTAGCCGGTACTGATAAAAGTATAACAATTGAAGCATTAGAACATTTACATTCATTAAAAACCGGCGCTTTGCTAGAAGCATCAGTTATGATGGCAGCTGAATGCAGCCAGCAAGCAACAGCTAGAGATAAAAAACAATTAGCACATTATGCTAAATTAATTGGTTTAGCTTACCAAGTCCGTGATGATATAATCGATATAACGTCTACGGAAGAAGAGTTAGGCAAACCTGCAGGCTCTGACCTTGCCGCTAACAAAAGTACCTATCCGGCACTATTAGGTTTAGCTGGTGCACAAGAAAAAGCAGATAACTTATATCAACAAGCGCTTCAAGCTTTAGGCACTTTGCCTTACAATACGCAAAGCTTGTCCGATTTTGCGACTTTCATTGTTAGCCGCAGACATTAATATAAAAAATTTAATTGAATAATATGACTATAAACTTAAATG
>UEXM01001144.1_pt1 | contig 23824 bp, 33 predicted proteins | sample 1796661 | NCBI WGS metagenome assembly UEXM01 (sample SAMEA4772469, study PRJEB27181) | metagenome | reverse complement strand
CAATTGAGGCAAATCCGCGGCGCGCAATCCGTTGATTTTGCTGGATTTTTCGCGTGCCACGGCGCTCTGACAAGCGGGCATAAAAACCATGTCCGTCGCAAATATTCCGTAGAAAAAAAGATACGGTAGAATTTCCCTTATCTTTGGTCCGCGATAATTGTTTCACGTGAAACATTTTGAGTTTTGTTGTGAAAAATTCGGTTACAAAATTTTTATAAATTTTTTTTGCAATGGCTCTCGTATTATCTTATATATTCGTATAGTATTTACCAATCACAGGGGCCCCAAACCATGATTGATCCGGACCATAGCAACGATAGGTTGTTGAAGCTTCAATATCGTCTTGCTCAGATAGAGCGCACGGAGAAAGCGCACCAAGATTTTTTAACTTTTGTAAACTTAATGTGGCCAGAATTCATTGCTGGGAACCATCACAAGATCATTGCGGACAAGCTTCAGCGGATTGCGGACGGTAGTTTAAAGCGGTTGATTGTTAATATGCCGCCGCGTCATACGAAGTCGGAGTTTGCGTCATTTTTGTTTCCGGCTTGGATGATTGGCAAGAACCCTGCGATGAAGATTATTCAGGCTACGCACACGACGGAGTTGGCGGTTGGTTTTGGTCGGAAGGTTAAGAACCTTTTGGAGCGGGAGGATTATCAGGAGCTTTTTGACACGCGGTTGGCGTCGGATTCCAAGGCATCGGGTCGGTGGGACACGGAACGTGGTGGGATGTATTATGCTGTGGGGGTTGGGTCGAATTTAGCGGGCCGCGGCGGTGATTTAATTATTATTGACGATCCTCATTCTGAGCAGACTTTAATGTCGAGCAATGGTTTTGATGATGCTTGGGATTGGTACACGGGTGGTCCTCGGCAGCGTTTACAACCGGGTGGTGCGATAGTTTGTGTTATGACGCGTTGGCACGAGAAGGATTTGACGGGTCAATTGATTAGGTCGCAGGCTCGGGACGACAAGGCGGATCAATGGGAGATTGTGGAGTTGCCGGCTATTATGCCGAGTGGCAAGTCTTGTTGGCCGGAGTATTGGTCTTTTGACGATTTAGAGCGGGTGAAGGCGTCTATTCCCCCTGCTAAGTGGAACGCGCAATACCAACAGGATCCGACGGGTGACGACAACAGTATTTTGCGTCGGGATTGGTGGAAGATATGGGATAAGGACGCTATTCCTGCTTTGCAGTATGTCATTCAGTCTTATGACACGGCGTTTAGCAAGAAGGAGACTGCGGATTACAGCGCGATAACGACGTGGGGTGTTTTTTACATTGACGAGGGCGGCCCTCCGGCATTGATGTTATTGGATGCACAAAAGGGTCGTTGGGATTTCCCGGAGTTAAAGCGTGTTGCGTATGAGCAGTTTGAGTTTTGGGATCCGGAGACGGTAATTATTGAGGCGAAGGCGACGGGTATGCCTTTGACGCATGAGTTACGGAACATGGGGATACCTGTTGTAAATTTCACGCCTAGTCGTGGGAATGACAAGGTTACTCGGGCGCATAGTATTGCGCCATTATTTGAGGCTGGGATGATTTGGGCTCCGGATCATCAGTGGGCGCACGAGGTTATTGAAGAGTGTGCGGCCTTTCCTAACGGGGAGTTTGATGACTTTGTTGATAGCACGACGCAGGCGTTGATGCGTTATCGGCAGGGTAATTTTGTACAATTACCAACGGATGATTGGGGGGGAGAGGATGCCTATTTGGAGCCACGCAGCTACTATGGATAGGGGGTTTATGGATTGTCTGACTTTGTGGACGACGACGCCTCCGTATGCGCAGCAAAGTTCGGAGACGATACATTGGCGGTTAATACCGGCCTTTATGAACAACCAGTACAAGATTTGGTATGACGATTTAGGTCGGGTACGCGGGTTTATTACGTGGGGATGGATGACGGCTTATGAGTATGAGACGCGGCACTGGCATGGTTGGGAGGTTTTTTCGCGGCGGGGAGGAGAGAGGCTAGTTATAATAGATATGATTGCGCCGGGGGGTCGTTCTGATGTATATTCGATTTCAAGAGATGTTCGGAAGTTTTGCAAGAGGATGTTTCCGGACGAGAAACGGATATGGTCGCACCGCGGACCGCGGAACGGGTGGTATCCAAACAAAGGTGGTTGAGTCATGTATAATCCGCTAATGTCTTTTTTAAAGCCGCAACGTTTTTTTGGGGGCGGCGACAGCGGCGGCGGCGGTGGCAGTGACAGTGACGATAGCAGCAGCAGTAGCAGTAGCGGCGGGGGTTACACGTCTATTGCGGACATGTTTGATGGCGGCGGTGCGGGCGGTTCTGGCGACTCGTTTTATTCGGGCAGTCACGACGATTATGTGTCGAGCGGCGGCACGGGCGGTGTATCGCACAGTTCGTCAAACGACGATAACGATGATCCGTCGCCTACCCCCGTTGTTTCCACTCCTACCCCAGTTGTTTCCACTCCTGCCCCTGCGGACACGAGCAGCAATTCCGGGTACACGAGCCTTATAGATATGTTTGATGGTGGCGGTGCGGGGGGCAGTGGCTCTGAGTTTTATGCGGGATCGCATGAAACCTACGAGGACACCGCAGCGGGTATTGCGGACGCTGCGTCGGACGCTGCGGGGACTACGAATTATGAGGGTGGGACGTACACCGGTGCGACGGACATGATTGACGGCGGCGGCCCGGGTCAAAGTGGGGATACTTTTGAGGGCCCTCTTTCTGGTATATCCACGGGGATTGGTGCGACTCCTTTGGGCAGTGGCATAGAGCCTACCGGCGTAGCGGGGTTTGTTAATTCTGGGGGCATTACGGGCGCGGTAATTAATGCGATAACGGGCGGCGGTTCTTCTCCGGCGGGGGGCATAGATACCCTTCCCGCAGCGGGGGTAACGGCCCAGCCCGGCGAAACCTCTGGTTATACGGGTCTTACGGACATGATTGACGGTGGTGGTCCGGGGCAAAGTGGGGATGAATTTGGCGGCGCGTTAGGTGGTGTTTCGAATGCGTTAGGTTTAACTCCGTTGGGTAGCGGCGGCGATCAGGATAGCGGTGCGGAAGAAGGCAATTCTGGTTACACGAGCATTACAGACATGATTGACGGTGGTGGCCCGGGGCAGAGTGGGGACGAGTTTGGCGGGTTGCTTGGCCCAGTTTCCAATGCGGTTGGGGTCACGCCTTTGGGTAGCGCCGACGAGCCGGGTTTTTTAGCGGGCGTAAGTGGTTACGGCTATTATGACGATGCGGGTAATTATGTTCCTGCCACGGTGGATATGATTGACGGTGGTGGCGCGGGAACGAGTGGTGACGAGTTTGGCGGCGCGTTGGGCGGTGTTTCCAATGCGGTTGGGGCCACACCGTATGGTTCTGGAATTGAGCCGACGGGTGTTGCTGGCGTGGTAAACGACGCTGTTACGGGTACGGGGAATGCGATAGAAAACATTGTTGATACCGCGGCGAACACTGTTTCAAACATTTTTAACGATAACACGACGACAGATAACAGTGTGGTGAACAACACGTACAACACGGTTCCGGACACCATACAGCTTTTGGACCCGGTGAGCGCCCCGGATTACATTGAAGAATCTCCTATTGGCGATTACACGACATTGAGTGTTGGTCAGCCGGGTGGTGGCACGACCAATTTTGATTTGGTCGGTGTTGGTCAGCCGGGTGGGATTGTAAATCCTCCGGCGGGGGCTATGAGTTATTTACCTTCTGAGGGTTTAATGGCGTTGCAAAACCTGTACGCAAATGCGGCGTCGCAACAGGCGCCAACACAACAGGCGACGTTTGGTTTTCCGGGGCAACAGAACTTGTTCCCTAGTTTAGTTTTGCCGCAGCTTAATTCTCCCCCGCAGGCTCCTGTTGTGGATCCTTATGGGTTATTTCAGTTCAATCAGAGGCTTGTTTGATGGCTAATACAGAAGGTTTTTTTGAACGGTTTCATCCATTATATGGGTCTTATCGCAAGGATCGGCCTGCGAGTGTTGAGGTAGCGGATCAGGCGTTAGCTTTTACTCCTGTTGGTACGGCGGACGCGGTATCGGAAATAGTTGAGGAGGGTCGTCAGGACGATCCTAATTATTTACAAATGGGTCTTATGGGTTTGGCGGAGGTGCTTGGTTATGCGCCGGCCGTTGGTCCGGCGGTTAAGACGATGGCCCGTAAGACTCCTGACTTTGTGTCGGAGTTTTTAAACAAGCGGAAATCTGAGATTATTCCTGCGGAAAAGATCGACAACATTATTCTTTCGGGCAAAGCGGATAATAAGAGTGCAAACGAGATAAACAAGCAAGTTTTGCAAACGGCGGAGCGGGAAAAAATACCGCATCCAAAGCGGGCTTTTGACAACCCCAAGGTAGAATATGTTGATACGCAAACTATTGCGGACAACGTGGCTCAGTTTAATTTTCCTCGCTACGATGTTGGTAAGTTTGGGGGTGATTTACCCAGTGGAAATCTTAGCGAAAACCCCTTTTTGCAGGAAAAGTTTGATGCTTCGGGTCAGGAAACACTTAAAGAAAATATTTTTAATGAAGGCATAAAAGAGCCCATTGAGGTAGAAGTAGTTTTGTCTGACGGGGGAATAAGTATTAGCGAGGGGCATCATCGGTTACAGGCGGCTATTGAGTTAGGAATTCCAGAAGTTCCTGTCGTGGTGACGACTAAAGCGAAACCGCGGGCCGCGGGAATTGAAGTGATGCGCCCGGCTACATTAGACACTGGGGGTCTTCAAAGCGGTCAAACGTATTCTTTTTCGGAGCTTGGTTTAGATCAGCGGTTGCGTAGGCCCAAAGAAACGCCGGAAGAAGTTCGATCTAGGGGCGGCACTGTGTTTAGCGATTTTGCTACAGGAGAAGTTTCGGATAGGAAGTTTCCACAATACATTACTCCTATGCGCGAGGGTTATTACCGAAAAACGGAAGGTTTTGCAGAAGGCGGAGAAGTTATGTCTGGAATTGGCAGTTTAAACGAGACAGCGCGGGGCATGACTCGCGGCCCGCGGGGCATTGGCAGTTACGTGCAGTACATGGCTAATGGTGGGGAGATAGACAAGAATTTTCTTCGCAAGTTGGTTAAGGGTGTTGTGATGGCGGAGAGTTCGGGGGATTTACGGGCGGAGAACAAGCGCAGTGGTGCGTTAGGTTTGATGCAGATACGTCCTTCCACGGCCCGCGATCCGGGTTACAGTGTTGAGAACGTTTTTACTATTGCGAAAAAGCTGGGTTATGAAACGGACGGTGACGAGAGTGACGGCATGGTGCGGCAATTGTTGTTCATTCCGGAGATTAACGTTGAGTTAGGTACGCAATATTTGCAAGCGATGTTAAAGAAGTTTCCTCGGACGGAGGATGCTTTACGCGCGTACAATGCGGGTCCGGGCAAGTTTGCAGAATTCAAGGCGTCGGGGAAGCCTATATCGGCCCTTAGTGACGAAAACAGAAATTATCCGTTAAAGGTGGTAGCGGGAATTCAGGGTATAAATCCGAATGAGCCGCGTGAAATGGCGGCATTTAATCAATCTCCTGAGACATTATCCTCTATAGAGTCGGTTTTGTCCCCGCCCACCAGTGATTTAATGATGTTTGAGGGCCCGTCGTCTGCGCGCGTTAATCCAATATATGATGCTTTGGGACCACGGCCCGTGGCCCGTCCTACCCCGGCGGGTGCTGCGGAGGTACAAATAGACCAGATAACGGGACAGCCTGTTGTTGTTCCTCCGTCGGAGAGTTTGTACGAGAAATATTCGCCGGAAAACATGGCGCAGGAAGCGATTTCGGGCATTGGGGGCTTGAGTGGGACGGCCCGAGATATGTTCCGCTAGTAAAATAGAGGCTTACGTGCTAATTTAAGCGCAATCTTGGAGATAACAGATGGCATTACCCCCTAGAAACCCTGTTGCGTCGTTTGTCGAGCGTGAGAACGCAGACCCGGCGATTGAAGAGGCGATTACGGACATTGAGATAGAGATGCCGGGTGCGTTGGTGTCGTCTTCGCAACCTTATGCGGACGGGATTGACATTATTGACGCGGAAGACGGCGGTGTCGTGGTTGATTTTGACCCGGAAGCGTCAAAAATTGTTGGCAGCGGTGATTTTTTTGCCAATTTGGCAGAAGAAATGTCGGATACGGACCTTGGCGGAATATCGTCGGATCTTTTATCACAGTATGAGGCGGCTCGGGAGAGTCGCGGTGATTGGGAAGACGAGTACAACAAGGGTTTGGAGCTTTTAGGCTTTAAGTACGAAGAGCGCACGCAACCTTTCCGCGGGGCGACGGGTGTAACACACCCTCTACTTGCAGAGGCGGCCACACAATTTCAAGCGCAGGCGTTTAATGAGCTTTTGCCGGCCGAGGGCCCGGTAAGAACGCAGATTATGGGCGAGTTAACGCAAGAAAAAGAGGCCCAATCTACGCGTGTTAAGGAATTTATGAATTACTACCTGACGAATGTTATGGAGGAGTACACTCCGGACACGGATCAGATGTTGTTTTATCTTCCGTTGGCGGGATCGACGTTTAAGAAGGTGTATTTTGACGGCGCATTAGATCGTGTGGTTAGTAAATTTGTTCCTGCGGAGCATTTAGTGGTGCCCTATGATGCGGCGGACATGGAAACGACGCCTTTTGCGGCTCAAGTTGTTCGAATGCAATGGAATAACTTGCGTAAAATGCAATTAGACGGGTTTTACCGGGATATTCCGGTTCATACGTCACAGGCGCCGACGACGGACACTGCGGATACGATGGACGACATAGACGGGATGCGCCCGTCGAACATTGATTATGACGTCACTCTTTTAGAGTTTCATGTAGATTTGGAGCTTCCGGGTTTTGAAGACATGGACGAGGAGGGGGAGCCTACGGGCATTATGGTCCCGTATATTGTCACGGTGGCCGAGGAAGTGGGTCAAATACTTTCTATTCGCCGGAATTACTCGGAGGACGACGAAAACCGGCGCAAAATACAGTATTTTGTGCATTACAAGTTTCTTCCGGGTTTCGGGTTTTATGGTTTGGGCCTTATTCACACGATTGGCGGTTTATCTCGCACGGCTACGGCGGCATTGCGGCAGCTTATTGACGCGGGCACGTTGTCTAACCTTCCTGCCGGGTTTAAAGCCCGTGGACTACGGATAAGAGAAGATGCGGAGCCATTACAACCGGGCGAGTTTAGGGACGTAGATAGCCCCGGTGGGGCGATACGGGACAGTCTTATGCCCCTTCCGTTTAAGGGCCCGGACGCTACACTATTTCAATTGCTGGGTTTTGTGGTGCAGGCCGGGCAGCGTTTTGCGACCATTACAGACATGAAGGTTGGGGATGGCAATCAACAGGCGGCGGTTGGTACGACAGTAGCTATGTTGGAGCAAGGTGCGCGCGTAATGAGCGCCGTTCATAAACGGTTGCATTACGCTATGAAGAACGAGTTTAAGCTTTTGGCGCGCGTAATGTCCGAAAGTTTGCCGCAACGGTATCCGTTTTCGGTTGCGGGCGGCGACCAAGAGGTTATGGCCAAGGATTTTGATGACCGGGTAGATATTTTACCTGTTTCGGATCCAAACATTTTTAGTCAAGCGCAACGTATTGCTTTAGCACAAACGCAAATGCAATTAGCTATGCAGGCTCCCGAGTTGCATGACATGCACGAGGCATATCGTCGTATGTATCAGGCGTTGGGTGTCCGAGACGTAGACAAGATACTTAAACCGAAGCCGGCACAAGAAGCGCAACCCAAAGATCCGGCGACCGAGAACATTGATGCGTTGGATCAAGTGGAATTGCGGGCTTTCCCGGGTCAAGACCACGACGCGCACGTTATGGCGCATTTAGTTTTTGGTTCTTCCCCGATGGTCGCACAACAACCGGCCGTGGCGGTATCCTTGCAGAAGCACATTATGGAACACGCGAAGATAAAGGCCCAAGAGACGGTCCAAGCGCAATACGCACAGCAATTAAACGCTCAAAATATTACGCCGGAGATACAGCAACAGCTTGAAAAACTAATAGCGCAACAAGTTGCTACTGAGATGCAAAATGTGAAACAGCTTTCTGCGCAAATTGCCGGAGAAGGGCAACAACAGCCGGATCCGTTGGTTGCTCTTAAAGAACAGGAAATTCAAATAAAGGGGCAGCAAGTTCAAGCGAACATTGCCAACGATCAAGCCGAATTGCAGCTTGACCAGCAGAAAGCGGACAGCCGGGCGCAAGAATTCCAGCAACGAATGTCGCAGCAAGAGCGTATGGCCAACCAAAAATTGCAAGCAAGCGCGGAACGTGAGATACTGCGTTTGCAATCAAACCAGCAGCAACGGAGATAATTATGAAAGTAAAAGTAAACGGTGCGCCGCCCGCAAAGGCTCCGGCCCCAGTACATAAAGCGGAAATTAAGGGTCAGGGCAGCATTCCTTATGCTAAGATGGTAGACGAAAAAACCCCTAATACCGCCAAGGGTATTAAAACCATGGGCACTTCTCGCGGCATGGGTGCAATGTTACGCGGCGGAAAATTCTCTTCGTGTTGAAATGCCGTTACGCAGAGGTTCTAATCCGGCTACGGTAAGTAGCAACATCCGGAAGTTAAAATCGGAGGGTCGCCCGCAAAAGCAGGCGGTAGCGATAGCGTTAAACAAAGCGAGAAAACCAAAAAAGATGGCAAAAGGTGGTATGGTAAAGGGTTTTAGTCCCATAGCTCGTCCCCAAAGATTTAAAGGTGTTTTCTGATGGAAATAGATGCGCTTTGGAATTCGGGGTTAACGGCAATTTTAGGGTTTGTAATTTGGTGGGCCAAAACGCAGCATGAAGAATTAAAACGTGTACAAATACTTCTTAACCGGACTAGAGAGGAACTTGCCAAGGAATATTCGACGAAAGTCGAGAGCAACACGTCCATCGACCGAGTTATTGCTAGGTTGGATGCCCTCGACGCCAAAATGGACAGAATGTTAGAACGGTAAGTAGCGGATGCACGGTTATGATAGAAGTATTAGCTTTAGCGGGGGCAGTAACTAAAATAGCTGGGGGTATCACTTCGGCGGTACAAGCGGGCAGAGACATGAATAGTCTTATGCCGCATTTTGGCAAACTAGCCAAGCTAGAAGCAGACATTAACCTTGCCGAAAAGGGGAAGCACAAAGGCCCACTAAGGCGTCTATCGTCTTCTGAAGAAGAAGGTTTTGCCATAGCGCAGGCAAAAATGGCCCATAAACAGGCTATGGATGACCTTCGCAGCGCGTGCATGTTATACGGGCCTCCCGGAATGTGGGACTTAGTGGTACGCGAACAAGCTGAAGCACGAAAACGTCAAAAAGATGCGTTGGAAGCCCAAGCTAAAGCACGCGATCAATTGTTTTACGGGTTGGCCCTAACCGCAGGAGTAATTGTTTTTATTGCCGGAGTAGGTGCGTTGTTTTGGGGCGCAAGTGAAATAGCGGAAATACAACAAGGGAAAAACTAACATGGAAAAGGTACTTGCTTGGAAGATTATGCCGCGTCTTATGATGTTGGTTATGACGATAATGTACATTCGCGTCTTAGAATGGGGAATGAGCCTCGACGATCTGTCAACGCAACAAAGTGCAATGATTTCAATATGTTCTGGATCTATGACAGGGGCTTTCGCGGTATGGTTGGGTTCTGAGAAATAATGTCAAAATCTGTAGAAGCAGAAAACAACGTAATACCTATCCCTCAAGCCTCGGATCTGGACAAACAGTTTCTTGTGCTAGAAGATCAAAGAGAGTTAATCCGAGAGCAGGCAAAACTTATATCGGAGAAAAAAGGGACTAAAGTATGATTATGGCCTTTGCATTAATAGTTAATATGGATGGTGCCGCATTAAATACCGACGGAATGCTTTTTCGGGACATTCATCGTTGTTTTTTTTTAGCAAACGACTTGAGCAATCCGCAAATACAACGTGGGCGCAAAACAACTATGTGTATAGCGTTCGAATGAGAGCATGGTGTGAACCTGTAATGGTTCCCGCTGATACAATATTTTGGGATTAGAAAAATGATACAAGCATTGATTGGTCCGATAGCAAACCTTGCGGGATCGTGGTTACAAGGAAAAGCGGACAAAAACTCTGCGGAAGCTGAGTTAAAACTTACTGAGGCGAAGGCGAAAGCCAAAATATTATTGTCTGAAAAGACAAGCGTTGCCGATTGGGAGCGCATTATGGCGGAAGGCGCCAAATCAAGTTGGAAGGACGAATTTTTCGTAATTGTTCTGTCTATACCCTTGATTTTATGTTGGATTCCCGGCGCGGAAGGTTGGGTTGATCGCGGGTTTGAACAGCTTAACAAAGCGCCAGATTGGTATTTTTACAGCCTTGGGATTGCAATTTCAGCCAGTTTCGGTGTGCGTGGAGCGCAAGCTTTCTTTAAAAGGAAATAGCAAAAATGACCAAAGCGTTAAAAATACTTCAGGAAAAGTGCGGGTGTAGTCCGGATGGGGCCTTTGGGCCGAATACGGCACGAGGAATTGTAAATTATTATGACCTGTCGCCGGAACGTGGCGCGCATTTGTTGGGTCAAGTTGTGCATGAATCCGGGACATTTAAATACACGAGAGAAAATCTTAATTATAGTATAGACGCTATGATGAAAGTTTGGCCCAAACGTTTTCCCACAGAGGACAGCGCCAAACCATACGCAAGAAACCCTAAAGCGTTAGCGGAAAACGTGTATTTTGACAGAATGGGTAACGACACAAAGGAAAAAGCTAGTTTGTACATAGGCCGCGGATTTTTGCAATTGACCGGCTATGATAACGTTAGATCGTTTGCCGGTGCTATGGGCGTTCCAGAAGTTTTAACGGATCCTTCGTTGTTAGAAGAAGATTATGCTATGGATACGGCCATTTGGTTTTTTGATGAAAACAAGTTGTGGAAAATTTGTGACGAAGGCGTAAACGATAACGCGATTAAACGTTTGACCCGCAGAATTAATGGCGGGTACACCGGTTTAAGCCACCGTATAAAAGAAACAAACAAAATATATGGTTGGTTGACGTAAATTTTTTCTAGCAAATGCGTATAAGACATGTTAGATAAACATCGTATGATGTAGGATAACATGCGGTACTCAACTATGAACGACCTTGACGTCGTACAATTCGTGCAACGTTCTGTAAAAGAACGAAAAACAATGGTTCTTGATTTGTTGGAAAACAACGGAATTAAGAACATGGAGCATTATCAGCTATGTATGGGCGAACTTAATGCTTTAAACTTTATCTCTCAGGAACTCTCAAGCCTGTTAGAGCAACAGGAGCAATTTGATGACTAACTCTTCTGCCGCGGTGGACTTAGACGCCGCAAAAGCCGGTGTTGAAGCAATGTATGTTTCACCAGAGCAACGCGTTTTAGATCCCACAAAAGCAGATCAAAGCCTCTTAGAACGGATGCCGTCTCCGAGTGGGTGGAGAATGTTGGTACTTCCGTATCGGGGGAAGGGACAAACTTCAGGGGGCCTATATTTACCCGACAATGTTATTGAGGAGGGACAGGTTTCTACCGTAGTGGGCTACGTGATGAAGCAGGGTTCTCTTTGTTACAAAGATGCGGACAAGTTTCCCGACGGTCCGTGGTGCAAAACGGGGGATTGGGTAATTTTTGCTAGATATGCGGGGTCTAGGTTCCGGATAGAGGGTGGAGAGGTTCGCATTATTAATGACGACGAAATTCTGGGGGTTATCTCGGACCCTGAAGATATTATAAGCATGTAAGGAGGGTTAGATGGCCGAAGCAGAACAACTTGAACAAGAAGTTACCGAGGCGGAAGTTACTGAGGTAGAGGTTACGGAAGAACCACGAATTCAATCAGAATCGTTTTCCGCTCCGTCCGAACCGGAAGAATCAGAGCAAGAACAAGAGGTAAAGGGTGCCCAGAAACGGATTAACCAACTTACCAAAAAAATGCGTGACGCCGAGAAACGAGAAAAAGAAGCGGTCCGCGTAGCTCAACAAATCCAAAACGAATCCACGCAATTAAAAGCTCGGATGCAACAGCTAGACAATGGCTACATCGAACAATTTGGTAAAAGTCTTGAAATCGAAACAAACCAAGCGGAAGCTACTTTAAAACGAGCCATTGAGGTGGGGGACTCGGACGGAATTATTACGGCGCAACGTCAGTTATACGAATTAAGCGGACGGTCGCAACAATTACAGGCCGCGCAACGGCAGAAAAAACAAGAAGCAGAAGCGGCACAATGGCAAGCTCAAAACCCGCAAGCTGCGCAACAACAGCAAATAGCCCAACAGCAAGCACTTCAACAGCCGCAACAAGTACGACGTCCGGATGCGAAAGCAGAAGATTGGGCGACTCGAAATGCGTGGTTTGGGCAAGACGAGGCAATGACGTTTGCCGCGTTTGGTATTCACAAAAGGTTGGTTGAAGATGAAGGGTTTGACCCGCAAGAAGATACCTACTATACTGAATTAGACCGGAGACTTCAAACAGAGTTTCCGCAAAAACTCGGTTCCAGCAAACGGCCCGCTCAGACGGTAGCTGGTGTAAGCCGCGCAAATAATGCTTCTGGGCGCAGTAGAAGGGTCAAACTCACCCAGACCCAAGTTGCAATAGCTAAGAAACTGGGTGTGCCGCTAGAAGAATATGCGAAATACGTGAAGGATTAACGGATATGTCAGATACAACGAAGAAAGATCGTTTTGAGGGCATAGAACGTGCGCCTCGCGCTAATAAAACTAGGGACAAGACGGCTGCTCGAAAGCCGTGGGCTCCCCCGTCAATGCTTGATGCTCCCCCTGCGCCTCCGGGCTATAAACACCGTTGGATTCGTGCGGAAACACGCGGATTTGATGATCGGAAGAACATCAGTGCGAAACTTAGAGAAGGGTATGCCTTGGTTCGCCAAGACGAATATCCGGATTTTGAGGCGCCTGTTGTAGATTCAGGGAAATATGAAGGGGTGTTTGGAGTAGGCGGATTGCTTCTCGCAAGGATACCGTTGGAAACAGTGGCAGAACGAACCGAGTATTTTTCTCAGAGGAATACGGATCAGATGCAGGCTGTGGATCACGATATGTTGCGTGAGAACGCACACTCAACCATGACGATCACTAAACCAGATCGTCAATCTCGTGTAACCTTCGGTGGCCCTCGTAAATAGGGGCTGCCCATTTAGGAGAAAAATCCATGGCAAATCAAGAAACTGCCTACGGTCTTCGTCCTATCGGGCTAGTTGGTAGCGGTGCAAACTCAACGGGTGTAACCCAATATGAGATCGCGTCCAACAACACTAATGCTATTTTTCAATACGGTATCGTAGTCCCATTGGCTGCGGGCGTTATTGATCGTGCTGGCGCTACTAACGGCGGCACTACACAAGCATTGGGTGTCCTGATGGGTGTCGAATATGTTGATTCCGTTTCAAAGAAACCGGTATTTATCAACTATTGGCCCGGTTCGGGTTCGGTTAGCGTTGATACAAACCATCCTGTAAAGGCGTTTGTAGCTGACAATCCAAACCAATTGTTTAAGGTAGCGTCGGATGCTACTTTGACTGATCGTGCTACTGCACAAGCTGCTGTTTTTGCTAACGCTTCGTTGGGAACATCCGCGCGCACAGGTTCGACAGACAACGGTAATTCGAATTCTGCTTTAGGCGTCTCTACCATCAATACAACAGCGACTTTGCCGCTTCGTATTGTGGGTATCATGGACGATGCTGGAAATAGCGACTTTACTGCCGCAGGCATTCCGATGATCGTTCGTTTCAACGCACACTTTAACGCTGGATCCCGTAGGTTTGACTCTCAAACCACCGCGGATTCCACCGGCATTTAAGGAGGGATATAGAATATGGCTATTTCTCGCGCACAACTAGCGAAAGAGCTAGAACCCGGCCTTAATGCGTTATTTGGGCTGGAATATGATCGTTATGAGAACGAACATGCAGAAATTTTTGACGAAGAAAGCTCAGATCGGGCTTTTGAGGAAGAAGTTATGCTCGGAGGATTTTCCACCGCGCCAGTAAAAGGTGAGGGTTCGTCCATCAGCTTTGACGACGCACAGGAAACCTACACTGCTCGTTACTCGCATGAGACTATTGCACTTGCCTTCTCTATTACAGAGGAAGCGGTGGAAGACAACTTGTATGATCGCTTATCAGCGCGTTATACACGGGCTCTTGCACGTTCAATGTCTCAAACCAAGCAAATCAAAGCTGCGGCCGTGTTAAACAACGCGTTTACCGCAGGCGCCAGCGCCATTGGCGACGGTGCAGCACTTTGCTCTGCGTCTCACCCAACGCTGTCTGGAAACCAAACTAACCTTTTGGCAACTGCGGCAGACTTAAACGAGACGTCCTTAGAGCAAATGTTGATTGACATTGCGGGTCTAACCGACGAGCGCGGTCTTAAAATTGCGGTTCGCGGAATGAAACTTATCATTCCAAAAGAATTGCAGTTTATTGCGGAACGAGTGTTAAACTCAAATCTGCGTCCGGGAACTGCGGATAACGATACAAACGCAATGAAAAATATGGGCATGTTGCCTGATGGAGCGGTTGTAAACCATTTCCTTACAGACAGCGACGCATATTTCATTAAAACTGACGCGCCGAACGGATTTAAATACTTCAACCGTTCGCCTATCAAAACTGCAATGGAAGGTGACTTTGATACCGGAAACATGCGGTTTAAGGCCCGTGAGCGTTACAGCTTTGGTGTTTCAGATTGGCGTTCAGTTTTCGGTACACCCGGAGCATAAAACGTGTTATAAGGAAGTGGGATATTCATATCTTCCTCCTTGTACTAGGGGCAACTTCGGTTGCCCCTTTCTTTTTTTTAAAATACCTGTATGATTTGTATATTCCTGACAGGCATATGGTGTGTCTGACAAACCCAGACAGGAGATTGACATGGGTACAAGCACTTTTTCAGGCCCGATTAAAGCCGGGACCATAAAAGAAACCACGGGCACGTCCCTCGGAACTAATATTAAAAACACGGGCCAAGTCGTAATGGCTCAGTCTTTCACTACGGGATCGCTTGCTGGCGGGGCTTCGGGCCCTAACACTACCGATGTGGTAATTCCGGCTAAATCGCAAATTATTGATTGTGTGATTGATTGTCCCACGGCGATGGGCGCTAATACAGCGGTACTGAGTATTGGTGACACGGTAGGTGGCGCAGCTACTATTATTAATCAATTTTCCATTACAACCGGCTCCGGCGCGGGACGTAAATATCCTACAACGGAAGCGGGTGGTGCATTAACTTGGGCAGAAACCTCTAACACCGCCGATATTCGCCTCACTTGGACGACAACAGGTGCGACTAATGCAGGCGAAATAAGGGTCACGGTTCTGTATCAACAAGCAAGCAACCTTGTTGCATAAGGGGGCGTAAATGGCCAATTCAGACGTAAGGGCGAAACGGCTAACGGGGACGGGGGCGGCCGCAACAGGCCGCGCGCGGCTCCGACAGGTCCAAGTTTTAACGGGCGGAGGCGCGGGAAGACTTACCATGACGGATGGGAATGGTGGTGCAACAGTGGTTGATTTAGATTTTACACAAAATCAAACGCATTCGGTAAATATCCCGGACGAGGGTGTTTTGTTTACCTCAGACATTCATGTTGGTGTTGCAACCAATGTCACGGCATTAACTCTATTCTATAGTTAGGGTTACAGATGGCTTCTAAAACAAAAACGAAGTCAAAGCGCGATGACAAAATGCCCAAGCGCAATAAAAAGAATTTCCGTCCCACTAAAGAAGGGGCGGGAATGACGGAGAAAGGCGTTAAAGAGTATAGGCGCAAAAATCCCGGATCTAAATTAAAAACCGCTGTAACCGGCAAAGTAAAAAAGGGCAGCAAGGACGCTAAACGTCGCAAGTCTTTTTGCGCCCGTTCCGCGGGACAAATGAAAAAGTTTCCGAAAGCGGCAAAAGATCCTAACAGCCGTTTGCGGCAAGCAAGAAAACGGTGGAAATGCTAATGGCATATTCTAAAAAATCCAAAAAATCTTCGTCCAAAAGCAAAGGCAGTAAAATTTGTCCTGCCGGAAAAGCGTGGGCGGAAAGAACGTTTGATACTTATCCTTCTGCATATGCAAACATGGCTGCATCAAAATATTGCAAAGACCCTAATTATGCAAAGGGGGCAAAGGGTAAAAAGAAAAAGGCGTCAGCATAATGGGCAAATTAAAGGAGTGGGTAGAACAAGATTGGGTTAGGATTGGAACGGATGGAAAAATTAAAGGCAAGTGCGGCACTTCAAAAGATAAAAAGAACCCTGATAGATGCCTTCCGCGGTCTAAAGCAGCTTCTCTTTCCAAATCTCAAAGAGCTTCAACGGCTAAGAAGAAAAAAAGAGAAGGTTCCAAAGGTAAAACAAACGTCAAAAACACGAAAGCCGCGGAAGTAACTTATGCGGCTACAGGCGGCGAAATAAGCTCAACTAAGCCAAAACGGCCGTACAACGGCCGGTCTAAAAACAATGGCGTAGTGGCTCGGGGGTGCGGAAAAGTGATGGCTAACCGTCGCAAGCACACCAACGGATCGGTGTCCCGGGCATGAACATAGAGTTTTTCGACCAAGCGGTAGAGGCGGTTATTGTAAAAGAATTGCTGAAATGGTCCCGGGAAGTGTTGGAAGAGCCCAATGCGTATTTTAACGGGTTGCCACCATGTCCTTATGCCAAGCAAGCGTGGGCGGATAGCCGTGTTGCAATACTCTTTAAATACGATGATTCTTACCAAACGCTTTACAAGTGCATATCAGAGTTTGACGACGGATTTGATTTAGCCATAATTGTGGATCTTGCGGATACAAAATCGGGGGAAGACTTTCATAATTATTTGAATGATTTGAACACCGTAATTTCAGACGGCATGTTTATTGACAAAGACATTTGGTTAATGGGATTTCATCCATGGGACGATGAAAATGAGTTTGTACAAGACATAGATTTTGAGCCGCTGACCAGTACCGAATATAGTTTGATTTTTGTCCAACGTTTATCAAAGGTACAAAAAGCTGCGGACAACTTGGTTAAAACCGGGTACTATGATACATATAAAAATGAGTACAACGCTCACGAATTAATGGACCGTAGAAGAAAACTTTATAGGAGACTTCAAAATGGCAATGCGACCTAAGAAAATGCGCGGCGGCGGCATGGTAAAGAAAATGCGCGGCGGCGGCATGGTAAAGAAAATGCGCGGTGGTGGTATGGTAAAGAAAATGCGCGGCGGCGGCATGGTAAAGAAAACGTCTGCTAAGAAACGAGGCTAACTATGGCGGTTTCCGGTACGAAGGCGTTTGAATTAGACGTCACAGAATATATAGAAGAAGCGTTTGAGCGGTGCGGGCTGGAAGTTCGGACCGGTTATGACATTCGTACCGCGAAACGGTCCTTAAACCTTATGTTGGCGGAATGGGCTAACCGGGGGCTAAACCAATGGACAATCGCACAAACGCAAGTAACGGTAGTTCAGGGTCAGACAGACTATTCTTTGGGTTCCGACACTATTGATGTATTGTCTGCGGTGGTTCGCACCGACACGGTAGATTATGGGATTCAACGTGTAAGCCGTGACGAATACCTTAATATTCCCACGAAAAGTTCCCAATCCCGTGTTTCGCAATTTTTTGTAGATCGGCAAATAAACCCTACGTTAAAAGTTTGGCCGGCACCTAATAATAGCACGGACATTTTAATTTTTGACCGGCTGGTTCGAATAGACGACGCGGATACTCCAACTAACACAATGGAGTTACCCTTTCGGTTTTATCCCTGTTTGGCAGCGGGATTAGCATATTACATTGCTATGAAAAGGGCGCCAGATCGGGTGCAACTTTTAAAAGCGGTGTATGAAGAAGAGTTTGAGCGCGCGGCAACGGAAGATCGGGACCGCGCTTCATTTAACGTCCAACCTAGTTTGGACTACTATCGGGTAAACTAATGAGCAAGTACGCATTGGGCAAAAACGCATATGGAATATCGGACCGTTCTGGGTTCCGGTATCCTTTGGGCCGAATGCGCAAAGAATGGACCGGCATGATTGTTGGTTATGACGAGTGGGAAGCCAAGCAACCGCAACTAGAACCTCGTCGCAAAGTAATTGACGCTCAAGCATTAAAGGATCCTAGACCGGATAGGGTAGAGCCGCTAGATGTTTACGTGGGCGTCCCTCTTGTAGAAAACCCGGAACTTAATTCTCCTAATGTATTCGGGCTTGTTGGAAGTGTGACGGTGATAACATGACGATGACATACGGACAGTTAAAACAGGCGATAAAAGATTACACCGAGTATGAAGAAGCCGGGTATGTTTCTAACATTCCTTTGTTTATACGGTTAGCGGAAGAACGCATATTAAAAAGTGTTCAGTTAAGTTTATTTCGAAAGAATGCTACGGCGACAACAAATTCCGGCAGTGCGGCGGCTCAATACATTAAGGTTCCGGCAGATTTTCTAGCGCCCTTTTCGTTAAGTATGACCGGGGCAAATGGGGACAAGTTTTTTGTAGAGTTTAAAGACCCAAGTTTTGTGCAGACGTACACGCCGGATCCTACTGTTACCGGGGAGCCTAAATATTATTGTCAGTTTGATGTTGATAATTTTTTAATGGCTCCGACGCCAAATGTGGCCTATACGGCGGAGCTTCATTATTTTTATCGACCTCAAAGTATAACGGAAGGCACGGATAGTTCAACATCTTGGTTGAGCGAAAACGCGGAAATGGCGTTGTTATACGGTGCTTTGCTTGAAGCGTATATTTTTATGAAGGGAGAGCCGGATCTTATGCAGATGTACACGATGCGGTTTCAAGAATCTATACTTGGCATTAAACTTTTGGGCGAAGCTAAAGAAACTACGGACGAATATCGTACTGGCAAAGTTATAAGGGCGAAAGAATAATGGTATCCGCAGCATTTGATTTACCCCGCAAAGATGCGGTCGTTTCGGTACGAACAACAAACAATCGGGGTTTTAGCCCGGACGAACTTGCGGAGCAATGTGTAGAAAAGATTATTTCAATATCGGAGTCTGCCCATCCCGCTCTTCAAGAACAAGCAAAGGCGTTTTCTCGTCACTTAGAAACCGTCATTGCGTACTATCTAAGACAAGCTATTCACAGCGATAGGACAACTGTGTATAATGCGCTTAAAGACGCGGGAAACCCTGAACTAGCAGAATTGATAAGGAGACTTTAAATGGCCTTTAGTGGAAACTTCATGTGTACGTCTTTCAAAAAAGAATTGTTGACCGCTACACACAACTTTACAAACGGAACCGGCGACACATTTAAACTCGCCTTGTACGATAACAACGCGTCGTTTAACGGTGCCACCACGGCTTACACAAACTCGAATGAGGTTGGTAACTCGGGCACATATAGTGCAGGCGGTGGGACACTGGTAAACGTAACTCCCACATCATCGGGAACTACGGCGTTGACGGATTTTTCGGATCTTACGTTTACGTCTGCTACGATTACGGCGCGTGGGGCCTTAATTTATAATACAACGGCGGGTGCAGCATCCGGGACAACTAACTCTGTGGTGGTTTTGGACTTTGGGTCAAACAAATCCTCTTCAGCGGGTGATTTTCAGATTGTTTTCCCAACGGCGGATGCGAGTAGCGCAATTATCCGCATAGCATAAGCGAGTGCGACAATGGCTGTTTTAAAGAACAGGGCAAAAATGTCCACCAGTACCACGGGTACTGGTACAATAACTCTGGGTTCTGCTCTTACAGGCTACCAAAGTTTCGCGCAGGCGGGGGTCAGTAACGGGGAACAAGTTCGGTACACAATTCAAGAAGGCGCGAATTGGGAACTGGGTCTTGGGACTTACACGGCTAGTGGGACCACGCTTTCTCGAACCCCTAGCGAAAGCTCTGGCGGCGGCTCGGCAATTTCTCTAAGTGGAAACGCGGAAGTCTTTATTACCGCCGCGGCCGAAGACATTTTAAGCGATGTTGTAGACGACACCACACCTCAATTGGGCGGCAATCTTGATGTCCAGACCCGAGAGATAACTACGAGTACCAGCAATGGTAATATAAAAATAACGCCTAATGGTTCGGGAGTTGTTGAGGTAAAGGGCGCTGGCGGCAACGACGGTACATTACAGCTAAACTGTTCAGCTAACTCTCACGGTGTAAAGATTAAGTCACCGCCGCATTCTGCGGGGGCGTCATACACACTTACATTGCCAAATAATGATGGCTCGGCCAACCAAAGTTTAATTTCAGACGGTTCGGGCAACCTTTCTTTTACAACAATTACATCTAATGCAACCCATACCGGCGAGGTTACGGGTTCTGGCGCATTGACGATTGCTGATAATATTGTTGATGAAGCTAATCTTAAAGTCAGCAACAGCCCAACTAACGGATATTTTTTATCCGCGCAAAGTGGTAATACTGGCGGGTTGACTTGGGCAGCGGCGGGTGCGTCGTTATATAACGCAAACGAAAGTAGTCCCGCAGCACAGCCCAATGCCACCGGGACTAATGCAGTAGCGATTGGTGATAGTGCCGTTGCTTCTGGGAACGATTCCGTAGCGATTGGCGAACTTAGTAGAGCTACTGCGCAAAATAGTTTTGCTATAGGAACCAACAACACAGCTTTCGGGGCCACAGGCACAAATTCTGTTGCTATAGGGGATAGGGCAACAACAACCGCCAATCAATCCGCCGCATTGGGTTATAATGCTCGGGCAGATGAAGGCCAGAGTGTTGCCATTGGAAGAAATGCAAACACGAGCAGCACCGGGCAAATTGCACTAGGTGGCGAATATTACCACGGCGTTTCTGTTAGAGTATTAAACGCATACAACATGCCTACGGTTGATGGCAATAGCGGGGCCGTGCTTACTACAAATGGCAGCGGGACCACTACTTTCTCTCCTGTTGACGACACGACTAAAATGCCCTTGGCTTTTGGAACGTTTACGGGAGATGTAGGATTTAACAACACGGAAAGTTTTTATGATTTAGCTAATTCTAATTACAAAAACGCTTTTTTCGATCCGACACAAGCTTCTGACCCCAAAGACATATTTTTTAAAACAGACGGTACAAAACTTTATGTTTTGGATGCCGGCAACGACGCTATATACCAATATGCGCTTTCAACCGCGTATGATGTTACTACGGCAACTTATGAAAATAAAAGTCTAAGTGTGTCGTCAAAAGACACCATTCCGTTTGGGCTTCATTTTAAAGACGATGGGACAAGGGTGTTTATTGTTGGCCTAAGTTCGGGCAACCTACATCAATATAATCTTTCCTCCGCTTGGGACATTTCTACTGCAAGTTTTTCTTCCACGGCTACTATTGGCAGCAGTCCCATTGCTCTGTTTTTCAGGGGCACCGGCACGCAAGTATTTATTCAGCGCGGCGCTACGTTGTACCGTTACCCGTTATCCTCCGCTTGGGACATAAGTACGTTGGGGTCAACGGACCAAAACGCCTCTCTTGATGTGGACAGGGGCATGGAAATGAGTCCCGACGGGACAAAGATTTTCGTGACAGACACTAATGCTGGGGAAATTGTCCGACAATATAACCTTTCTTCCGCTTGGGATTTGAGTACCGTAGGCTCCGTTGCCGCTACTTTAATTGTAGGTAATACGGGTACTGGTGTAGATGACACCGAAATAGCGGGGCTGGCGTTTAATTCAAACGGCTCTGAAATGAACATTGTTCATGCGGGTTCCGATTATATTCATAAATGGACGGGGGGCCTAGTAAAAGCCAAAATTAATAGCGCGTACACCCTACCAACGGCGGATGGCGCGGCGGGAACTGCTATTGTTACAAACGGCTCTGGCACGTTGTCTTTCGCTACGGTTGGCGCGGCCCTTTATGCTGCTAATGAAAGTTCTCCTGCGGCACAACCAAGTGCTACGGGTGGGAACGCTGTTGCGATTGGTGATAGTGCAGTTGCATCACAAGTAGATACCATAGCTATAGGTTTTGGTGCTACGGCGACAGGAAACTTTGCTGCTTCGTTTGGTAGAGGACAGGCAGCAGGGGTAAACTCTGTTGCTCTAGGTAGAGGTACTACAGGTAGTTCAGCTGATGATGGTTTTGCTGCGGGTCAAGCCGTAGCTACGGGTTCTGCTTCTGTTGCTTTAGGAACAAGCCGTGCAGGAGGTACAGCATCTTTTTCTGCTGTTATAACAGAGAATAGTACAAGCTACGGCGCTACTGGTACAAACACTATTGCGATGGGCTACAGATCAAAGGCTACACAAGAAGGCGCAGTAGCTATTGGTTACGATGCAATAAGCACAGGTATTGGAAGTGTTGCACTTGGAAGAAACTGTGATGCTACAGATCACTATGCTACAGCTATTGGGTCAGGCAATACGGCCTCTCAAAACCAAGCTGCGGCAGTGTTTGGGGAAAGCAATACCGCAAGTGCAAATAATGCTTTAGCAATTGGTGGTGGAAGTAACACGGCTTCTGGTACTTATAGTGTTGCTATGGGCGAAAGTGCTACCGCAAGCACTACTTATGCTATTGCGATAGGACACGGCGCCAAGGCGTTAGGTGGCGACAGGGCGATGGCTCTTGGTAGGTCGTATGCAAGCGGTGAAGATGCCTTTGCCGCAGCTATTGATGACATTACAGGAACTCACGGAGCTAAAGCACAACATGCCGTTGCTATTGGTAAAGAAGCACTTGCTGACGGTAGCAGTACGTTAGCTTTAGGAAGGGATGCAACGGCAACAAGTGGCGTATACGCAGCGGCTATAGGTAGAGCCTATGCTTCTGGAGCCGACAGCCTCGCAACAGCTATAGCAAACAACACATCAAGCTACGGTGCTACTGGTTCTAACAGTGTGGCTATTGGGTATCGGGCAAAAGCAAATGTTACATCAGGAATAAGTATTGGTAGTAGTTCGGTAGCAACGGGCACTAACAGCCTTGCTATCGGCGGTACTCTTTACGGCGGTCCACAAGCAGTAGGGACAGCCTCTGTGGTTATAGGTCAAAATCACTCACTTAGTAGCCCGAGTGCAAATGGACCCGGATCAATTTCCTTGCAAGACGGGTCTTCCACAAATGGCAATGCCTCAAATTCAATGGCGGTACAGGGCGCCAACACCTTAATAAAGGGTCAGTATGCTTATGCTGGGGGTGAAGCAGGCTCTACTGCTCAAACGTCTACTTATGTATTAAAAAGAGCAACTACTGATGCAACTATTACTACGTTAACCACGGAACGGATTGTCTCAAGTAATACTCCAAGTGCCATTAACCAAATTATATTGCGTAATGAAAGTGCGGTAAGTTTCAGCGGAACTGTCGTTGTGCGAGAAGATGCAACAGACGGGGATGATTATGCTGGTTGGGAAATAAAAGGTGTAATTATGCGAGAAGGTGCAGCATCTGCGACCACGCTAGGAGTGGGCATAGTAAATAGTCTTTACCACACTGCGGGATTAGCAAGTGCAGTAGTAACACTTTCTGCTGATACCTCAAATGGCGGCTTGAAAGTACAAGTAACTGGCATTGCATCTACAAATCTAAGGTGGGTTGCGGCAATCAACACAAGCGAGGTTACAAACGCATAATGGGCAAAATTCAATTAGATCATACAGGTTCTGGCGGGGGAGTAACTTTATCTAGTGATGGAACTAATCTTTTACTAGGTGGTAGTGCTATTGGCGGAGGGGGCGGTACGCAAGACTTCACTGCGGAAGGGTCTATCGCTGCGGGAAAAGCGGTCATATTAAATGATGACGGCAAGGTGTCGCAGTTAGGTCAATCTAATCCCGCCCAAGAAGTTCCCGATGCTGGAAGTGAAATTACAGGTACGGACACAACCA
>UEXM01001143.1_pt1 | contig 23828 bp, 21 predicted proteins | sample 1796661 | NCBI WGS metagenome assembly UEXM01 (sample SAMEA4772469, study PRJEB27181) | metagenome | reverse complement strand
CTCGTCATCCCAGCGCAGGCTGGGATCCATACCAATGGGAGCGGGTGCCGCACTATCGGGATCGGACACGATATTGGTTTAGGCCCCAGCCTGCGCTGGGGTGACGGGTTCGGGGTGCGGGTATGGGGTGCCCTCGTCATCCTGAACTTGTTTCAGGACCTCCAGAGATTGCGCGCTGCCGGTGGGGGTCCTGAGCCGAAGGCCACCCCAAGGTAAATAAATTCAGGATGACGAAGATGGTTACACCCACCGTTCGTGCTGAGCTTGTCGAAGCACGGATGGCGCGCGCAAAAGGTCCTTCGACAAGCTCAGGACGAACGGCAGCTTGCTACCAGCGCGCCCTGCCCGACCTAAATCCCGCCGTCGGTGACCTCGTAGCCCGCTTCCTCCAGCCCCGCCTTGAGCGCGACCCGGCAGGTCTCCAACTCATGCGGGTCGGTCGAGCGCACCACAAAATTCGCGCCGACGGTGCCGCCCCGGAAAAAGGGATAGCTGCCGATAACGCAGCTTTCGTGCGCCTTTTCCGCCTCGCGCAGCACCTCGGCAATCTCGCTTTCCGGAGCCCAGGCGCCGAGCGTGACGCTGAGCAAGGGCGCGCCCCCTTCGAGCGCGCCGGTGAGCGCGTCGAGCATGCCGGCGGTGATATGCGGGACGCCGGCCATCAGGAACAGATTGTCAATGCGGATGCCGGGCGCGCCGGACATGCGGTTCTCGATCAGCTCGGCGCCCTCGGGCACGCGGGCCATGCGCAGCCGGCCTTCGTTGAGGCCGCCGCGGCTTTCGTAGTAATTTTCGAGGATAGCACGCGCCGCCGGATGGATCACGACGTCGACGCCCAAAGCGTTGGATATCGCGTCGACGGTGATGTCATCATGGGTCGGGCCGATGCCGCCGGTGGTGAACAGATAGTCGTTGCGCGCGCGCAATATATTCACCGCTTCGGCGATATGGTCCATGTCGTCGGCCACCACCCGCACCTCGGCGAGGCGGATACCCTGCACATTGAGCCAGCTCGCGACCTGCGCGATATTCTTGTCCTGGGTGCGACCGGAGAGGATTTCGTCGCCAATCACGATGAGGGCGGCGGTCCAGATTTTTTCTTGTGGCTTATCTTGTGTCATGGCGTTGCTATAGAGCGATGCCGGGCGCTTTGGGAATATGTTATTTGGTGCCGGTGACAGCCTTTGCCCGATCGTCGACCGGATAGTCGGCCCGATAGTCGGACAGCGGCGGCCAGGCGATGGCGTCGAGATCGATTTCTTTCCAGCTGGGCGTGCGGCCGAGCCGGGCATTATACTGGTAATTGAAGGCGAAAGGCGCCTGGTTGGCGGTCAGCAGGTCCTTGCCGTAAATCGCCTGCACCGCTTCCGGATCATAGCCCATCATTTCCAGCAGCGTCGGGAAAATCTGGAAATGGCTGGACCGGTCCCTGCCCCTGGCAATCGCATCGTCCCAGTCGATCGCGCCCGGCTGGCCGGCGGCCTCCGGCGTGTCGAGCACGACCAGCGGCACCAGCCCCTCTTCCGGTACCGGATCGGGCGAGCAGTGGGTGACCACGCCAGTGCCACCGCGTTCGTGCAGATTCTGGCCATGGTCGGAGGTATAGATGATGGTCGAGCCGCCCAGATCGGCCTGGCCCAGCAGCCGGTCGAAAAACGCCCCGACATTCCATATCAAGGTGTTGCGATAGCTATTGCGATAGGTGACCCAGCTGTCCCGCGAGCCGGAAAAGCCCTCGCGGTCGCCGGTATCGGCAATGTGGAGAAACTGGCCGCGCGGCAGGGCCGGCTTGTAGCGCATATATTCATCGGGATATTTGTCGTGGATCGGAAAATGCGCGCCGATCTTCTGCAGATAGATGAACTGCCGTTTGCCGTCGTTGAGAAAGCCGGCCAGCGCATCCGCCGAGGCATGGTCGCGGCGCTGGATCGGGACATCGTCAAACTCGATCCACTGGTCGACATCCTTCATTTCGGATTCGTCCATCAGATTGTTGAAAATCCGCTTGGTCCGCGGCACGTCGATATAGACGGTCTCCATCCCCGCCTTTTTCGCATAGGCCCAGATCGAGGGCATGCTGCCGTTGATCCGCACATAATCGTCCCGCGTGCCGCCGTGGCGCAGGGTCATGTTGACCGCGGCGCTGCAATGGGCGATCGATACCGCGAGCCCGAAATTATGCGTGGACACCCCGCTGTCCGGGTCCAGCAGCCCGCTGCGCACGCCGTCCGGATTGTTGATATCGAGATAATGGCCGGAAATGCTTTCATCGACCAGCAGCACGATATCGCCATCACCGTTCACCGGATTGACCACCGGCAGCTTCACCGGCTCGCGCGGTGCGATCACCTCGGTGGAGCGCTCATAGCCATAGAGCAACGTATAGGCCGCGCCGGTGTAGCTCGCCGGCAGGCCGCGCGCGCCATCGCCGCCACGGATGAACAATATCCCGGCCAGAGCGAACAGGATCAGCAGCGGCGCGGCGATCAGCTTCTTGCTGTGCGCTTTGACCGGATGATGGATGCTCAGCCCGATGCCGAGAAACAGCAGCAGCGCCTGCACGCCGCCAATCACGATCGCGCCGGCATATTGGCCCCAGGCCTCGTGCAGCGAGCCCGAGGCATTGATCATGCTGATGAAGGCATCATAGGGCATATGATCCTCGACCGAGCTTTGATAGGTTTCGACGATGACCCCGGCCAGCGATATCAGCAGCGCAAAGCTCCAGCGGACCACCGCCACCGGAATGAACGCGGCGCTGAAAATCCCGATCAGACAGAGGCCGAGCAGCAATGTGTAAGCGATCAGGCTCATCGGCTGCAGCTCCGGCGTGATCAGCGATTCAAGCCGCACGACCGTCTGCGCCGAGCCGAGCGCCAACGCCGCCAGTATCAATAGTATCTTCAGCTTGGTCAGCATGGCTTCGACTGGTCCTTCAAAGGCTGCCGCCTAGCAAATTTGTGTTAAATAACTGAAAACATATGCACAGCAGACCTCGCAAATTGCTGAATCCGTCGTTATATAGGCGCCATGACAGACTATATGACCGTAGAAGACACCACCCCGCAATCCCGTACCGGAGCGATCAAGCTGCACGGCCCGGAAGGTTTTGAAGGCATGCGCAAGGCCGGACGCCTCGCCGCCGAGATACTCGACAGCCTCGTCCCGCACGTCGTCCCCGGCGTGACCACCGGGGCGCTCGACGATATGGTCCGGCATCAGGCTTTTGCCGCTGGCGCGGTCCCCGCGACCCTAGGCTATCGCGGATTTACCCACAGCTGCTGCACCTCGATCAACCATGTCGTCTGCCACGGCATCCCCGGCGACAAGAAGCTGGCCGAGGGCGATATCGTCAATATCGACGTCACCGTGATCGTCGACGGCTGGCACGGCGACACCAGCCGCATGTATCTGGTCGGCAAGACCCCGATCAAGGCGAGCAAGCTGGTCCAGGTCACCTATGAATGCATGATGCTGGGCATCGAGCAGGCAAAACCGGGCAACCGCATGGGCGATGTCGCCCACGCGATCCAGAGCCACGCCGAAGCCAACCGCTATTCGGTGGTCCGCGATTTCTGCGGCCATGGTCTGGGACAGATGTTCCACGACGCCCCCGAAGTCGTCCACGCCGGCCGCCCCGGCACCGGCCCGGAGCTGCGCCCCGGCATGTTCTTCACCATCGAGCCGATGATCAATATCGGCAAATATGCCTGCAAGATGCTGGATGATGGCTGGACAGCGGTAACCCGCGACCGCTCGCTAACGGCGCAGTTCGAGCATAGTATCGGGATTACCGAGGACGGGAACGAGATATTTACGAAGAGTGCGGCTGGGTTGGATTGTCCGCCTTATTGAGGGGGTGGGGTTAGGTGTTGGGATGTTGGGATTGATAGTGTAACTGATAATCACTGCTTCAACCCATTTCACCATGTTTGAATTTCAGGAGGCGAAATTGAAAGCAGTGACTGATGAGAGCAAGATTGATCCCGATCCATTTTTGATCGCAGCAGTCTGCTTGCAAGGTGCAGCTGTAATATTGCAGCTAGTTCAAATTGCTCAATCTGCTCACAATGCTCAAACTTCTAGCGGCGCGATAGGAAATCGCAAAAGCGTTCTTACGAAACTTGAAAAAGCAATTGAAGACTTTGACGCTGCTATTGCTACGACAGAAAAGGCTGCGCGGCGCGCCTCTGATGCACCCGACAAGGAAATCTATGAAAGTTCATTCCGCATTTCGTTGGGGGTAATGAATTTCACAGCGAAGAGTGTACAAGAATACCATAAAAATGTTTCTGCGATGTCAAATAAGCTATCTGCGATGACGATATGGATAGGTATGCTGATTAGTCAGGACCCAGATATGGCGGCCGAATTGGGCAACGAAGTCTCAAATGTCGTATCAAATTCTTCCCAACGACTGAATGAACTAATGGCAAACGGGGGATCAATTGAAGCCGTATTGCGAGAAGCCAAACTCGTTCGTGATGCACTTAAAAATGTAATAACGAAAAAGTTGGATGATCGAAGCAATTAGCGTTTAATTCAGAATTTGATTTGCTGCTCTAAGTTTCACCAAATGCGAATTACGTTGATTTAACAGTGAAACACGTATCGGAATGATTGGCCTGAGCAACCGATAGGTGACTTTGTAAACCTAGTTCAATGAGAAGGCCTGCTCGCCTTCATGGAGTCCAATACTGCTTTGACATCTTCATCCAATTTCAGATCATCGGTGGAGTGTACGCAATAGAGACCTGCACCTACTACCGCCTGAGTTTTAGGATGCCCGAAGAAGTGAGGAGCCAGCTCGCTGATGTAGCGCGGTTCCGGGATACCAAAGTTCTGATCTTGCTTGTCGACTGCTTTATAGAGTGCGTGAGCGACTAGGTCGGCCACCTGCAGCAGAGGTTCTTCGTTCTTTTTCTTGACCTGTATTCGACTAACAACGATGTTCTCCAATCGCTTCGTCGCCGGATGCTTGGGATTGGTTTGGCAGGTCCACAACAGATTTCTCATTTTGTCATAGTCGACATTTGCCTTCTCGAATATCACGTCTAGATTCTCGGGTGGAATGCCTCGCGCCTCCATGAACCAACCTACACGCTCCAAAAGGTACTGCACGCACTTGTTGTAGTACTTATCGCTGTCATCAGTGATGGTGTTTTTGTAGCTGCCCAGTGTGTCCTTCCGCGATATAACCCCGAACAGCCTCATCTTTCGTTGGCTGATTACACGAATAAAATGCAGCAACTGATAGTGATTTAGTTGGGAGCAATGCAGCGATTTCTTGTTTATGTCGCCCCTAATATTTTCCAGCGTATTTTCGGTCGCCTTACGGGAGCGATTGCTGATGAGCGAAGCGCCCAAAGTCATATAGGGTGAGGCCCCGCCCGAGTTTTCGGAACGGATATTCCTAATGCCAGCCTCACCGCTTTCATCGACAAATACTGTAAACTTTTCTTGCAAAGGGTTGACCCTCACCGACGTGATTTGAATTTGGAAACAGTCGATTAAATAAGCTTAATCACGCTCCTGCTCCATTTTTCTTTGGCGCTCAGTCGCAAAATCTGGGGTTTGTTCCAACTGACACCGCTCACGGTATTTTGTAGCAACTAACCCTGTTGCAATCGACGGTTACAAAACCGCTAGTTCTTACAACCATTTTTGGCACAAGTAATAGGTGATGAGGAACTGACCCAGTGGTCAGGATTTTTTTTGGTGTCAAAGCCACATCCTGTTGTTCCGCCTTTTGATCCGCGGTGCACTTCATTTGTTGGCGTATGCTTCACAGCCATGGCCTCACTCCTAATTTAATTATTGTTAACACTCTTTCTCTTATCGACGACCTAATTACGAAATATTATCGCTAAATCCAAGATTAGCAAGAAATTACTTCAATTACTCTTCGTTCATAAGAGGACTAAATACTCGGCTCGGGACTTAAACGCACCCCCTACAACCCCAGCACCCGTCAAAAACCCCGCTCAAAATCCATGCTGTGATGCAACACCCGAACAATAAGCACTCCATCCCGCTCAGCCCTGTAAAACACAACATGCGCTTGCTGGCGGATGCGGCGCAATCCCGGGGCGACTTCCTCCGCGCTGCGGCCGAGCTGCGGATTGGCGAGCAGGGACTGGAAACAGGCCTGCAACTGGTCGCGATAGCGCCGGGCCTGATCGATGCCGAATTCGGCAATGGTATAATCGGCTATTTCGGCCAGATCGCTGGCGGCGCGCCTGCTCAGGCGCAGGTCAGCCATTTGTGGCGCGGTCTTCGGCGGCGCTCCATATATCGCCTAGCGACTGGTTGCTGGTGCCGCTGTCCAGCCCTTCGGCTATCGCCGCGCGCAACGTGGCCAGCCGGTCTTCCTGCGACTGGTCGCGCTTGACCAGATCGCGAATATATTCGCTGTCATTGGTAAAGGCACCGCGCGCGATTTGCGATTTTATCCATGCGTCCTGACTCTCGCTGAGCGTGATGGTTTTGCGGACGGTGGCCATGGGTGAAGCTCCTTGTGACTGGATTGTCATACTATTGGTGCAGATCGGGATTGTAAAGAGGCTCAAGCGGTTTCGCTCGAGCCAGCTTTATCTGGCAATCCCAGCTCCGCGCGCTTATGCAACCCCCTCACCTCCCACCAACAGAGACCCCGAAACATGGCCCGCAAACATTCGAAACATGGTGGCTGGCAGGACCTGCAGCCCGACGCGGAAGAGGCTCCGGCGGAGGTGCCGGATTGCTGGCTCTGCGGGCGGGTGACTGGTGAGACCATTGTCTGGCATCACCCCATACCGAAAAGCCGGGGCGGGCGCGATACTGTGCCTATGCATGCGATCTGCCAGAAGATGCTGATCACCCAGTTCAGCAACAGCGAGCTGCAGCGCCACGGCATGGATGTCGAGGGGCTGCTCGCCGATCCGGCGGTGCGCAAATTTGTCGACTGGGTGGCGAAGAAGGACCCCGATTTCAACGCGACGATCGCCAAGAAACCGCGCTAAACGGGCTCCAGTCCCGGCTGCCGCATCCATCTTCCCTCCACAATCGAACGCTAGAGGGACGACAGGGGTTAGGCAGCGAATGGATTGGCGACGATGCACTTCCCCCCTCAGGTCACAGGCTATTCCGGCCGACCGTTTCATGGCCGCTGGCCATCGGAGCAGGCGGCGGGTCCCGGGGCTTTTCTCTACAATATGCTGACCGGTCTGACAGGGGCTGAACCGGCGCGGATCGACGGGATGGTTTTGCATCACCCGCGCCAGGCCGACGCCTGTGCAGGTCGATTTTCTACGACAATTTACGACAGTTTTTCAAGCGACTGGCAAATGCCGTGATGCTATTAGATTTGATACAGAAACAAGGAAATATCCATGAAGAAAACCATATCCACATTATGCGCCCTGGCGCTTCTGGTTCCCGTCAGCGCCTATGCGCAGAATCAGAACGACCGGAATGATCATAACGGAAACACGCATGGCCAGAGCACGCAGAATGACAAGAACAGCAACGCGAAAAAGCCCGCCACGCAACAGTCCAGCGCGAAATCCGGCAGCAATAACAATGCGAGCAACAGCAAGCCGAGCAGCAATAGCAAGGCGCCTGCGGCTCAGAAATATAGCAATTCCGGGCATAAATTTGCCAAGGGCCAGCGGTTTGAGCGGAGCAAAGCCTCCAATTACCGCCGGATAGACTATCGCCAGCATCGCCAGCTTTCCGCTCCATCGAACGGCTATGTCTGGGTGCGTGCGGGCAATGATGCCCTGCTGGTCCGGTTGAGCAACAATCTGATCATGCGGATCGTGGCCGGCATTTATTAAGGCACGACAACGCGTTTGGCGGGGCGCGGGTCCTTGGGCGTGAGTCCATCGGCCCGGGCCCTGCCGCACGAGGAGGACGCTCCCGCGGCGGTTCCGGCTTGCCGGCTCAGCAGGCGGCCGACCGGCAAGACCATCCTCTGCTATCATCCGTCGGTAAAAAGCCGGCGCGGACAACAGGCTCGATACCGATGTCGGCCCCCGATGTCGCCACCCCGATGTCACTGGTCGAACCGCCTGTGAATTTGGTCGAACAGCCATGGCAGACTGCTTCCCCTGCCCGACACTTGCGGCAAGACTATTTGTCACGGCGGAACAGCGAATGCGTTACCGCCCCCGGGGAAGGATGATGGAATGAAATATGCTGGTGTCTCGACAGGTCTGCTGCTCTCGGCTCTGATGGTGAGCAGCATTGGCCAGGCTCATGATGGCGTTTCCGTCCCCGACGGCCCCTATCTCGGGCAAACACCGCCCGGGACCACCGCCGAACCCTTCGCGCCCGGCCTTGTGAATACGGAAATATGGGGCGACGCCATCGGCTTTTCCCTCGACATGAATGAACTTTATATTAGCAGATGGAAACATACGGATGACGCAAGAGAGCCTGAATCTGTTACGTTCAAGAGGACGGACAACGGGTGGAACAAGATAGCGGTGTCCGCTGAAACGCAAAGGCCGTTTCACTCGCCAGATGGCAACAGGCTGTATTTTGACAGCCAGTATAAGGAGCGCAACGGGGACGGGTGGTCCGAGATGAAAAGCCTTGGCCCCGCCTTTGAAGCAATACACATCATGAGCCTGAAGTCTTCGGCCAAAGGCACTCTTGTGCTGGACGAGCGAGGCGGCCCGGAGGGTGACGGCATTATTCGCTATTCACGGCTGATCGACGGCAAACGGGAAGACCCGAAGCCGTTCGGCAAGGAAATCAATAGCGGCACATGGAATGCCCACCCCTATATCGCGCCGGATGAATCCTATGTCATGTGGGACGGTGAAAGAGAGAGCGGCTTTGGCAGCTCTGACCTCTATGTCAGCTTCCGCCAGAAAGACGGTTCGTGGGGGGAAGCGATCAACCTCGGCGAGACGGTCAATACAGAGGCAACAGAAGGCGGGCCGCAGGTCACGCCGGACGGGAAATATCTCTTCTTCAACAGAATGGTGCCGCCGGCAACCGGCGATGGCGAGCCCCAGTCAGACCTGTACTGGATCGATGCGCAGCTTATCGAGACGCTGCGGCCCAAGCTGTAAACGCGATCCAGCGCGCGTTTGTAGAGCGAGGCTCACCGGATTCGCGTCAGCTATTGCCTGCGGCCGACTGATTGTCGAGCAATCCGCGCATCTGGAGCGCGGCCTGACTGACGTTTATGCCGACCAGAAAACGGATCTCCTGCAGGCCTTCGCGGAGCTGCACCGATGTGTCCGCGTCCTCGCACAGGCAGGCCATATCCCAGTCGGCAAATAACCGGTCGGAAACATTGACCACATCAATCAACCGCACGTCGACATGGCGAAAATCGCAGCAAATGCGTTCGAACGTCTTTTCGACTTCGGCAAGCGGGCCTTCCAATATCTGGATGAAGGTCCCGTCAACGAAAACCAGGCTGCCCGTCAGGTCAGCCTGCCGGTTTAGCTCGGCAGAGGTTGCCGCGATTTTGCGCGCGATTTGCTCCGGCGATTCAGCGGACTGGCCGGCGTTGAGCACGCTGGTATAGAGCAGCCGAGAATAGGGCCTGTCGGCGGTATAGGTCTTCATGCGGCGGCCCTGCTTTTTTCGTTGCGGAACCGGGCACCGATGGCGGAAGCGCTGCCCGGACGGGCGATCAGGAACCCCTGCACCTCATCACATCCGTGCTCGGTCACGAACGCCATCTGTTCCTCCGTTTCAATGCCTTCGGCGGTGATTTTCATCTGCAGGCTCTCGCCGAGTTGGGCGATCGCGCGGACAATCGACGCGCTGCCGGTATCGTGCGGCAAGAGCTGGACGAACGACTTGTCGATTTTGATGCGGGTGATCGGAAAGCGATGGAGATAGCTCAGCGAGGAATAGCCCGTTCCGAAATCATCGAGCGAAATCCGGACCCCGAACGCGCGCAATTTCGTCAGATTGCGCATGACGATATCGCCATTGCCGAGCAGCGCGGTTTCGGTGATTTCCAGTTCCAGGCGCGCAGCCGGAAATCCCGATTCCTCCAGCGCCTGCGTCACGATTTGCGGCAATCGTGGGTCGAGCAGCTGAACCGGTGACAGATTGACCGCCAGATCGAGATGTTCGGGCCAGGAAGAGGCATCGTGGCACGCCTGTTTCAGAACGCCAGCGCCAATCCGCGAAATCAGGCCCATATCCTCGGCGATCGGAATGAATTCAGAGGGATCGACCTCGCCCCGCCCCGGACAGGTCCAGCGCAGCAGTGCCTCTGCCCCAGTATAAGCGCCAGTAGCGGAGTCGATGACGGGTTGATATGCGATCTTGAAATCTTCGCGCATGCAGGCGCGGCGGATATCCGCCTCGAGGAAACGGCGACGCTGGATCACTTCCAGCATCGATGGCTCAAACAGGCGGTAGCCCCGTTCATTCGACCGCTTTGCCGTGTATAGCGCGATGTCGGCATATTGGTTCAGCGTTTCATCGTCATGGGCGTGACCGGGGGCGAGGCTGGCTCCGACGCTGGCGCCCAGTTCGGCCACCTGTCCGTCGATGATATAGGGCCGTCCGAGGATTTCGACTATCTGTCCAGCCAGAGCCTGCGCTTCCTCTTCCGAGGCAAGTCCATAGCCGATGACGGCAAATTCGTCCCCGCCAATTCTCGCGACCATATCGCCGGGGCGGACAGCGCGGCGCAAACGGGAAGCCACTTTCTGCAGGACGATGTCGCCAACCGGGTGACCCAGCGTATCATTGATCGGCTTGAACCTGTCGAGATCTATCAACAGCAATGCAAACGGGCGGCCCTGCCTGTCGAGCTTCCGGCATTCGATCTGCAAGGCCTCGGAAAAGGCGCGGCGATTGGCCACCTCTGTCAGCACGTCGTGACGCGCCAGATATTGCAGCTGTGTCTCAGATTTTAACTGTGTCCGGCGTTCTACCAGATGGGTCGAAATACCGGCACCAATGATGATGAACGCGACAATTGCGATGGTTGACGCCAGTGCGGAGAAAGCGTCACTGTCCACGCCGACTTGGATGCCGGGTAGCGGGACCACCGTAAATGCAGCCATGCCGGTAAAATGCAAGGCGATAATGGCGGCTGCGAAGAAGCCGGCGGCCAAGCCGATATTTTGCGACATGCCAATTTTCTTGACCCGGTCGATCGCCAGCGCAGACAGGATGATAGCCAGCGACAGCGAAGCGACCACATATTCCGGCGACCAGCTGACAATGCCGTCGGCGCGATAGGCGAACATGCCGAGATAATGCATTGCTGCGATCGACAGTCCGATGATACCACCGCCCGTAAAAGCGGCGACAAACCGGTTTCGCGACGACGCGACCAGCAAGCCCGCCGCCGTGCCGACGACCGCAATCAGCGCGGACAGCACTGTCAACGGTCCGTCCAGCGTTACCGGAACCCCGGGACGGTAGCCAAGCATGGCGATGAAGTGCGTCGCCCAAATTGCGGCACCGGCGGTAATGGCGGCTAGAAAACACCACTGCAACCGCGCTGTACCGGTTTCCGTGAGGGTCCGCTGAAACAGCTTCACAGATGTCAGAGATCCGACAAGACACATCACTGCGGCCAAAGCCACGATCCAGAGATTATGGTCGTGATACAAGCAAGTCAGTACGCGCATTGCAAATCCTATGGTCGCATTCATTCCTATGAGGCGTTCCACGAATTTAGCAGACAAAATATAAAAGCTCGTAGACGCCCGATGCTGTGATTTATTGAAATGACAGACTATTCATCACACATGAACGGTTACAGGCGATTACAATTAAGTGGCGGCAAACAAGCCGGATGATTGCCCGGCTTGTTTGTCCATTGAGGCGAAACGGCGGCTTTAGCTGTCAGCAAGGAAAGCTGCTTCGCTGTCGGGTATTACAGGGCGGGCCGGGCCCGCCCCAGGTAGCTCAAAGGCCGTCGAGGCCTTTGCTGACCAGGATATTCACCGCAACGCGACGGTTTTGCGCCTTGCCGCTGGCGGTGTCGTTGTTGCCGAGCGGATCGGCTTCGGACATGCCGGTCGGGGTCAGCATGCGATAGGGTTTCCAGCCACAATTCTGCTGGATATAATTGACCACGCGGCTGGCGCGTTTCTCGCTAAGCTGCTGGTTATACTCATAATCGCCGGTTGAATCGGTGTATCCGACAACCAGGATTAGGGCGTTGTTCATTTCGTCGGCTGCCTCTGCGGTAGCGCACAGATCGGCCTTGCCGCGAGCGGACAGCGCCGCTTTGCCAGTGTCAAAGTGGACATTGGTCGTGCCCTTGACATTATATTGATCGATATCGCCGACGCGGCTGCGCAACGCCTCGGTCGCCGCCGTCTGTTCGGCGAAGCCCTGGGCGGTTCCGTTGTGGATCATATTAGCGGTCTTGAGATCGCTGTTGCGGAGACTGATCTTGCTCGCGACCAGTTCGCTGCCGACCTGCACGGTGTCGACGCTGACGGGCAGGCCGTTGAGCAGCGCATCGGCTGCCAGCGCCTTGCGCCCCAAACCGAGCAGGCCCTTGCTCGCCTTTATCTCGGTGGCATCGGTGAAAGCGATGATCGTCCTAGAGCCATCGTTGCCGGTGACCTGCAGACGGTCGGCGCTGCGCGCGGAGATAATGCCTTCAACCTCTGGCCCTTCGGGCGCTTGGGACAGGTCGATGGCGAGATCAGCTGCTTGCGCTTCCTGCTGTCCCGACACGATGATATCGTCTCTTGCGTCCTGCTGTGCAGATACGCTGGCCGGCGCCAATATGGCCGACGTGGCGAGCAGGAGACCTGCCCGTTTTATGTTGGAAATCTTGCTCATCATTCTACTCCTTCAGTCTGAATTATCGGTTCTGCCGGTTCGCGACATGGCGTCCAGCCGGACCTGTGATGATGTGCCGCCAGTCAGTCTCCCTTTCGGTTTACGGCACAATATGGGGCGGATTTTGGGCCGCCGGTGAACATGTGGATGGCCCGACTGGTCGGGTGACCCTGTCTCGCGGATGAACATGGCCGCCCTCCCCGCCGGTTCTGCGGACAGCCCGAGAGGGTCGTGCGGCGAGCCGATGCCGCCTGTGCCGTAAAGGCGCTCGGCGATGCGTCGGCAGGCTTGCTCCGGGAAGCTTAAGACATGTGACCAGGGTTTTGACGCGTCATGGCGCAACGATGTGGGGGCGCAACGATGTAAGGATGCCAGCATCGGCTCCGAAATCCGCGCCAATCAAGCGCGCCGCAGACATCAGGCTGATGACATTTGCATTTTTCGATCCTGACACCGGAGCCTCTTTATTCTCCAAATCATTCTGCTATTAGACTGCCATGAAGCCCGAAAATCACCCTCGGGAGGCCGAGCGCCTCCGCGAACTCCATCGATACCAAATACTCGACACCGACCGGGAACGCGCCTTTGACGAGATCGTCGAACTAACGGCACAATTGTGCGACGCCCCGGTGTCGGTGGTTAACTTCATCGATGCAGATCGGCAGTGGTTCAAGGCGGAAGTAGGTCTGGGCGCACGATCGACGCCGCTCGAAACCAGCATGTGCGGGCATGTCATTCTGCAAGGGGATTTTGTCGAAATCCCCGATACGCTCGCGGACAAGCGCATGGCCGACAATCCGCTGTGCACCAGCAATCCCGGGTTCCGATTCTACGCAGGGGCCGTTTTGAAAGGAGCCAACGGACTGCCGCTCGGCACCTTGTGCGTACTCGACCACAAGCCGCGCGTGCTGAACGATATGCAGCGCAAGGTGATCAAGGTGCTTTCACGCCAGGTCATGCGGGAGCTCGATTTGCGCCTGTCGCTGGAAAGAGAGCAGGTATTGCGGCGCGAGATTGATCATCGCGTGAAAAATTCCCTGGCATCGATCGGCTCGTTATTTTCTATGAAGGCCCGCGCCGCGCCGGACGAAAGAGTGCGGCTGGCGCTGGAGGATGCGAGCCTGAGAATCCGATCGCTGTCGTCCCTACACGCCGAGCTGCACGATCTGGAGCACGGCCAATCGGTAGATCTGGCCTCGCTGTTCCGGCGCGTATCCCTGGATCTCCAACAATTGCTTCCCGATGGCATCGGGCTGACCGTCAAGGTGCACGGCGGGCAAGCCACTCCTCACCTTGCGAACAGTCTGCTACTCATCGTGAACGAGTTCGTGTCAAACAGCGTGAAGCACGGTTTCTCAGCTGCCGGGGGCACGATCGAGTTCGTGATCGCAACATCGGATGATGACTGGTCGATTGTCTGCAAAGACAATGGTACGGCGGACAAGCACGCTGCCGAACGCGCAACGTCTGCGTCGGGACTGGGAACCCGCGTCATCAATTCGCTCGCCGCCTCGCTCGGTGCATCGCTGGACTGGCGCGCTGAAGGAAAGGGTATGCAACTAAGGCTGGAAAGCGGCGGCGATTGACGAGGGTGGCGGATAGCGAAGCCGGAGATGGCTGTGGAATCTTCACGAACACGCAATGGCCACCCTATAATCCTTGACCAGCCGCCTACAGTTTAGCTAGTCAGTTAAATTGTACGGGTGGCTGACCATCTGGCAAGTTTTTAGGAGACGGGTGATGCGCAGGCTGGGATTTTTATTGGCACCTCTTTTGCTGGTGGCTTGCCAAAGCCAGACCAGCGATCCTGCGGCACCCGATGCGGTGGTCAACGCGGATTGGGACAATATCGGCTTTGACGCCAAGGAACAGCGCCACAGCCCGCTCACCCAGATCAACGACGGCAATGTCGCTGAACTCGGCATTGCCTGGTTCAAGGACCTGCCCGATGCCCGTGGCCAGGAAGCGACGCCGGTCGTCGTCGACGGCAAGCTCTATATCTCCACCGCATGGTCGAAGGTCTTTGCCTATGACGCGAAGACCGGCGAGGAACTCTGGTCCTATGATCCCGGCGTGGCTGGCGAAAAAGCGGTCGATGCCTGCTGCGATGTCGTCAATCGCGGTGTTGCGATCAACCGCGGCAAGCTGTTTTTCGGGACCATCGACGGCCGGCTGATCGCGCTCGACGCGAATACCGGCGCGCGGCTCTGGGAAACCCAGACCACCGACAACAGCAAGCCCTATACGATCACCGGCGCCCCGCGGGTGGTCAAGAATATGGTTATCATCGGCAATGGCGGCGCGGAATTTGGCGTGCGCGGCTATGTCTCGGCCTATAATGTCCGCGACGGATTGCTGAAATGGCGCTTCTACACCGTGCCCAATCCGAAGGGTGAAGCCGATGGCGCGGCGAGCGACGAAATTTTTGCCAAGGCAGCGGCCCAGACCTGGGGCGATGGCGAATGGAAAGTCTCCGGCGGCGGCGGCACGGTCTGGGACAGCATCGTCTATGATGAAGATCTCGACCAGCTCTATTTTGGCGTCGGCAACGGCAACCCGTGGAACCACGGATTGCGTTCGGGCGGCGAAGGCGACAATCTGTTCCTCTCCTCGATCGTCGCGGTAAATCCGGACACCGGCAAATATCTCTGGCACTATCAGGAAACACCGGCAGAGACCTGGGACTATACCGCGACCCAGCATATCATCCAGGCCGAGCTGCCGATCGACGGCAAGATGCGCAAGGTTCTCTACCACGCTCCGAAAAACGGATTCTTCTTTGTCATCGACCGGCTCGACGGCACGCTGATCAGCGCCGAGCCTTTTGTTGACGGAATCAACTGGGCAGAAGGCTATGATCTGACCACCGGTCGGCCGATCGAAAATCCGGCCGCCCGCTTTTACAAGACCAAGGAGCCATTTGTCGCGATCCCCGGCGCACTGGGCGCGCATAACTGGCACCCGATGAGCTATAATCCGGAGACCGGCCTCGTCTATATCCCGGCCCAGCAAATCCCGCAGGGTTACGAGGTCCCGGTTTCGGAAATCGACAAGAAGCGCGAGCGGCTGGGCTTCAATGTCGGCATCGGCTGGGCAATCGGCCAGCTGCCCGACGACAAGGATGTCTACAAGGCGGCGATCGCGGCGACCACCGGACGACTGGTCGCGTTCAATCCGAAGACCGGCAAGGTCGAGTGGGGCGTCGACTATCCGGCGGCCTGGAATGGCGGCACGATGACCACTGCGGGCAATCTGGTCTTCCAGGGCACCAGCACCGGCTTTTTCAAAGCATATTCGGCGGACAAGGGCACAGAATTGCTGAGTCTGCCGATGCAGTCGGGTATCGTCAGCGCGCCTTCGACCTATATGATCGACGGCGAGCAATATGTCGCTTTCCTGACCAGCAAGGGCGGTGCCTTTCCGCTGGTTGCGGGCGTTGCCGGCGGAGTCACCCGCCAGCTACCCAATATTCCACGGCTGGTAGTGCTGAAACTCGGCGGCAAGGCTGCGTTTCCAGCCCTTCCCGAAAAAGGCGAAGTGTTCTGGGATCCGCCGGTACAGACCGGCACCCCGGAACAGATTGCTGCCGGCAAGGGCCTGTACGGGCGCAACTGCCTGGTCTGTCACGGCGACAGCGCGATCGGCAACGGCTTCACACCCGACCTGCGGGTCAGCGGCGTGCTGCCGGACACCGAGGCCTGGGCCTCGGTGGTCAAGGGAGGCGCGCTCAAGCAGCACGGCATGGTCGGCTTCGGATCGCAGCTGAGCGATGCGCAGGTGGAGAACATCCGTCATTATGTCGTGAACCGGTCAATCTGGACGAAAGAGAATCTGCCGGAAATGACAGCACCGACGGCGCGGTAATTCTGCGATATTCTCCTGCTCAAATAATGGTCATACACCGCCATAACTGCCTGTTTTTTGAGCAGCATTGTCAGTCGTCCGATAACAGATTAGCAATGTAGCCAAGCATTCCGGCGATTCTGTTCGCGAATCGATTCTGGCATGGTAATTGAATAGCAACGGGCAATTATGCCCGGTCGAGGCGGTTTACTCCTGTTTGGGAAAAACGCCGAGGAAGAGGTACACGGGAACGTAAAACATGAAAAAAATCGAAGCCATCATCAAACCCTTCAAACTGGACGAAGTCAAAGAAGCGCTCCACGAAGTCGGCGTGTCCGGGATTACCGTGACCGAGGCGAAAGGCTTTGGCCGGCAGAAGGGCCATACCGAACTCTATCGCGGCGCCGAATATGTCGTCGACTTCCTGCCAAAGGTGAAGCTGGAAGTGGTCGTCGAAGACAGTCTTGCAGACCGCACGGTTGAAGCGATTGCCGCAGCGGCCCAGACCGGCCGCATCGGCGACGGCAAAATTTTCGTGATCCCGGTCGAAGCGGCGTTGCGTATCCGCACCGGCGAGCGCGACGACGAAGCCATCTGATTCGCATTCAAACCAACCCAATAAACCAGAACTGAGGGACCAAAATATGGGCAATACAGCATCCGATATTATTAAAATGATCAAGGAACATGAGATCGAGTGGGTCGATGTTCGATTCACCGATCCGCGCGGCAAATGGCAACATCTGTCGATGTGCGCCGAAGTCATTGACGAGGATGTGCTGGAAGAAGGCTTCATGTTTGACGGTAGCTCGATCGAGGGCTGGAAAGCGATCAACGAGTCCGACATGATCCTGCGTCCCGATCTTGACGCCATGTATATGGACCCGTTTTCTGCAACGCCGATGATGATCCTGGTCTGCAATATCGTCGAACCAGGTGATGGCTCGCTCTACAATCGCGATCCACGCTCGACCTCCGTTCGCGCAGAAGCCTATCTGAAATCGACCGGCATCGGCGACACCATCTATGTCGGACCGGAACCAGAATTCTTCATGTTTGACGATGTGAAATTCGAAAACGGCTATGATCGTTCGAGCTTCCAGATTGACGATATCGAACTGCCAACCAACACCGGCCGTGATTATGATGTCGGCAACATGGGCCATCGCCCCCGCGCAAAGGGCGGCTATTTCCCGGTTGCTCCGGTTGACAGCTGCGTCGACATTCGCGGTGAAATGGTTGCGACCATGCTGGAAATGGGCCTGCCGATGGACAAGCACCATCACGAAGTGGCTTCCGCACAGCATGAACTCGGCATTACCTTTGGCACGCTGACCGAAACCGCCGACCGGGTCCAGGTTTACAAATATGTCGTGCAGCAGGTTGCCCATGCCTATGGCAAGACCGCAACGTTCATGCCGAAGCCGATCAAGGACGACAACGGCAGCGGCATGCACACGCATATGTCGATCTGGAAAGACGGCAAGCCATTGTTCGCCGGCAATGAATATGCCGGATTGTCGGAAATGTGCCTCCACTATATCGGTGGCGTGATCAAACATGCCAAAGCGGTCAATGCTTTCTCCAACCCGACGACCAACAGCTACAAGCGTCTGGTTCCCGGTTTTGAAGCACCGGTGCTGCTCGCTTATTCGAGCCGCAACCGTTCCGCATCCTGCCGGATCCCATATGGCGCAGGCGACAAGGCGAAGCGCGTAGAGTTCCGCTTCCCTGATCCATTGGCCAACCCGTATCTCTCGTCAGCAGCGTTGCTGATGGCGGGCCTCGACGGGATCGAGAACAAGATCCACCCGGGCGAAGCCATGGACAAGAATCTCTATGATCTGCCACCGGCAGAACTGGCCGAAGTGCCAACGGTTTGCGGATCGCTCCGCGAAGCGCTGGAAGCTCTGGAAGCCGATCACGAGTTCCTGCTCAAGGGCGATGTGTTCACCAAGGACCAGATCGAAGCCTATGCCGAACTGAAATGGGAAGAAGTCAGCCGTTGGGAAACCACGCCAAGCCCGGTTGAATATGACATGTATTATTCGAGCTGATCTTTCCGGTCAGAACGAAAACAAAAAAGCCCGGGGCAAGCAATTGCTCCGGGCTTTTTCATGTTCCGGGCGGACTCCGATCAGGGCCTCCCGTCAATCGGGATTAACGGCCTTCATCACCGCCTGAAAACGGAATTCCCGCTCGGCGTCACGCAAAACCCTCGCGCGCTCGACGACGATTTCCTCCGGTGTCGGCTGTTGCCGGAATTCCGCCATCACCTGATCGACAAAGGTCTCGAGCGGCAGATAGCCGTCGCGGGTGGCCTGTCCCGGCGTGAGATCGGTCTGAACGGCGGGAGGTATGATCTCGATGACCTCGACCTTGCCCCTGAGCTGTTCTCGCAGGGAGAGGGAGTAGGAATGGATCGCGGCCTTGGTGGCATTATAAGTGGGTGCAGCGATCATCGGAACGAAAGCCAGTCCGGACGATAGGGTGACGATTGCCGAACCAGGCTGTCCGGCAAGGTGAGAGACGAAGGCATCGATCATCCTGATCGGGCCGAGCAGGTTGGTCATCACCATGGCTTCGGCATCGCCAAGGTCGCGAGCCGATGTCATATCCTCATATCGCATCACCCCGGCATTGTTGATGATGACGTTCAGCCCCGGATAGTCGCCGAGCAATGAGCCGGCGAAGGACTTGATCGCTGCCGGGTCTTCCACGTCAAGCAGATAGGCCGACATATGCTTTCGCTCCCCGATCGTCTCTGTCAACGGGGCTATGTGCCGGCCGGTCACGATCACGGCGTTGCCGAGGTCGTTGAAACGATGGGCCAGCGCCCGGCCGATGCCGCTGCCGCCGCCGGTGATAAGGATGGTGTTACCGGATATTTCCACAATGCTCTTCCTGTTGCTGTCGCCGATAAATCCGGGTTAGCGTTCCACGGACTATTTGATAGAAGGCACCGGAAAGAATTATACTTACCCAAAAGAGAGTGTGACATGAGCAAGCAGCCGCCTGAAAACACCGACACGCGGGTCGAGGCGCTTGTCAATCAACTGATCGGACGGGTCGCCGACAAATGGACGATGCTGGTCGTCGAGGAACTGGCCCATGGCGAGGAATTGCGTTTCACGGAACTTGGGCGGCGGGTGAGCGGCATCAGCCAGAAAATGCTCACGCAAACCTTGCGCCAGATGGAACGGGACGGACTGGTGATCCGTACGATCCACCCGGTAATTCCGCCCAAGGTCGAATATCGCCTGACCCATCTTGGCTTGAGCCTTGGCGAGGCCTTTTGCGGCGTATGGATCTGGGCGGAACGCAATCTCGACGAAATAGAGGAAGCACGGCAATTATTTGACCAGCGGGTAAAACAATAGAGCAAGACATCAGCGGCTGGGAAACCATGCCGAGCCCAGTTGAATGTGCTGTATATTGTTCCAGCTGATCTTGTCGGTCAGAGTTGATGGTACCGCTCCATGCCGGAAACTGGCGCGATTTCTGATATCAAATGGTCGACGCCAGCCGGACGCTCACTACTGGACTTTCCTCGCCATATCGCCCCGCCGTTCAACGCCCCATCGCAATCCTCATAATTCTTCCACAATTCGGATCAATGACACGTGCTGAATCCCCCATTCAACACGACATCAGGATTGATCCCATTATGCGTATTATCAGGAATACGACTTGTGCCTTTGCCATTGCAACATCGTTGGCCAGCGTTCCCGCTTATGCCGACACGACCATCAACAGCGAAACCACCGATCCGTTATTGACGTCGATAGAAGGCGATATCATCATAACCGACGGTGGCATTATCGCGATTGACTCGGGCGTGGGTATCACCGTGGATAGCGACAATGACGTCACCATCGAAGGACTGGATGAAGATGATTCATCCGTCGTTGTGGGCGAAATCAACGTCGGAGACGCCGATGATGCGATAGGCATTCTGGTCCAGACCGGTACCAACGCCAATATCTCGAATGTCGGAACGATCACCGTCCTGGAAGATTTCGTATCCGAAGATGAAGATGCAAACGCTATTGCCGATGGCCCGATTGCCTCTGCCAGCAACCGTTATGGCATCTATGTCGCTGGCGGCGGAACCGCGAGCGGATCGCTGGACAACAGCGGCATCATCACCGTGGAAGGCCTGAATTCCGGCGGCATTGTTGTCGATTCCGCTTATGATGGCTCGATCATCAACACTGGGACAATCACGGTCATCGGCGATAATGGCTATGGCATGAAGGTGAACGACGTTTCGGAGGATGTGACCGTTCGCGGAAACGTTCAGGTCGCGGGCGAAGGGTCTGTGGCATTTTCTTCACAGGGAGATATTGACGGGGCGCTGACCTTTCAGGGCACGGTTCGACAATTGAGCAGCTATACAAACGACGATGGCGTGACGACGGCGCTTTCCCGGACGGATTTGAGATCTGGTGCCGCGGCGGTCGAGATTGCCGGTAATGTTGGTGGCGGGATATTGGTCGCAGTCGCGCCCGATGATGATGATGACGACAATGACGACGAGGATAATGACGGCATCGAAGATACGCTGGAAGGCACCGGTTACATCGCGTCCACCGGCAATGGTCCCGCGATGTTGGTCGGCGGCGCCAGTGATAGCGTTATCGGAACCGTCGCTGGCAATGAGGGCGGCTATTCCCTGGTGATCGACGGGTCGATTGTCAGCACGGCAAGTTACAGTTCCACCGATTCCTTCGGCCTGGTCATTGGCGGGCAAGGCGGCGGGGTTGACGTCACCGGCGGCATCGAACTGGCCGGAACGCTAAAGGCTACAAGTTACGATTCAGCCGCAACCGCGCTTCTGATCAATGAAGGCTCTACCGTTGATCGTATCGCCGTTTCCGGCTCCCTGTCGGCAACGCTCACTTCTACCGGAGAAGGGGAGGTTTATGCGATCAGGGACTTGTCCGGATCGCTGACATCGATCGAAAACTCCGGTTTCATAACGACTTCTGCGTCCAGCGAAGACATTCAGCAAGCGATCGCCGCATCGAGCAACACAACCGGCCTGACGATCACGCAGTATCTCAACGACGAGGATGCCGAAACCAAAGCGGATATCGAAGCGGAACTCGACGACGGCGAAACGGACGAGACAATTTATACCGCGATCATAGGCGATATCGTGACCGGATCGGGGAATGACCTGATCAGCGCCAGCTCCGGTGTGATTGTCGGCGACACCTATTTTAATGCGGGCAATGATACGCTCACCCTGTCGGACGATGCCGCCTATACAGGCGACGTATATTTCGGCACGGGCACCGGGTTGATGACATTATCCGACGAAGCCACTTTTGTCGGTGATGTTGACGGAGCCGGTCAATCGGTTCTGGTCACCTTGAATGACAGTGCCGTCTACACCGGGACCGTCCAGAACGGAGCCGGGGTATCTGTTCTCGTCAATGGCGGAACATTCGGTATCGGCGACAGCAAGACGTCCACATTCGACAGCCTGACCGTGGGCTCCGACGGTACGCTTGATGTCTATATTGACGGCGATGACGGCACCAGTTCGCTATATGAAGTGAACAGCGCGACATTTGAAAGCGGCGCGAAAATTTCCACGACAATTTCCTCGCTCGAAAATGCCGACGGAACTTATGTCGTGCTGACCGCAGACGAGATTAACGGCACCCCCGACTTCGATTCCGCGACAACAGAACTGCCCTTCATCTTCGCTGGCGAGACCAGCCTGTCGGGCAATGATCTGCTTCTGGAAATTCGCCGGAAAGAAGCCGAAGAACTGGGACTGACCGGCACCGGAACGTCGGCATATGACGCAATCCTCACCGCCAGTGCGACAGACGACACGCTGGCAACGAGCTTTTTGCAAATCGAGGATGGCGCGACATTGCAAGCCCAGGTGGATCAGTTTTTACCGGACCATAACGGCGGCATCTTTGACTTTGCCACCCGCGGATCACGGCTGGCCGCTCTGCATATCATGGATGATTCCTCTATCTACGACGTCAGCAATGTGGGCGGATGGATTGAGCCGATTTACTGGGGAAGTGATAAAGATGCTGGCAATGCCGCTTCCTATAAGACCAGCGGCTGGGGCGTATCCATGGGTCTCGAACGTTGGTCGAAAATAGGCAATCTCGGGTTGTCTTATGCCTATACCAGCGGCAATATCGAAAATAACGGCGGTACCGGCATCGTTGACGCATCGCAGCATGAGCTTGGTGCGTTCTGGAGGATGGATAGCGGTCCGTTTTATGCCTTTGGCAGAATATCCGCCTCCTATCTTTCACTATCCAGCACGCGTACATTAACTGCGACCGCAGATGATACCGAATATACCGGCACCACAACGGGTGACTGGAACGGCTGGATGGTTTCCGGCGCCAGCGGCGTTTCCTATGATCTGGATGTCGGCAACCGTCTGACCTTCCGCCCCAAGGCCACGCTCGACTATTATCGTTTGCAGGAAAGTGGCTATGATGAAACCGGCGGTGGCGATGCATTGAACCTCTATGTCGACGGTCGTACCAGCGACTCGGTCACAGCATCCACAACAGTGGCTGCTGTCTATCGACTGGGCCGCAAAAGGAAAGATTACACGCCATTGACGTTTGAACTGGAAGGGGGACGCCGGCACAATTTGGCGGGATCACTCGGCACCACCACGGCCAGCTTCCTCGATGGCGAGGATTTCACCCTGACTCCGGACGGTCTCGACAGCAGCTGGCTGGGCGAAGCCCGTATATTGGCCGGCGGGATGGACTTTACCTGGCAGCTGTCCGCAAGGGCCGAAAAAACCGCAGAGAACGTCGGCTATTCCGCCCGCGCCTCACTGAGCCTGGCATTTTAGGACCGGTGGCGTAGCATTCCACTGACCTTGCCGTTGTGAATTCATGACTCCGGACGTCCGCTATTGCGCGATGCTTGTCTCTGCCTGATCATCCCAAACGGATCGAATCAGTTCAATAATCCTTGCTCACCCGCAAATTGGCGCTCTGACGGCCAAGGGTCGAGATGGTTGACAGGATCGACAGCCAGCGTGTGATCTGGAATTCCAGCTGGGTCGCGCTATAGCCCTTGCCGTCGGTGATCAGCTCTACATAGACGCGGCGGGTGATATATTTGCCCGCGGCGATTGAGGTGCCCGAACCGGTATCGGTCTCGGACGGCAAAATGCGCAGGCGGTCCAGCCCCACCGCCTTCCGCAG
>UEXM01001142.1_pt1 | contig 23843 bp, 29 predicted proteins | sample 1796661 | NCBI WGS metagenome assembly UEXM01 (sample SAMEA4772469, study PRJEB27181) | metagenome | reverse complement strand
ACCTCATCCAACGAACCCATCGAGGTCGAATACAGTTTCGACGCGGGCGAACGTGAGGTCACATACTACACGGACGGATCGGGCCACCCATCAACGCCGTCATCCATTGAATTGGTCCGTTTCAAATTCAAAGGAATCGACATCACCAACCTTGTTTGGGCGTTGGTTAACTCCGAAGCGATTGAGGATTTGGAATTTGAAATCAATGAATTCGAGGAGAACGGTGGCGGATTCGACATCACAGATTTTTTTGAGTAATGGGAACCACACCAAAATCAAAGGCATTGAAAGCCATTCAAGGAACCATCCGTCCCGATCGTGACATCACACCCCGAGCGTCAACGGTTGATCGCGATGAGTTCCCCGAACCCGTCATCAAGCTGAATGAACGGGCGCGTACATTTTACGACCTCACCATCGACCACCTCAATGACGCGTCGGTACTATACCCCGTCGACGGGATGTTGTTGTCCATTCTCGCCAAAAACATCGACATCATGGTTGAGGCCGCCAACGAAATCAATGACCTCGATGACGTGGTCCAGGAATTTGACTCGGGAGCCACCAACATCACGGGGACGTTCACCGCATTCGAGCGCGCCACCAAAAACGTTTTGACGTTGTCATCCAAATTGGGGTTGAGTCCCGCGGATCGGGAAAAACTCATGTCGTTTTCAAACTTGAAATCCGACACGGTCGACCCATATGAATCCCTCAAACATCGCGCGATGGGATGACAGCGTGGGACCAATACGCCCAGGACGTGACCGACGGAACCATCGTCGCGTCAAAGTGGGTTCGACTCGCGTGTCAAAGACACATCGACGATTTGGTCGAGGGTCATTCGCGTGGAATTTGGTTTGATGAAAATGACGCCCACCGATTCATCCAGTTTTTCGAACAGTTTTTGAGCCACACCAAAGGCAAGTGGGCGGGACAACCGTTCCTCCTTTTGCCGTGGCAACAATTCCTCGTCGCCTCCATTTTCGGTTGGAAAAAGGACGACGGATCGCGGCGGTTCTCGACCTTGTATTGCCAGGTCGGACGCAAGAATGGCAAAACCCAATTGTTGGCGGGGATCGGTTTGGCGTTGTTGGACTTTGACAATGAACCCGCCGCGTCGGTTGTGTTTGCGGCAACGAAAAGGGATCAAGCCAAAATCGCCCATGATGAGGCCACGCGAATGGTCAAGGCATCGCCCGCACTCAACAAGCGCGTCACCGTACTCCGAAACAACCTCACGGTCAAATCCACACATTCAACCGCGGAACCATTGTCATCGGATGCAAAGTCCGCCGACGGGTTGTCCGTGTCATGTGCGGTGTTGGATGAATTCCACGCACACAAGGACGCCGACTTGTTGAACGTTTTGAAATCGGCAACAGGGGCGCGCACCAACCCACTCATTGCCGTGATCACCACCGCGGGATTCAATATCGGTGGACCTTGTTTTCAATTGATGCGGGGCGCGGGTGAAGTGTTGGAGGGCAAAACCTCCGATGACAGCTTGTTCGCCCTCATGTACACGTTGGACGATGATGACGATTTCACGGACCCGTCGGTGTGGATCAAAGCGAACCCATCAATGGATGTGTCGATCCCCGCGTCATACCTGGAAAAAGAATTGGTCCAGTCCCAAAACTATGGTGGGTCCATGTTGGTGAATTTCCGCACCAAACACATGAACGAATGGGTGTCATCATCGGCGACATGGATTCCCGATCACGTCGTTGTTCAGGGTGACACGATCATTGAACCCAACCCCACACAACCATGTTGGGGTGGACTCGACCTCGCGTCCGTTGGCGACATCACCGCCCTCACATTGGTTTGGCCACACGAAGGTGGATACATCACACGATCGTGGTTTTGGTTGCCCGAAGACGCGGTCGAAAAACGTATCCAGTCAACAGGGTCCCGCATGTACGAGGATTTCGCAAACCTGGAAAACGTATTCATCACCGATGGCAACGTCACCGACTACGATTCAATTCGACGGTTCGTCACTGGATACCATATCGAGGACGGGCGGGTCAAGTACGATTCCGACGCACTCGCCACCCGATACAAAATCGAGGCCATCGCGTTTGACCGTTTCAATTCATCCCAATGTGTTTTGAATCTCGCCGCCGATGGAATCAACGTCGCGCCATTTGGCCAAGGGTTTGTCAGTATGTCCGCACCATCCAAAGAATTGGAACGACTCATGAGTGAAGGTCGAATCCATCATGGTGGTGATCCCGTGATCCGTTGGATGTTCGGGAACGTCGTGTTGAGGATGGACCCATCGGGCAACATCAAACCCGACAAGGAAAAGTCAGGCGACAAAATTGACGGTATTGTTTCACTCATCATGTCCATTGGTCAAGCCATGACGGACCAATCCAAACCCCAAACAAGTATTCCCAACAATTACACCATCCGAACATTGTGAGCATTCCACCCAAAGACCCCAAACAACTCATCCGCCTCATTGAATTGGCCCCAAAGATTTCGACCCGTGAAGGGTTTGTCGAGGAATACTTTGTCCGACTCAAAGACAGTGACACAAACGCCAACGCGTATTGGTCGGTCGAACACGACCACATGTCATTGTTTGGCCGCACACGGTACAACGGCCATGAGGTTTTCGCCTCGGTTTTGAGCCGATGGAACGCACGTCGCCGATCGGACCTTTGAAACTTGACAGCGTCAACGCGTTCGCGTCATGAATGAAGGAATTTCGCCCCAATGCGACTATCCTTCGAATTCGATTTGTTGTCCCGTTTGCGCCGAAACAAAGGTCAAACGGACGCCGAGAAACGGTCCAATATCAACGTCACCAATCCATTCATGGGTGTGTTTGGTCGCAACACCAAATCGGGTGTCGGGATCACTGAGGAGGGCGCGTTGGGATTGTCGGCGGTGTACGCCGCGATCAACAAGATTTCGTCCACCCTCGCGTCATTGCCTTTGAACCTTTACCGCGAAACCGCGGAAGGAAAAGTCATCGCCAAAGAACACCCCGCGTTTGTCATTCTCAATTCAGAACCAAACGAACAGGAAACCGCGTTCACATTCATCGAACGGATGTTGTCCGACGCCCTCATGTATGGCCGAGCATATGCCGCCATCGAAAGGGGTTCGGTGACATCGCGTCCCGTTGCATTGCACCCACTCGATCCCGAGGTCATACGCCCCGACGTATTTGATGGCCAAAAGATTTTCCGCGATTCCGATTCGGGTTCGGTGTATTACCCCGACGACCTCATTGTCCTGGAGTCATTCCGTGGCAAATCCCCCATCCGCCTCCACATGGAAAACATGGGGATCACGGCGGCGGCGATGGAATACGGCGCGCGGTTTTTTGGAACGGGTGGAAACATCGGTGGGTTTCTAATGACCGACAAGTCATTGACGGACGAACAGTACCACCGACTCAAAAACACCTGGTCAACACAACACCAGGGAATCCACAACGCGCATGAAACCGCGATTTTGGAACACGGGTTGAAGTTCGAACGATCAACGATCCCACCCGATGAGGCCCAGTTCATCGCCACCCGCAAATTTCAAGTTGAGGAGGTCGCCCGAATTTTTGGCATCCCTCCAATCCTTATTCAAGCTGAGGGGGCCACGACGTACAACAACGTCGAACAAATACTCATTGCATTCGCCCAACAAACATTGATCCCGTGGGCGCGACGGTTCGAAATGGAACTCGACCGAAAGTTGATCCCCGATCGTGAGCGCGGTGAATACCACACACGGTTTGACATGCGGTCATTGTTGCGGGGTGACCTGGATTCACGCCGTGAATTTTACGCCACCGCAATCCAACACGGATTCATGAGTGTCAACGAAGTCCGCAAAATGGAGGATTTCAATGGGATCGGCGAATCGGGTGACATCCATTTGGTCCAGGTCAACCAAATCCCATTGGATTCGGCCAAGGCATATGGTGAAAAAATCACCGCCGCAACGGGTGATCCTAACCAATAACAACAACACATGGAACGAAGATTCATCACCACATCCATTGAGGCCCGACAATCGGACGCCGAAACAAATGACATTCCCAGGGTCGAGGGGTACGCCTCCGTTTTCAACGAGGCCGCCGACCTTGGACCATTCACCGAAACAATTGACCGATCCGCATTCGAAACCGTAATGGGTGACGATGTGCGAATGTTGTTCAATCACGACCCCAATTTCCCATTGGCCCGATCCAAGGATGGTGAGGGAACATTGGAAATGAGGGTTGACGACACGGGTGTGTTTTTCTCATTCCCAGTTGGTCCCCAATCATACGCCCAAGACCTCCACGAATCCATCAAACGGGGTGACATCGACCAAGCGTCGTTCGCCTTTACCGTTGACGCGGATGAATGGGAGGAGCGTGATGGGAAACCCCATCGAAACATCACACGCCTCGGAAACCTCATCGACCTGAGCGTGGTGACATACCCCGCGTATGAGGCCACGAAAGTCATGGCGCGTTCGTTGCCTGATGTCCCAAAAGCAAATCCACCACAACAACAAACCCAAGTCGAGGAAAGGGAAACAACGGTTGATCGTGTAAAGTGGTCACGATCCAAACTCGCCCTCGCAAACCTTAAAAACCAATCATGAAAGATTCCAAAAAATTAATGGAACAGCGTGGCGCATTGGTGGAGGAACTCGAAACCCTCCTCGATACCGTCGCGACTGAGGAACGTGATTTCACGGAAGTGGAAAACACGCGCCAAGATGCAATCCACGCAGAAGTGGAAACCCTTGACAACGCGATCAAGCGCGCCAAAACAAACGAACAGGTGTTCGCAGTTGCGGCGGGTAATGCATCGTCAAAGTCCGAGGAAAAAGAAGTGGAGCAAATCCGCGGCAAATTCCGATTGACGAAAGCCATTTCCGACATCGTCAACAAAGGCCAACTCGATGGAATTGAACTCGAAATGGCCCAGGAAGGAAGGAACGAAATGGGAAAGGCGGGCGCGTCAGCGCGTGGAAACCTCACCATCCCGTCATTCTTAATGGGTGAGGCCCGAGCCAATGAAACCTATTCGGTCGATTCCGCAAGTGGTCAGGCCCAAGGCGAAGCCGTCAGAGGCACCGAACACCTCGGGATGATCGAGGGTTTGCGACCCGTTCCAGTATTGGAGCGAATGGGCGCGACCGTCATTCAGGCCACGGGCGATTTGGTGTTGCCATCATTGCCAAACGCCGAAGCGGTCAAGGTTGATGAAGTCGCAACCATCGCCAACCTCGATGGTGACTTTGGAAACACGAAGTTGACACCAAAACGTTTTGGGATGCGGATGGACTTGACACGCCAAATGTTGCACCAATCCGACCCCGCGTTGGATGCGGTCATCGCGCGTGACATGTCCGTGGCAATTGCCAACGAGCTTGACCAATACGTCATCGGAACCAACCTTTTCGGAACTTCTGAAATCACCAACGGTTCGGTCAGTTCAACAACGGTTTGCACGGCCACCGATTTCGCGGACTTAACCGCCCACGAAGGCGCGTTCCTATCGAACAACCCCGCGGGACAAAACCTCGCCTTGTTGATGGACCCCGCGATGGCGGCATACCTCAAAGGCGTGTCACAATCCGCGGGTGGTCAAATCCTGAATGTTGGGAATGAAATTTTGGGATACCCTGTTTTCGCATCCACTAACGTGGCACAACAAACAGTTGTGGCGGATACATATTTCAGTGGCATTGCATCGACTTCGACGGAAACATCCATCCGTCCAATTTTCTTTGTTGATCCATCGGATTTGTTCATTGCCAAGTTCGGAGGATTGGACGTCACAATTGACGCGCTAACGTTGGCCCACCAAGGGACCATCCGTTTGATCGCCAACATGTACGCCGACGCAAATGTCCGTCGTGCGGGATCGGTTCAGGTCCTCGCAGGATTGACAGCCGCCGCGACTCCAGCGTAAAACCAACCATGATGATTGAGAAAGGGGGCCGACGTTTTGGTCGGTCCCTTTTTTTTCACCCCTAAACCAAACCCATGAGATACCATCGCCCAACGTATTCCGCCGCCATGAGATTCCAACGGACCACATTTCCCGATGCGTTGAATGTGGTGACCCTCGCCACGGCCAAAAGCCATTTGAGGGTGGAACACTCAACCGATGACACGTTGATCACGACGTTGATTTCAGTGGCCCAAGATTTGGTCGAAGGGTACACGGGCGCGTTCCTACAAACCACCACGGGACATTTTTATTTCGACTCATTCGATGAATTCATCAACCTCCACGCGGGACCTCGACTCACCATCAACACCGAAACCGATGGGGTCACATACATGAACGACCAGGATGTCCGAACAACCATTCCCGCGATCGACTATCAAATCGAGGGGGTCGGATACCCCGCACGGTTGCGCATGATGTCCATTCCCACCGACATCAACGATGAGTTGAACGCCGTGAGGATCGACGTGACATGTGGATACACCGATGGCGACCGACCCGATGCACTCATCGCGGCCATGTTGCTCATCATTGGCCATTTGTATGAGAACCGACAAGATGTCGGGCAATTCAAAACGTTTGAAACTCCATTGGCCTCACGGTATTTGATGGAGCCGTACCGCCTCAAATCATTCACATGAACATTGGCCGCCTTGACAAACGGATCACCCACCAAAAACGAACCGTCACCAATGACAGTTGGAACCATTCGGTGGTCACATATTCGGACCGAAACACCATTTGGGCATCCGTCAATTTCAAAGGTGGACGGGAAACCCAATCCGCCGAACAGCGGGTCAATGTGGACCGCGTGTATTTCACGATTCGACCAAACACCGATGTTGAGGTGACGGACCGCATTTCATACGCGGGGGCATTCTATGACATCCAATCCATCGAAACCATTGGACGTGGGTGTGGTCATCGACTCATCACAACACGACGCGACAACGATGAGTGACATTCGAATTGAAGGGATCGACAAGTTGTCCCAACGGTTGCGACGATTGGAGGGGAAATTGGGCCGCAAAGGTGCGGTCAAGATTCTCCGAAAAGGCGCGCCACCGATCAAAAGGGAAATGAAACAATTGGCCCCAAAACGATCGGGCCGCCTCCACAAGTCCATCGCCACCAGGCGTGGCAAGAAAAACCGAGCCGCGGGGGAAAACATCATCATTGGACCCAGGGGTGGCAAGAAGGGCGCACCATATGCCCACATCGTTGAACTCGGATCAAGGGGTGGAACCTACACGGCCAAACGCGGGAAATTTTCCGTGTTCGTCCCAGGGGGTGGAACCATCCGTGTCAAGTCAATCGAACGTCGTGGGGTGAGGGGAGTGGGGTTCATCGACAAGGCATTCAAAACCAAAGCGGGTGAAGCTGAAACACGCATCGCCAAGGAAATCAACAACATCGTCATCCTATGATCGGAGAAATTGTCGCCATCCTACAAAACGATTTGACCATCGCCAACGCGGTGGGAACGTCACAAATCTTTCCCATCCAAAGGAAACAGGGGTCAGGGTTGCCCGCCATAGTGGTGGACCTCATTGACATCAAAACCAATGAAACCAAACACCAATCCAGTGATTTGGATTTCATCACGATCCAGGTGTCCACATACAGTGACAACCCCAAACAATCGTATGACCTCGCCATGAGTTGCCGAAATGAACTCGACCAATATGTCGGGACCGTAAACGGGGAACAATTGGAGGTCCGATTTGACGACCTGGAAACGGGCATGTCAGCCGAGGACGAAACGTTCATCACGATTTCCGAATACATCGTGACGGTGAAAAGGACGGCCCAATTGGGTCACACTTGAGTCACCGAAACGTCCATCACATCCCCAGGGTCAACAATGAATTCGCGTTCATTGCGACCGAGTTTCACGCCCAAAATTTCGTGGATTGTGAATTCATATTCCAGGACATAACCATTGACCGTTTCCGACTTGTAACGTTTGGCGAACCATTGCGCCGTTTCCAATGAGTCGGTCCAAGAAATCCCGACATCGTAACCCTTCGTCGACGGTTCATCGGATTGAGGAACACCAATCCCACGGAACAATGTGAATGTGGGTTGAATCGGCCAACGGTTTGAAGTCCTTGGAAATGCCTTTGGGAGTTGACGCCATGCGTGACGTTCGGTCGCGTCCATTTGATTCCAAAACACACACGGTTTTGATCCCACCAATGTGTCGCGCAATCGCTCGATCACCTCGTCCCATGCGAACCATTGTTGTTGTCCATGTTCGTCCATGCCATAAGCAAACCACCACGCCGCCAAGTATTCGTCCACGGTGTGTTGGATTTGATGAATTCCCGCATTTTCCAACCACAACAAACGTGTTTGGCCCCCCATCATGAACGCATTTTCTTTCAACGATTTTTTCGGGTCCACATCATAAAACAAAATCCGTTCATATTCGGCCACGGTTGCGGCGTCAAACCCCATGAATTCCCAAAGTCCGTACAAACGTTGTTTCCATTGTTCCATCATGAAAATCGTGTTTTGTTAGTGGGATGCAATATCGCGATGAACTTGACAACGTCAACGTGATCCCGTTGTTGAGGTGTCATTTTTGGCGTTGTGAAACTCCAAATAATCGCCACCCCCGAGGGCCGCAATTGGCCAGTTGGACACACCATCATCATTGACGATGAGGTGATGGGACGCCGCCTCATTGATGAGGGCGTCGCGATCATCCATCCAACCGTGACCGATCCACCACCGACACACAAATGTCCGTGTGAGGATGAGTCAAATGAACCGTGTGAGAAATGCAACGAAAAGGCCGCACAGGATGCGCCCAAACCAAAGCGGTCCCGACGTAAGGCGAAACCAAAAACAACCTCCAAACAATAACACATGGCAACCACAGGAACAGTAAAAGGAAACCTCGTCGGGGTGTACATCGCCGACGATTCCGACCCCGTCGGATATGACCTCATCGCATGCGGGACCAACGCATCGTTGAACATCACCAACGACATGATCGAAACAGTTTGTAAGGACAACGACGGCGCGCGTTCCGTGTTGCCTGGTCAACAGTCCATCAACATCACGATCGAAGGATTGACAGCATACAACAACGTCGGACGAACACAACTTTTCGCATCGGTCAAAGACAAAACACAATTGACCCTCCGATACGGATCGGGCGTCACGGGTGACCCATATGTCCAGGTCAACGCATACATCACCAGTTTCGAAGAAACCGCACCATTGAACGACTCAACATCATTTTCGGTGTCCTTCGATTGTGACACAATGTCAACAGGAAACTTCAGTTGATGAGCATGGCGAACGAAATGAGAGGAGAAACCATCGTCACAATTGGCGATGAAACCATTGACGTGTTGTTGAACATGAACGCGTTTCGCCTCATGTGTCAGGATCGCGACATGGAGTTGTCCGAACTCGATGAGTTCGTCAATGCCAACCCATTGGAGTTTGTCCCATGTGTGGTGTTTTGGGGCGTCATGAACGCCGCCGATTTCAAAGGTGAACCACGGCCCGAAATCCCATTCAATCGCCTCGCCGCGGTTGTGTGTGGTGACATGGACCAATTCACCAATTTGTCGGAGGCGATCGGATCATCCCTTGGAACCAAAGTCGGGGAGGAAAAGTCGGGAAACTGACAGGAGGGGACGGGCCAAAATCCGTTCCCTCATCCCTCCAAACATGGGCGGACCTATACCGCCACGGGTTAGGACTTGGACTCCGACCACATGAGTTTTGGTCGTTCACATTTTTCGAACTCTTCGCATTCAGCAAAGGACGAATTGATGACGACCGCCGCATGTGGAACCACACGTCCAGTTTCATGGCGTTGTTCGCCAATGCCAACCGTGACCCGAAGCGACGTCCAACCCCGTTTGATCCCGCGGACTTTACACCATACAAGGACATCGAAACCGAAACCAATGAAAGTGGATCGAATGAAGTAACCGAAGAACAAAAAAACCTCATTTCACAATGGCGCGTCAATCCCTCCTTTCCGTCGTCCTCGGATTAAAAAGTGACAAATTTGAACGGGGGTTGACATCGGCCCAACGCAAACTCAAAGCAACATCCACCCAACTTTCGAGTGTTGGTCGTGGCCTCACCATTGGCCTCACCGCACCACTCGCCGCGATCGGCGCGTCATCATTCAAGGTGGCCGCCGATTTTGAATTGGCGATGAAAAAAGTGAAGGCCGTGTCAGGGGCCACGGGAAAAGAGTTTGACAAACTCAACCAAAGCGCGTTGGACTTGGGCGCGTCCACCGTTTTTTCCGCTTCGTCCGTGTCATCCCTCCAATTGGAAATGGCAAAATTGGGCCTTTCCTCCGATGAGATTGTCAAGGCGACATCATCCACCTTGTCACTCGCCCAGGCGTTCGGGAATGAATTGGGACCAACCGCCGAAACAGTCGTCAAAACCATCAACCAATTTGGGTTGGAGGCCGAGGACGCGGGCGCGGTTGCTGATGTCATGGCCACCGCATTTGGTGCGTCCGCCTTGGACCTTGAAAAGTTTGGTGGGGCAATGGGCAACGTGGCCCCAGTCGCCAAGGAATTTGGGTTCAGCTTGGAGGAAACCACCGCGTTGTTGGGTGTACTCGCCAACAATGGGATTGAAGGAACCGACGCGGGAACCAAACTCAAAATGGCGTTTTCACAGTTGGCCGCCGAGGGGTTCAACGTCAAAGAGGTTTTCACGGGGATCATCAACGGTTCGTTGTCCTACAAAGACGCCGTCGATTTGCTTGGGAAACGGGCCGCGATCCTTTCCCCGATCCTTGGGAAAAACAAAGATGACCTCGCCGCCCTCGGGTTGGAATTAAAGTCATCCGAAGGACGGGCCAAAGCCATGTCCGATGAAATGGATGATTCCGCCAAAGGGGGCATCGCATCCATGAAATCCGCCATAGAGGGCGCACAAATCCAAATCGGAAACGCACTCGCCCCCGTGGTCCTCAAAATCATTGACAGGATCAAAAGCATGGCCCAAGCATTTGGGGCGATGTCATCCGAAACACAAAAAACAACCATCAAGGTTGTCGCATTCATTGCGGCATTGGGTCCACTCACATCCATCGCGGGTGGTGTGACACGGTTGGTGTTGGGTATGTCCCAGGCATTCACCGCCGTCGCCGCCAAAGGATTCACGGCCAACATGCGTTTCAAACGAATGGCCGTCATGGTTCGCACATTAGGACGGGCGGTCGCCGCCAATCCCATTGGGGCCATCATCACAGTCATCACCGCCATCACCGCGGTGGCCATTCCGTTCATCGCGAACATGGGCAAAATGTCCGATGAGGAACGTGAGTTGGTTGAGCAAACCCGCGCCGCCAACATTGAGTTGGCCAAACAAGTGGGCATCCTACGAACCGCCCTCAACCTGGATGTCAACATGGCGTCCATCAAGGAATTGAGGAATGGGGTGGCGCAAATCAACGCCCAATTGGAGGCGTTCAACACAAAGGCGGTTTCATCCAAAGTGTCCGTCGAACTTGATCGAACGGGATTCAGGGTTCAGGACATTGGCAAAATCGGGGATGAACTTTCCCCGTTGCTGAAAAAGGAACTCGGAACCAAACTCCAAGAACAAATCAACATCCTCACCGCCCAGGCAGTCCAACAAGGATTGTTCGGTGATGACGCCATCGCATTTGTCGAAGGCCGTTTGCAAAAGGTGGTCGACGCCACCGTGAGTGAATACCGTTCAGGATTGGAGGCCAAGCGCGACAAATTCCAATCGGCGTTGGATGAGGCGTTGAACCCTGACGGTGATGAACCCGACCCGATCGACGTGTCATCGTTGTTGAAGGACGCACCCAAAACCCTCGCCGACGTACAATCCGAACTCAAAAAGGAACTCGCCGACATCGCGGAATTGGAGGTGTTGTTTGGCGAAAACTTTGATGATCAAAAGTTCGCCGCAATCGAAGGGGCGATCAAAGAGATTGTCACCGCGGATTTCAAAAATGCGGATGATGCATTGGTCGCATTGGTTGCCCAAATGCAAACGTTCGCCGAGGTCACACAATCCACCGCGGCAAAACTCGCCGAGGATTTCAATGTCGCAGTTGCCGAACTCCAAACACAAAAGGGGTTGGGGATCATTGACGACATGGAATTGGCCAAACGGACCCTCGCCGAACTCGAATCGTTTTTGGTCAACTCATTGTTGGCCGATCCTGATTTCATTGACACGGAACAATTCACGGTCCTCAATGCCAAAATGTTGGAATTGCGGGACTTGTTGGATTCCAACACCGAAGGGGCAAAGCAAACATCCGAAACGTTGTTCAATGCCGCCGATGCGGGACGTGTTGCCGCCGACATCATTGGGGCGGGGTTTGCATCCGCCACCGACGATTCCATTTCATTTGGTCAGTCCGTTTCAAACATATTCCAACAACTCATTTTGGGGGCGATCAAATCGGCGGTCGCCAATGCCATCGCGCTCGCATTCAGTCCAACACCTGACAACATCGCCACGGGTGGCGCGTCGGGTGTGGCAAAGGCCGCGGGATACAAAGCCGCGATCGCCTCATTGCTTGGGTCCATTCCAAAACTCCATGACGGGGGAATGACCCTTGGACCACAACTCGCCCTCATCGGCGACAATCCCTCGGGCCGTGAAGCTGTTATCCCAATGGAAAAAATGGGATCGTTCCTCGGGCAAGTTGCGGGGACATCACAAAACATGAATGTGACGGGACGGATTCATGGTTCGGACATCTTATTGGCCCAAGAACGGGCAAAACGAAATCGCGGTCGATAATGCCAAATCAAGCAACCAACACCACAACAGGCAATTGGCGCGCACGGTACGCGTCGGAATTTTATGACGCCCAGGGACGGCAATGGCGGGTCGAAGTCATTGACAATGAAACCACGTCGATCGCCGCGTCCGAGTTCAATTTGTCACCATCCGACGCACCACATGACGTGGAGTTGACATCGGACGGTTTCAATTTGAGTTGGGACGGTCCATCCGATCACATCGGTGGAACCTTGATCCCGTCATCGTGTGAAATCACATTGGCCATTTCCACGTCAGCAATGGAACCATTGGTGTCGATCATCAAATCATCCAATGACAGGCGGTTCGGTTTGGCGGTGTACTATGACGACGGGGGAACAACCTGGAAACCATATTGGGTGGGAACCCTCAACCATGAGGCCATTGAATATGAATTGAAGGACCGTCCATATTTGGTGACGTTGTCGGCGTCGTGTGGTTTGCAACGATTGGGTGACATCGAGTTCGCCGATGATGGCGACGCATACTTGGACCAAATGTCATTGGCCGAAGTGGTCGCCACATGCCTCAACAAAATCCCGACCGCCAATTTTTGGAATGGGTCGGAATACCAATTGAATGAGGTGGTGGACCTTTACAATGACAGCCATTTGGCCACGTCCAATTGGACCTCAACAGCGGGGGACGCATTCCCCGCGGGTGTCCTGGAAAGGACGGTCGTGAACGCCGCGACATTCTCAAAACGCAAAGAAGGGAAAACCGACAAATACGACCGACGGGTTGCCAAACCCCGTGATTTCAATTCATGCCGTGATGTTTTGGAGGAAATCGCCATCGCACTTGGGGCGCGAATGTTCCTCACTCGATTCGGGTGGTGGGTGTTCCCTCCGAACGCGTACAATTGGGCGCACACATTGCGGGTTCAAAAATGGACACGAACCCAGGTCGCCACCGAAACGATCCAAACCACATTGAGTGGGAGTTTGAACGTGAACACCTCAACCCATGAGGACATCAACTTCGAACAGGATGTTGAAACCAACCACGCGTTGGGTGATGGGTGGGCCAATTCGTATTTGTTGCCAGTCAAACGGGCCACCGTTACACTCACCGACGCGGGCCAACGATCCGTTTTCGGAGTACCTCGGAATTTTTATTTGGATTATCCCAACAGCGGTGGAGGAACCAAAGGATTTGGGAACGCCAATTTGGTGGTGTCCGAGGGTGATTCATTCAACATTCGTGGGACATACACGTCGGGCGATCTTGTCAAGGAATTTGGGGTTTTGGGAAATGCGGTCAACGATTACGGAACCGATCGCATTGGGGCGCGGATCGTCCTTCGATGCAAACTCAAAGTCGGGTCCCTTTACTACGGAAGCGAATACACGGTCGACACCGACACCACGTCAATCGACATGCCAACGGGAACGGGTGGTGATTTGGATTTCAAGGAATTATCGGTCCCATCGCCGTCATGGTCATCAACCGAAAAGTTTTTTGACATCATCATCCCGTGGACGCATTCAACACCCGCCGCCGAGGTGGAGGAGTCCCAGGGATGGACCCGTGTGGGCGGGTTGCATATCCGCGCCACACAAAACGCGGAGTTCGAATACAGGGTCAACCAAACCCAACAAGATGACGTCGCCCATGACATTGATTTCATCACGGTCCCATTGCCATCCACCTCGTCATCATACACAGGGGTCGAAATAACGTTTGACCGAATTGTCGTCACATGCGATGGAAACGTCCGTCAAACATTCCCTCAACTTGAAAACGTTTTCCAATCGGTGGCGATCGTCAATTACGATTCCACGGGTTCGGATTTGGCGTCATACTCGCAAAGCGCACCCGCCGACAGGTTGGACAACATGGTCGTGGGAATCGGGAACAACTCCGATGACGCCGATGTGGATGTGTTCGTTGAGCAAACATCCAACACCGAATTCATTGACCTTGGGGAAACCAGCTTGGGCGACAACACCGTGGCGGGAGTTCCTCAAAGTGACGGGGCCTTGTCGGTTATTCAATACGGTGTCAATTCAATCACCCCATTCCTCACCACAACGGGGTGGAATAGTGTGACCGATTCGGTTTCGGGTGATGATCAACCCACCGAACTTTTGTTGGCCATGTGTCGCGAACACTTGTTCATGAGGGGGAACGTGATGGGCGTTCAACGTGGGGTCATTGCCCCAAAGCATTCAACCGCATCCAACACGTCCGCACCGATGGACATGTTGACGGTGATGAAACACAATTGTTCGACCCAATCGGACCTCGTCGAATACCTGGTCCCGATGAGGTTGTCAATGACAGGTGGTCCCGCCACATTTGACGTGGACGCCTTTGTGAAATCGCGTCAACGATTGAGCCATGAGGAGGCCCAAGACGTCAAAGGAAAAGGAAAAGGGGATGGAGGATCGGGAGGTGGTCCCAATGGCGGTGTTGCCCCCGTTGGTGCGATCGGTGCATCGTCGACCGAAACACCCGAAGGGTTCACGCAAGGGATCATCGCCGAGGCGTATGATGACATCACCGCGATCCAAACCAAAACCGACAACATCACAGTGACCCAGGCGGTGAACTTGGACACCATCGAATCCCAGGTTGGAACCAACGTCACCAACATCGCAACCAATGCGTCAGGCGTTGCGACAAATGCGTCGGACATCACCTCCGTTGAAAGCGATGTCACGTCGATCCAAAACGTTTTGAAATCCACCCTCACGGGTGGCGGTGCGGGTGTATATGTTGACAGTGGAAAGAACACCACGTCATCATTCATGGGCCTCACGTCAACCACCGCAAAACTCCAAGCGGGTGGGGGAAACACACACATTGACATGTCCGAAACCTCACCAGGGTCAATAGAAATGGCCGTCCAGGTGGGACCATCGAACAGTCAAACAAGTTCCACGGCGATCACCATTCAGGGGACCCAGGGTTCGCAGTTGCCAAACATCGAGTTTTCGGGGAATGTGTCGGGGATTGATTTGAATGACCTGGATGACGTCAACGCCTCACCAACGGATGGTCAAGTGTTGACATGGGACAACGCGTCCAGTGAATGGACCGCGCAAACATCCAGTGGTGGAGGAGGTGGAAACGCCTTTGGAACGATCGCCGTTTCGGGACAATCAAATGTGGTGGCCGATGCAACGAACGACACGTTGACGTTGGCCGCGGGAACCAATGCCGTGTTGACCACGGACGCCACAACGGACGAAGTGACAATCGGCGTGAACTCATCGCCAACATTCACCAACATTGTGACCACGGGGTCGATCGCCTCAGTCGGTAACATTGGATCAATCACGGGGTCCATTTCGGGCGTGGCGGGTTCATTCACAGGCGACGCAACCTTTGGAGGTGATGCGACCATATCGGGCGACCTATACACCACCAACCTCAATTTCATTGGTGGTGGGTCATCGGCAATTGGTCCGTCCACCGTTGCGGGGTCGTCACCGTCCGACCTGGAAATACAATCCAACGGAAATGTCACGGTTGTTTTGGACTATGACAGCAACGAACCCGCCCAAGCGTTCATCGTAAAAAACCAAGCGGGGACAACCATTTTTCAAGTCGATGAAGATGGTGTCACATCGGGTTTGTTGACGACCGTTTCTCCGACAGTTTCGGGGGTGGCGTCGTCATACTCACAGGCGGGCGCAGTGAGTGGGATTTCGATTTCCAATCATTCAGCGGGTCGGACATATGACGCCAGGGTGTACAACTCCGCAGGTGTGGAACAAACAGCGAACCCCGTGACCGTTGACAGTAGTGGGAACGTTACTTTTTCCGCGCCATCAACCGTGGCCACGGGATATGAACTTCGAATTTTTGCCGCCGATGTGGGTAAACTCCGAAGCGTCACAACAACATCAACTTTTGAAGTTATCGCCACCAGGAATTTCAGTCATTGGCGGTTTCAGTCATACACATCAACGGGGTCAGCGAGTTCCGCCAAAATGTATGTCGGCGACATCCAATTGTTCACACTTGCAAATCGAGGCGGGACCGAATATCCAACCACGAGTTTGACAAGCAACACAAGCGAATCGGGGATCACCTTGTCGAGTGGTTACCAACACTCCTCAACCTACGCACCTTGGAAAGTCGGCGACGTCCACACCTACACGGGTTGGTGGACAATTGGGAACGGCACGGCGGCGAATGCATGGGTTCAAATTGAATTTGCAACGGCCACAACGCTTGGGAGTATCACGGTAACAACCAATCGAAGTTTCACGGACGCCACAAACATCAAGGTTTTCGGAAGCAACACGGGCAATTTTTCGGGTGAGGAAATTGAGGTCGCGGATTTCAGTGGTGTGGGGACGGGGAGTAACCTACAATCATTTTCACAAAACATTTGACATGACGTTACACGAAGGCGCAACCAACGAAATCAACTCGCGATGGCCCGAACACAAACAACGAAATGTCGGGATGGTTTGGGAGTTCTATGGTGAACAGTACGCCAAAAACATGATGTGTGGAATTCAACTTGTTCGTGACGTTTACCACGAACTCAAATTGTCAGGTGTGACCGAATGGTCCGTTGATCAAGCGATGACCGATTTGTTGAACTCATTGGTTGATGACGTGGATGAATCATTCAGAATTTGACAGCGTCAACCCCAAACAAAACTCACGTCGACAAATTGAAACCCACATGGAGAAGTTGGACCAAATCATCACGACGTTGGCGCGTGTCGAAACCAAATTGGATGGTGTTTCCGATCAAGTCAAGGAACACGATGAGGTCATTGATGGACTCCAAAAAAAGTGGTGGTCAGGGGTTGGGGCCTTTTTCCTCGCCGTTGGCCTATGGTTGAAACAATTGGTGGGGTGAAGTACAACCGAATCATCCTCCATTGTTCCGCAACCTCGGAAGGTGACAACATCACCACGGAAACGATTCGTGAGTGGCACACCTCACCACCTCGGAATTGGTCGGACATCGGATACCATTTCATCATCCTCAATGACGGCATGGGAACAGTCGAGAGAGGGCGACCAGTGTGGCGCAATGGAGCGCACACAAAAGGACACAACGACACGATCGGCATTTGTTACGTTGGAGGGATCGACGGGATGGGTGATCCGTGTGACACCATGACGGACATTCAGGAATGCGCCTTTTTTGAATTGGTCGACCAACTCCGTTTTGTGTTTGGTCCGATCACCATTCATGGCCACAACGAATTCAGCTCGAAGGCGTGTCCATCGTTCAACGTCCTGGAAAAGTGGGGACGGACATTCACCCAACGCCCAGGCATTGAGGAGGCGTAAAAGGGTCAAGGCGAAAAGCAATCGCCACGGGGAGGGGAGTGAATACGAAATCCAAAAACGTTTCGCGGAATACATCGACACCGAACACCCCAATGTGTTGTGGTGTGCGTCAGCGGGTGGGGCGCGGACCTCAATGAATGAGGCCAAGCGCATGAAAGCCACGGGATACAAAAGGGGATTCCCTGACGTGTTCGTGTATGAACCCCGAGGATCGTTCCAGGGCCTCGCCATTGAAATGAAAAAGGATTCGGGGGGACGTGTGAGTCCGAGTCAAAAAGAGTGGCAACAGGCCCTCGAAACGCGTGGATACCACGCCACCATCGCCAAAGGTTTTGAAATGGCGGTCGACATCCTCGAAAAATACTTGTCGCAAACCCTGGATTGACGGGGGTTTTGTCGCAAATGACAAAAAAAGGTGTGTTTTCTTGTCGTTTTGTGTCGGTACAAACAAACATTGTGCGTATATTTGTCACCGAAGGGCGTACAAAATGACCCCTCAAAAACGTAAAACACTGAAAATGAGCAACTTAAACACAACCGACAAAGGATTCAAGAATTTCAACCGTCACGACGTATTCACCCGCGACATGCACAACACCGCGTGGGCCATCAAACGTGTGGTTGAAACCGCCGAATACGACAACACAGGTTCATTCATGGGACCCGTATTCAACAAGGTCATGGGATTGTTCGATGGGTATTTGTACAACAACCTCATCCAAGATGTGGCCGCGGTTGGATGCAACGAACAAACCATCAACGACCTCACCGAAATCGTCCAAATCATTGAGGCGCGCATATGGTCCGAAGGCGAAACCCAAACCCCAATTTTCTAATTGACCCCAACTCAAAACGACAACAAACACACAAACACATTTCAATCATGAACGAACAAACAATCACACCAGGAACACACGTCGGACACAACTACGCACCGATCCAAAACGAAGTCACATGCATGGGTCGCACATTCACCGAACACAAAATTGGTGTGTTCAACGACGACACATTGATCGCGGATTTTTACAACCGAAGTGATCAAACCATCGAAACACAAGTTGAATGGGCGGTCGAAGAACACATCACCAAATCCATGCGCGATGGCGAATTCGACAATGAATCATTGGTCGGGATGTTCGTGTGCAAACTCCTTTGGTCGGACGTCAATTGTGTTGGAAAGGTCGTCGGGACATTCGGCAAAACTGGAATCATCGTTGAGCCTTGGGACGGCGTTGAGCAAACAACCAAAATGGAATTCATCCCAGGTGGTTTTGCGGGCCATTGTCCAAACAATTGGGCGCAAAAATGGAGATTCGAAAAGGTCGAAGGCGACAACATGCGGATGAGGTTGGGAAAAGGGTTCCTCAAGAATGGTTACCGATTGGATTTTGCACCGCGCAAACACTATGATTTCAACTTCTGAATCATTTGACAACCTGGAGGGGGCGGGGAAACCCGCCCATTTTCCTCCTAACTTTGACCCCATGCCAAAGCCAAACAAACGAATTGTCGTTTTCATTGAGTCAACCCCCGAAGGTCAAACCATCCAGGCGTTCACCAGTGTCAAACAATTGTTGGCCGTTCATGACGTCGCACCATATGACACGATCATGAACCATTTGTCCAGGCGTGGGGGTGCGTTCGTCAAAGGTGATGTCACCATCGAACGGGTGACCGTCAACCCATCACCGACCTCGGATCACGATTCGGTTGAATCCTGAATGGTCAAAGCGATCACCAACGTGGTGAATGCCACGATTGAGGTGACATACATTCCCAACCCAAGCCACAACCCAAAGGATTGAACGTCGGGGTTTTTGGCTTCGCACATGCCCCACATGTTGAGCATGATGGCGGCGATGCACAAAAGGCGCATGGTGGCGGCGTCACGGGTGGACACCCATTTCCAAATTGATTTCATGTTGTTCCGTTAAATGATGGACCCGTTGATGATCCGTTTGTTTTCGACTTTGAACCACCCATTGGTGTGGTCGATTTCGATGAATGCGGCCCCATGATTCCATCGGTTGATCGGCATGTAATCGGGCGACAATTCGCACAGGCAACCACACGACCAGGTCGTCACCAAATCGCCATTCAAATCGCGTTCGGTGTGTTCACTGGTTTGGTGGTGGTGGCCACAAATGGTTGATGTTTTTGAACGATTGTACAAACCGCGGGCGGGGTTCACAGATGAGGACGCCCCACCGCGTCCAAACTCATGTCCGTGGACGATGTTGAGTTTGCCCGCCTTTGCCACACGTTTCCCGTCGATGAGTTCGATTCCAAGTTTTTCAAACCCCAACAACTTGTCGATCCTGAATTCATCAACCGACAACAACTCGGGGGCCTTGACCCTCATGTATCGTTCAAACCGTTCCTCATGGTTTCCAAGCTGATAAAACATCGCCGCATCGGGGAACTCACGTCGGATGATCCCCAGGACCTCACGTCCCATTTCCAGTTCATCGGCAAACCCACGTTGTCGGGGGTCACGTTCAAATGTTGAAAGGGAGTAAAAGTCCAAGAAATCACCGCCAATGAATACCGTGTCAATGCGCCGATCCATTCCCAGTTGAATGGCCGCGGTCAATGCCTCGATGTTGTGATATGGGACATGTATGTCCGTCAGGTACAGGACGCGGGAACATGACTCGGGGAGGATGAACGGGATGAATTCAACTTCGTCGGATTCGGGAATCCCAAATGGGTTGAACAATGATTCGTCAAATGGACGCGCCAATTTTGCGTGGGCGTGTTTCCTGGATTTGGAACCCGTCGCACCTCGAAAATATCGGATCGCAGTTCGGGCCGCCTCAACAGTCGTGAACATGGAGGGGTTGTCCGTCATGACCTTTTTGGCCAACGTGAGGGATGGCGTGTTGGGGAATTGTTCCAACAGGTCGTGGACGTATGCCCAGGCGGGGGACAATGGACGTGGACTCATGATCGTGGGGGTGTTCGTTTGTCGTACACCGACCGAAGGGTGAAATATCCACCCACCGCGGTGACGATGAGGATTTCATACAGTGTGACCCATGCGTCCCGAACCTCAAAGGCAATTTCCAGGGAGTCAAGGACGATGAACACAAACAAGGCGATGACCAGGGACAACACGATCATGGGCCGTGTGTGTTTGGCCAACCATGAATCGGATGAGTTGTCAGACGCCCAACGTTTGGTCAACTCGGATTCCATCGCGATCCGTTCCGACACGATGAGGTTGTGGAGTTCGACCCGTTGTTCATGGGTGACATCGTTGTCCAGGTCGACCAGGTTTTTGACGATACCCAAAACACCCGAATCGGGGAGAGCATCACCGACCGCGTCCAATACCTTTGGGGCGGATGTTCGGAGCCATTGACCGACCTTTGTGTCACGGAGTTTTTTTCGTTTCGCGTTGTCCAAGGCCACGAAACTCATTCATCGCCAATGGGATGTGGTTGACGTCGTCAAGTTCGATTCCTTGCAAAAACGACCCACATGACGACCCACATGGGGTTTGAATCACCTGAAACCACTGAATTCATTGACATGTTGTTAGCCCCCTACGGGCTACAAAACGAACAAACCCACATCCCCCACGGTGTGGGTTTTTTCATGCCTAAACATCCCGCAAACCCCCGCCAATGCGGTTGATTGGGTGTTGACAGTTGCGAAAGGGAGAAAAATGGTGTAGGTTTGGAGGTTATTAAAACGGCCCAAAACGACCCACATCACGACCCACATCACGACCCACATGAAATTCAACCTCACATTGGCCCGCCCAGATTCGACCGAAACGTTGGTCCACCTCATCGCGTTCATCAACAAACGCCGATTCAAAACGGGTTTGATTTCAATTCCAACCGCGGCATGGGACAAAACCAACCAACGGATCAAGACGGGAACATCCAAAAACCTCATCGCCCTCCAAAGTGATTTGGACAATGCGATCACAGCCATTGTAAACCTCCACAATCAATTGGTCGTCAACGATGGGGTCGAACTATCCGTTGAGGCAATGCGCGACGGTGTGAAGCGAATGAAGGAAGGCAAAGTCGGAGTCGCCGAAAAGGTGTTGACGTTCAATCAATGGGTGGATGAGTTCATTGAGGAAACGGAGCGTGGTGAGAGGACGAACCAAATGGGGCGTCAAATTGATCGTCGAACCGTTCAGAAGTACCGAACCACACAAAAGATGTTGGACGCATTCTCGAAACGTGTGTGGGGACGCGTCATTCGGTTTGATGAGATTGACGAAAAGTTTGTTGGCCAGTGGGCAAAATTTAGGTCGGAGGGCCACGGCAAAGTTGCGGGGGTTGGAATTAACACGATCGCCAAAGACATGGCGGTCATCAAAACGTGGATGAAAACATCGTTTCAACGCGAGGTTCACAACAATCGCAAGTGGGAATCCGACGCGTTCAAACCGCGTGAAGTCAAGGTCGCCAAACCACACCTCACAATTGAGGAGGTGTCCCAATTGGAAACATTCAAAATTCCCAAGAAGGTCCACAACAATGGTGTCGAACGAACCTCATGGGATACGGTGCGGGATTATTTCATCATCGCATGTTGGACCGCCGCGCGTGTGTCGGACCTGAAACAATTTCGGGACCTCATCGCCCTCCGATACAAGGAGAACGGAAACAGTTGTCCCGATCAACTGACATTCATTCAGTCCAAGACCAATTCCGAAGTGACCGTCCCGATGTTGGAACCCGTCAAACGGATCGTCAATCGGTACAAAGGCCAATTGCCGAAGTTGCCGAACGAATCAAAGATGAATTCAACGGTGAAGTTGGTTTGCAAGGCGGCGGGCCTGGATCGTGTCGTTGAACAGGCGTCCACCAATGCGAAATCCAAGGATGTTTCCCGAAATGAACTTTGGGAGTTGGTGACCAATCACACGGCGCGACGAACATTCGCGACGAACGTGTACAACCTCGACATCATGTCACTTGGGGAGTTGATGTCATTGACTGGTCACGAATCGGAATCATCATTGATGGTGTATTTGAACGTCAGTCGTTTGGATGTGTCCAAGCGCGCGGGCCTACGATTGACAGCAAAGGCCAAGGAGTTGGGATTGTAAGTCAGCAAAATGACCGAATCCACCTCGCCAATTCGGTTTGGCTTGGGGCGTACATGTCAGGGATGCGGGGTTGTCGCTCGATGAGTTGTCGGAATAACTCATGGACCTCATCCCATGTGAGTGATTCGGCGTTGATCCGCGACATGAAGTCGTGGTCCTCATCGCCCTCGATCAAGGCGGTTTCCAACAAATCCTCCAAACGGTAACGGGTGGCCAAGTCGACCACCCGCCCATCAAGCTGTTCAAATACGTCGTCGATCCAATCACCCACGGTGGACATCCTCATCCTCACCAAAAACACCGTGTTGGTATAGGTTAGTCAAGGAGAGGACACAACGGGACATGGCGCGTTTCTCGCTCATCTCAACCAGGTGTTTCGACATGCAATTTTCCTTTGTTGCCGAACCATATGTTTCGATTCGCTTTTCGGGATCGTTGCGTCGCCATCCATGCGCCTTGATCACCACGAAATCGCGATCGCATTGTATCACCTCGAATTCGATGTGGATGTTTTGGGTGGCCTGGATTTTCTGAATGCCCGATCGTTTGACGATGGTGAAATGTTTGGCGACAAATATGTCATCCTTTGAAAGTCCATTGGATTCAAACAGGTTTCGGAGTTGGGGTTTTTCGGAGTCGTTCAATTTCATTTTTTCATGAGTTTTTCGATGGCCGCGCGAAGTCGCGTTCCGTCGAGGGTGAGTTGTTGGATGGTTTTGTAG